>OLGI01000143.1_pt1 | contig 74128 bp, 69 predicted proteins | sample 1605221 | NCBI WGS metagenome assembly OLGI01 (sample SAMEA3888915, study PRJEB22519) | human gut metagenome | biome: human gut; feature: human-associated habitat; material: faeces | place: Denmark | collected 2010 | reverse complement strand
CTAGGAGCTTCTGCCCTTTCAGGGCGTGTGGAGCTCACTTGCGAAACTTGAGTTACTAAATGCAAAGATACGAAAAATTATCGGATGGGACTCAAAAAAAGGAGGAAAACTTGCGCTTTCCTCCTTTTATCTGATGTTTTTGTTCTTTCAGGGCTTCTTGAATCCCTTTTGAAAGATTTTCTTTCAGGGCTTTCTTGAATCCCTTTTGAAAGATTTTCTTTCAGGGCTTCTTGAATCCCTTTTGAAAGATTTTCTTTCAGGGCTTCTTGAATCCCCTTTTGAAAGATTTCTTCTTTACTTCATTGGCTCTTTCTCAGGATCGTAGATAGAACGGGTCATTTCCTTGATGCTCAGCTCGGCGAGAGCAATCCAGTTGCTGCCGGAATAAGCTTCGTCAATCTGCAGCCAGAGATACTGGAACTCATCTCCTTCACTGAACAGACCAGGAGATGTATATTCCGGAGCTGTGCCGCTTGGCAGCACATCGCTACCCAATTCGCCAATCTTCCATGCTTCGGCAGCAGTAGGGGTGTCACCCGCCTTGTTGCTTGCCCAGACGGTGATGTGCTTAGGGTTGTCGTTGTTGCCGTTGTTACGGCCCTTATACCAGAACGATACGCCCTTCACCTTCTTGCCCAGGTCTACACGGATGTAGTGAGGCCATGGGGATGGAGCACTCCAGCTCATGTGGAAGTAGGTGCCGTTGTTGCCGTCGATGAGGGCTGCGATAGGACCCTCGGATGATTCCTGGTTGTCGGTCCAAAGCTGTGCCGCAGTCAGGCTGATAGGTCCCACCTCGTAGTCCTTGATGTCGGCAGGCACGTAGCCCGCCTTGGCATTCTTGGTGAAGAGCACCTTCTCGCCGCCGTCTCTGCTCACTGCCGTGAATGTGTAGGCGAGTTCGCCATACTTGGCATAGAGTCCATCGATCATGATGGAATCGGCATAGCTGCTGGCGTTGAGCACGCGGTGACCCTTTGCGGGGTCGTCGTAAGCCACCTTAATATAATAGTAGTCTGCGTTCTCTGGAGTAGTCCAGTGGAACACCACCTTGCCTGGCTGGTTGCTGTCGATGGTGACGGTCTGCTCTTCGATGTTCACTGCCGGTGCAGTCTTGTCGTCATCAGAGCATGCTGTCATTGTGCCGACAAGGGCCACAGCCGCAAGCATTTTTATGATATTCTTTTTCATCATTGTGTCTTTTTATTTGTTACAATGCTTAAAATTAATAACCCGGAGTTTGTACCACGTGGTCGTTTCGGTTGATGTCGGCTGATGGGATTGGCATCAGATAGTTCATCGGCGACTGGAACTTACGCTCGAATACTACTTCCTGAACCTCGCTGAAGTCGTTGATGTTTTCGGCATCAATGTTCAGACCCTTCGCCTTCACGTTGAAGTACTTCTCGGCAAGCAGCCAGCGGCGCATATCCCAGAAGTTCTGGTTCTCGAGATAGAACTCGTTCATGCGCTCGTTGCGGATGATGTCGCGCAAGCCTTCCTTTGTGGTAGCCTTGGATGGGTCCTTGCCAAACTGCTCGTAAGCTTCCTTCACGCCTGGCAATCCGGCACGGGTGCGCACCTTGTCAAGGTAGAGGCGGGCATTGGTCAGGTCGCCTGTCTCGGCAAGACACTCGGCGTAGCTCAGGTAAAGCTCTGCCAGTCGGATGAGCGGCCAAGGGGTATTGGTGTATTCCGCACCGTTTTTGGACTTCAAGAGGTCTGGGTTCACAAACTTCTTGTTGAGGAAGCCTGTAGGCGAGTAGTCGCCAGTACGCTTTGAGTTGGCATCCACACCACGGCTGCAGTTTCCGCCGATTATGAAGTCGCAGATGAGGCGACCATGGGTGTTGTCGGAAGTAAGCGTGTAGTTTTCGTCGCTGCTGTAAGCACCGTTGTTGGATGCACTCAGAATCTCGTAGTAGCCATCCTGGAAGGCAACCCATGCATAGTAGCGAGGCTCGCGGTCGAGGTTGAACTTCTGGGTCTTGCGGCCTGGATAAGCCTCATCCTTGTGAGCCTCATCCACCTCTACAGGCTCCCAGCGGTCGGCATAGTCGAAGGTCTTGTCCTCATCGATAGGCAGACCGTTCTTGGTGTAGAAGCGGCTGAGCATGGCAATGGTAGGAGCCACACCGTTCCAGCCCCAGTTGCCACCATAGATATATGGCACACTCTTATTCTGCAATCCATAGTAACCCTCGCCACGGGAGTCTGCCCAGATTACCTCTGAGTTGGCTCCTGCCTGCTCATCTTCTGCCGAGTAGTCGGTGATGGTGTAGCGCAGGGCACGCACGTGTGGGTCGGCAGGATAGCCGTTCTTGTTGAGCTTGCAGTCGCCACGGGTATAGAGGTGGTAGCCTGCAGCTTCGGCAGCGGTGATGGCATCCTTGAAGGCTGCGGCAGCCTTGCTCCACTTGCTCTCATCGTAGGTAAGCGGCATGAGAGTCTTTCCCTCCTTGTCCTTGAAGTCGGAATAGAACTTGCTGTTGCCGTTGAACAGTGGGGATGCGGCATAGAGCAGCATCTTTGCCTTCATCGCCTTGGCTGCTACGCTGGTGGCAAGACCGAACTCGTTGGCCTGTGCACCGGTGCGGGTAGCAGGCAGACCCTTGGCTGCCTCGTCAAACTTCTCGCAGATGAAGTTCACGCAGTCGTCGTAAGGCTCCTGTCCCTGATAGTCGGATGGCAGAAGCATCGGGTCTGGGGTCTGGTGAACGATGATGATAGGACCGTAGCAGCGTGAAAGCAGGAAGTGGTAGTATCCGATGAGGAAGGTAACCTGTGCCTTGTAGTCCTCGCGGTCCTTATCAGCAAGTCCGTGGAAGTTGCCTGTCTTGTTCAGCTCGTCCTGGAACATGTAGCACTGGCGGATACCCTGATACAGGGTGTTCCAGTAGCTGATCACTGGGTTGGAGGCTGAATAGTTGCCCTTAGGGAATGCGGCGAATGTCTCATGCTCGAAGGCTGTCACCACCTCGTCTCCGGTAAGGAAGTCGAGCGATGTCGGTCCGGCATTAGGGGTAGGCAAATATCCGTAGCAGGAGTACAGATAGTTGAGGGCTGCCTGGCGGTCCTTGGTCATGTCGGTGCCAGTGGTTGTCTCGGCAGGAATCACATCAAGATAGTCGCACGATGTCATCGTGAAACCCGCAGCGAGCAAGCAGCCTATGAATGCTTTATTGAGTATTTTCATATCTTCTTTAATTTAATGTGAGTTGGAAACCTACGTTGATTGTCATCTGTGTCGGATACTTGGTGGTGTAGTTACCACCGCCCATCTCTGGATCCCACTCCTTGAAAGGTGAGATGGTGAGCAGGTTGGTTCCGTTGACATAGAATCGCATGTTCTTGAGCGTGTAACCGATTTCTGCGTTCTTCAGCTTCAGGAATCTACCGTTGCGCAACCAGTAGCTTGATGATACAGTGTTGTGGTTGTTGTAGTTGTCCGTGAGGCGTGGATACTTCGCATTCGGATTCTGGTTGTCCGGGCTCCAGTGGTCATCGTCGATGAACTTCAGTACACCACGGCGATAGGATGAACCGAATGGCTGGATATCGCTGAGCATCAGTGCCACGTTGCCACGGCCCTGGAAGAATACGGAGAAGTCCCAGTTCTTGTAACCTACTGATGGTCCGAAACCGTAGATAATCTTCGGAACGCTTACGCCCAATGGCACCTGGTCGTCGGCTGTGATGCGGCCATCATACTTGCCCTCGCGGTCTGGCTGGTCTACATACTTGATGTCACCAGGAGCGATGGCGATGTTGCCGAGCGTAGAGGTAGGATTGTTGGCGATGTCTGCCTTGTCGATGTAGAGTCCGTTGGCTACGTAACCCCATACGGTTTTCACGTTCTTGCCCTGGCTCTTCATGGCGTCGCGCTTGCCCGGAGCCTCATCGTATACGGAAATCTCGTTGTTGTTGTAGGTGAATGTGCCCTGGAACTGGATGGAGAGATCCTTGTTGATGCGCTTGCTGTAGTTCACTCCCAGGTCTACACCCTTGTTGATTACCTCGGCAAGGTTACCATAGATCTTGGTATTGGCTGTGCCCAGATAGTTTGGTATGGAGAGCTTCTGCTGGAAGATGTTGCTGCGGCGCTCGCGGAACCAGTCAAAGGTGATGTCGAGGGCATTGAAGAGCTGCAGGTCGAAACCGATGTCGAGCTTATGGCCCACCTCCCATGATACGTTCTCGTTGCGCAGACGGTTCCATCCCGGACCGGAATAGGTTACAAAGTTGCCTGGCAAACCGGTGGTGAACGAACCGTTGCCGGTGAGCGATACGTCCTCACGATAGATGAAGCGCTCGTAACCATACTGGTCGTTACCTACGAGTCCGTAAGTACCACGAATCTTGAAGTTGGAAACGGTTTGCTTGATAGGCTCCCAGAACTTCTCCTCGCTGAGGTTGTAACCCAGACCCACAGATGGGAAGAAGCCCCACTGGTGACCCTTGGCAAACTGCTCGGAACCGTTGTAACCTGCGTTGAACTCAATCAGGTAACGGTGCTTGTAGTCGTATGTGGCACGTGCTGCGAAACCAATCTTGCGCTGTGGCAGAGACGAGAGCACATTATCTACAAAGATATTGGAGTTATACTGGTTGATGTTCCAGAGGAGCATACCCGTAACGGTGTGGTCGCCGAAGCTTCGGTTGTAGTCGAAGTATGCCTGAGCATAGTAGCGGCGGTCGCCGGCATTCTGACCCGAGTTGCTGAGCACAGGCTTCGAAGGGTCGCCCTTAGGAGTCTGCACGTAGGTATAGGTGTTGTCTTCGTTCTGGGTATAGTTCTTCAGCTCGTAATGGTTGTAGTTGAGCGAGCGGAAGGTGGTACTCTTAGACCAGTTCTTGAACGAGAACATCAGGTGGAAGCCCAGACCCTTGGTAATGAAGTCGAGCTTCTGGTCGAAGTTCAGGTTGGCATTGATGGTACTTGCGAATGAATCCTGATATCCGCTCACGAGTCGCGCCATCGGGTTGGAGTTACCTCCGTTGGCAAGCTGGCGGTATCCCCAGTGAACCCACTCGTCGCCCTCATTGTTATATGAGATAGGGAAGAGCACTGGGTTGGCGTTCATCATCTGCGAATAGAGGTCGTTCAGGGAAGCCGAGATGTCGTTGCTGCCTGCCAGCGGACCGTGCATGTTGTCGAGTCCGGCATAGAGGTGGAGCGAAATCTTCGACGACTTCGACATGTTGAAGTCGATGTTGTTCTGGAACGCATATCGCATGTAGTCGATATTGTTGTTGTAAGAATAGTACTCCTTACTGCGGTTGCGCAGCATACCGGTTTCATGGCTCACGTTGAGGTTCATGAAGTACACGATCTTGCTGGTACCACCACGCACGTTCATGTTCGCCTTCTGGTTGTATGAAGCCGACTTGAACATCTCCTTATACCAGTTGACATCTGGGAAAATCTCGCCGTTCACGTGATTGCGTGTGTTGGCAATCTGCTCTGCCGTGTAGAGGGTGTTACCCGTACCTTCGTTGGTAACAGCCTCGTTGAAGAGCTCCATGAATCGGGCACCGTCAACGAATTTAGGCTTAGATGTAGGCATGGTTACATTGGCCTCAACGCGGAAGGAAATCTTCGGCTTGTCGAGGTCCTGACCACTCTTGGTAGTAATGATGAGTACACCATTGGCACCGCGAGAACCATACATGGCGGTGGCTGATGCGTCTTTCAGGATAGAGAAACTCTCGATAACGTCTGGGTCGAGGTGGTTGAGGTCGTCCTGCGAAATCTCCATACCATCCATGACGATGAGAGGCGACTTGGCACCACTGATGGTGGCGATACCACGGATGTAGAAGTCTGATCCGTTGGCACCTGGCTGACCGCTGCTCTGGGTAGCGATGACACCCGAGAGACGTCCTGCGAAAGATGATGAAATACTAGCCGAAGGCACACGCAGCGACTCTGGTCTTACCTGCTGCACGGAACCCACCACGGTTTCCTTCTTCTGGGTGGCACCGAAGGCAGTGACTACCACGTCGCCAAGGGTCTGTGAGTCTTCCTTGAGATGAATGCTCAGCGGCTTGTTGCCGTTGAATCTCACTTCCTGGGTCTGGCAACCGATGTAAGAAACGACGATAACTCCACTTGTAGAATTCACGTCGAGTTTGAAGTTACCATCCACATCGGTTACAGTACTCTGCTTCGAGTTGTTCTTCAAAACAACCGTAGCACCAATAACAGGTTCACCTGCTTCGTCAAACACGGTACCAGTAATACGCTGGTGCTTTGCCTGCTGCGTAGCGTTGAAAACGCTTTCAGTCTTGGGTTTCAGGGAACCAGCAATGCCTGTACTTCCAACAAGGTTGTTGTCTGCTGCCAATGCAGACATTGGCAAAAGCATTGCTGCTCCAATCACACCCAGCTGCTTTCTTGCTTCTTTTTGCATAAGCTGATGTTAGATTAGAATGAATACTATTTAGATATATAATCTCTTTTCAGCTGCAAAAATAATAAAAAACTAATAAAAAAATAAAATCTTTAACCTTTTTAACTATATATTTTTTTAAAATTATAATATTAGTATACAAAAATGAAGATTTAGTCGATGATATGGTTGATTACGATACCTGCTATAGCCATTCCGAACGATGCTGTGATGTGGCAGAGCGAACCGTTGATCTGTGCCTTGTTAGAGCACCATTCGTCCTCCACGAGTCGCTGGTCGCCCATGTTCTGCATCGGCTTTTCCTCGCTGTATACGCACATGAACTTGCGTTGAGGGAAGGTTTTGTTCTTCTTGAATCTCTTGCGCAGGCATCTTGCCAGCGGGTCGCCATCCACCTTCCAGAATTCAGTCTTTCTGATCATGAAGGGGTCGCGGCGCAGGGCTGCACCCATGGATGATACGAAGGTGATGTGCTTGGGCAGGGCGGTGGCACGCAGGATGAGGTCGGCCTTATCCTTCAGTGAGTCGATGGCGTCGATGATGAAGTCGTATTCTTCCATGTGGAATTCTTCTGCCGTTTCTGCCTGGTATATTTTCTGATAGGCGATGATGTTGGCATCGGGATTGATTTCCAGCAGGCGCTGGCGCAGGGCATCCACCTTCACTTCGCCGATGGTGCGGCTTGTGGCCATCAGCTGTCGGTTGCAGTTGCTTGCGCATACGCGGTCGCTATCCACGATGGTGATGTTGCGCACGCCGCTGCGCACCAGTCCCTCGGCGCACCATGATCCCACGCCTCCGACTCCGAAGATGAGCACGCGTGCGGATTGTATTTTTTCGAGATTATCTTTTCCCAGGAGCAGTTCCGTGCGGCGCTGCATTCCCTGTTCCATTGTTGTGATTTTATTTTCCATTTATCCTTATGAATTAATTGTCTTATGAATATGAATTTAAACAGTCACTCAAAAAAGTTGGTGGGGTTCATCAGATGAAGGTCACCTCTTTTTGATATCCGGTTCTGCTGCCATCATTGGCTGATTTTCAGGCAGCACATACGGCTTTGCCTCAATCTCCCCACGCAACCGTTCTTTCAGTTTCGTGTTTCTCTTGCTCACCGTCAGATTCCTTATCGCATAGGCGAGGGCCTTGGGCTGACCTATCAGCACGCAGATTTTCTTGGCTCTCGTAATGCCCGTATAGATAAGGTTGCGCTGAAGCATCACGAAGTGGGTCATCAGCACGGGGATTACCACGATGGGGTATTCCGAACCCTGACTCTTGTGGATGGTGGTGGCGTATGCCAACGTCAATTCGTCCAGCTCCGTGGTCTCGTATTCTGCCAGATGATCCTCGAAACTAACCGTGATGGTGCGGTCTTCCATATTCACCTTCTCCACGGTTCCGATGTCTCCGTTGAATACGTTCTTGTCGTAATTATTCCTTATCTGCATCACCCGGTCGCCTAGTTTATAGGTGGTTCCGCCACGGCTGATGCCCAGCGTGGAGGTGTTGATGGCCTGCTGCAGCATCAGGTTCAGATGGGCTGCACCCACCACGCTGCGCTGCATCGGCGTAAGCACCTGGATGTTGCTGAGCGGCTGACTGTAAGCCTTTGGTAGACGGTATTTTACGAGATTCACGATTTCCGCAGCCACCTGCTCCGGGTCTTCATTCTTGATGAAGAAAAAGTCTGTCTGCTTGCCGTTGCTCGTGTCAGGATAATATCCCTGGTTGATGGAGTGGGCACTCATCACGATTCGGCTCGACTGTGCCTGCCTGAAGATGCGGGTTAGGCGAACGACGGGAATCTTCTCGGAGTCAATGATGTCGCGCAATACGTTTCCGGCTCCCACACTCGGCAGCTGGTCGATGTCGCCCACCAGCACCAGTCGCATGTGCTTCGGAATCGCCTTCATCAGGTTGTACATCAGTATGATATCAATCATCGAACACTCATCCACAATCAGCGCATCGCCCTCCAGCGGGTTCTCCTCGTTTCGCTTGTATCCGTCTTGCGGATTGAATTCCAGCAGTCGGTGGATGGTCTTGGCTTCCATGCCTGTGGCCTCGCTCATTCGCTTGGAAGCTCTGCCCGTAGGCGCAGCCAGCAGAATCTTCATTCCTGCCGTTTTGTAAGCAGAAATGATACCTTGCGTGGTGGTGGTTTTTCCGGTGCCCGGACCTCCCGTCAGCACCATCACCTTGGATCTCACTGCCTGCTCTATGGCGGCTATCTGCACCTCGTCGTACTTGATGCCCGAATCCTTTTCCATCGCCTTGATATTGGCTTTCATATTGAAGAGGGTAGGGTTCTGATTGTTCATCAGCTCGAGCAGTTTCTTCGCCGTTCCCCGTTCTGAATAGTAGAAGGGTGGCAGATAGATGGCTTCGTTCTCGCGGATGAGATTTTCTGCTGCGATCATCTCGGCGATGGCTTGCGTAATCGGCTCTTCATCAGCCTCCAGCAGCTTTTTGGCGGCATCTATCAGCTGCTCTTCCACGGCATATACATGGCCTTCGTTGGATAGCTCGTTCAGGGTGTAGCTGATGCCGCTCTTGCATCTTCTCGGGTCGTTCTTCCCGTATCCCATCTTGCTGGCGATGCTGTCGGCAGTCTTGAATCCGATGCCCCAGATGTCGTCGGCAAGGCGATAGGGGTTCTCCTTTACATTGTCGATGCTTTCCTTGCCATACTGCCGGTAGATTTTGGCGGCGTAGGCGGTGCTCACGCCATACTGCTGCAGGAAGATCATCACGTTCTTGATGTCTTTCTGTTTCTCCCAACTGTCGCGAATTTTCTCAACTCGTTTCTTTCCGATTCCGGGCACTTCGTAGAGGCGCTCGATGTTATCTTCTATCACCTCGATGGTATCTGTTCCGAACATGGTAACGATGAGATGGGCATATTTGGGTCCGATGCCTTTCACCAGTCCGCTGCCCAGGTATTTCTCTATGCCGTAGGCCGTGGCAGGCATCACCTCTTCCCAGGTATCGCAGGCAAACTGCTGTCCGTATCGCTTGTCCATCTTCCATTCGCCATTGCACAGCAGTACTGCTCCCACTGGAACATCCAGCAGGTTTCCCACCAGGGTTACGAGGTCTGAAAACCCCTTCACCTTCACTTTCATCACGGAGTATCCGTTCTCCTGATTCTGGTAGGTAATCCTTTCTACTACGCAGCGTATCTTGATCATTGTGCTCTGATGATTTATAATTATATAAAAAAAGCGTCTCCAAAATAAATTGGAAACGCTTTTCTTAAGTGTACACCCTTAGGGATTCGAACCCTAGACCCACTGATTAAGAGTCAGTTGCTCTACCAACTGAGCTAAGGGTGCATTTCACTCTTTTGCGCCTCCAATAAAACTATGTACACCCTTAGGGATTCGAACCCTAGACCCACTGATTAAGAGTCAGTTGCTCTACCAACTGAGCTAAGGGTGCAACTTTCATTTTATTGTCAGCAACCTCATTTCTGAATTGCGAGTGCAAAGGTAGTACTTATTTCCCAAACCGCCAAATGTTTTATGGTGTTTTTTATTACTTTTTTCTTTTAAAAGTATCAAAATTGACATACAACAAGAAATCGGCGCACCTTTGCATTTTTATATCAATTATTTTTGTGCGTTTAAGCACTTCATAACTTTCTCAAAGTACCTTTGGGTACGCTTGACATTATAACGCATACCACCGTTCCATGAGCGGATTGCCATTTCAATATCATTCAAGGGATTAAAGTGTGACTGAATAAGGACAAACATTTCCTTTGATTTCTCCAGGCTGAATCTGTCACGCAGGGTGAAGCGTTTCTTGCTCTTACGCTTCTTAAGAATATCGTTACACTCCTTCACCAATATTGGAGTGATCTGCATTGCACCGCACGAGTTTCCACTCACGGCTCTGGTGTTACCCTCACTTTCAACCTGAACTATAGCCTGAATTACCGGATTCCAATCGAAGCCAGAAGAATTTGAAGCTTCATTAGAAGACACATTGTTAGCACCCAAAACTGGGCTCACTACAAATACACATAAAGTTAAAACAATTTCCTTAATAAATTTAATCATTAGTTTTTTCTTTGTGGAACCCGGACACGCTCTCTTAAATACCCCTATCCCCTATTCCTACCTCAAGAACAGACGATAGTATGTATAAAGCATCTTCACAATATAAATCAAGGAATTCTTATCCTGATAACTGATGCCGAAAGACACATCCACTATAGGTGCTACAAAAGTCGTTATCCAACACCTATATAAATTCCGTTAGATACTTTCAGAAGACCGTTTCCCATTAATTGAGACACGACTTCCTTTTAATTTTCACTTGCAAAATTACACAAAAATCGCGAGTTGTGCAAGTTTACGTGCTACAACTTCACCTTTTTTAGCTTTTTCTTGACATAGATAACACGGTGTATATCAATCGAATACGCCATTCAGACACATTACAAAACCTTCACTTTAGCCTAACCTAACAATTTGCAAACTACATATTGCAAAATCAACTTCAAGCCATGACATTACATAAAACAGACAAAGCAACAAACACAAAACTTGTCAAACACCAGACGCCAAGGCATAAAAAAAGAGTGTCGAACAAAATGCTCAACACTCTTATCAATATTGTATTTCAGAATTTTACTTCTTGAAAAAGTCCTTAACAGCTTCGTTAGGAACCATACGCTCGTCAAAGATGTAAGCGCCAGTCTTCTCGCTTCTTACCATCTTGATAACCTTTGTATATGCGCGACCGTCCGATGTACCTTCACGGAGGGTAGCGACCGCTTTCTTTGCCATATCTTATATGTTATTACTTAATCTCCTTGTGAAGAGTCATCTTCTTAAGGATGGGGTTATACTTCATCAATTCCATACGGTCAGGAGTGTTCTTACGATTCTTTGTAGTCACGTAACGGCTTGTTCCAGGCAGACCGCTGTTCTTCATCTCAGTGCACTCGAGAATTACCTGTACTCTGTTGCCCTTTGCTTTCTTTGATGCCATTTACTTATTCTCCTATAACTTTAATGTCATTCCAGTCTACATAACCCTTAGACACAGCCTGCTTGAGGGCAGCGTCCAAGCCCACTTTATTGATAAGACGCAGACCCGCTGCGCTAATTTTGAGGCTAATCCAGCAACCTTCCTCTACATAGTAGAACTTCTTGCTGAACAAGTTCACATCGAAAGAACGCTTTGTGCGGTGCTTTGAGTGTGATACGTTGTTACCTATCTGGGCTTTCTTTCCCGTAATCTGACAAATTTTCGACATTTCTATCTGCTTTTTTGTATTCGTTTTTTGATACCTATTCCAAACAGGATGCAAAATTAGCTACTTTTTTCGAGAACACAAAACAATCTCATAAATAATATTACTTATTTAATGTTTTTTTTGTTTTCAACAGCATTCCAGCGTCCGCCAGCCACTGTCCTGTTGCTATTCTGTAACAGGAATTACAGGAATCTTGCCCTCACTTTCAGTCTTGGGAGCATGCTCTTTAAGGAAGTTGATAAACATCTGAAGAGCCTTGCTTGTAGCAATGGCGAGATTGATGTCACGACCGTAATCCTCTGTAAGTTTCATCGTCTCGATATTCTCTGCATTACCGCATGCAATCCAGATTGTACCGACTGGGATTTCGGCTGTTCCACCACCAGGACCGGCAGTGCCTGTTGTAGCAATTGCGAAGTCAACACCAAGAGTTTTTATAGCTCCCTGCACCATTGCCTTTGCCACTTCCTCACATACAGCAGTCTTCTCTTCAAGGAGCTGATGGTCAACGCCAAGCAGGTTTTCTTTCACCTCGTTGGTGTAAGAGATTACGCCACCCTTAAAATATGTCGAGGCACCAGGAACGGCAATTATAGCCTCGGCTATACGACCTCCCGTGCAGCTCTCTGCTGAACCTACAGTAAGACCTGATTCATATAAATACTGCTGAATTTCACGGCTAAGTACTTTCTTTTCAAATTCCATTTTCTCTATTTTTTAATAAATGTTTCGTGAGTTGTCAAGATGCCTGTTCGACATTACTTGAACGTTACCTTACTGAATGCAGGCTTGTCAATCGAGCAGAAATCCTTGTCAAGGAACTTATAGTAGCCCGTTATGCCTATCATTGCAGCATTATCGGTAGTATAGCTGAACTTCGGAATATAGATAGTCCAGCCATAACGCTTGGCATGATCGTGGAATGCATTACGCAATCCGTTGTTGGCTGAAACACCACCTGCCACAGCCACATGCTTTATGCCTGTCTGCTTAACGGCAAGGCGCAGTTTCTTCATCAATATGTCAACGATAGTATGCTCAAGACTCGCTGCAAGGTCGTTCTTGTGATGCTCCACAAAGTCCGGGTCGTCCTGCATCCACTTGCGCAGACTATACAGGAACGAAGTCTTCAGTCCGCTGAAACTATAGTCCAGACCTGGAATGTGCGGTTCAGCAAACTTATAGGCGAGCGGATTGCCCTGACGCGCCAAGCGGTCGATTATAGGGCCACCGGGATAGCCCAACCCCATCACCTTCGAACATTTGTCAATAGCCTCGCCAGCAGCATCGTCAATAGTCTGTCCGAGCACCTCCATGTCGTTGTAGGCATTCACCTTGACAATCTGCGAGTTACCGCCAGATACGAGCAGACAGAGGAACGGGAACGGAGGTGTTGTATCCTCCGGCTTCTCCTTGATGAAATGCGCCATTACATGGCCCTGCAAGTGGTTCACGTCAATCATAGGAATACCCAGACTGCGAGCAAATCCCTTTGTGAAGCTTACACCTACAAGCAATGAGCCCATAAGGCCCGGACCACGTGTAAAAGCCACAGCCGACAGTTGTTCCTTGGTAATGCCAGCACGCTTTAGCGCTGCACTTACCACGGGTACAATATTCTGCTGATGGGCACGTGACGCAAGTTCAGGCACAACGCCACCGTATTCAAAGTGAACGTCCTGCGAGGCTGTCACGTTGCTCAGCAATATATTATCCTGGAGCACTGCAGCACTTGTATCGTCGCAGCTGCTCTCAATACCTAATATGTACATGTTTTTTGAATGTTAATAAGTCAATATTTCCACTCCGTGCTCTGTCATTACGAATGTGTGCTCCCACTGTGCGCTCGGCTTTTCGTCGCCAGTGATCACCTCCCATCCGTATTCGTCATCGGCATCGATAAACACTTTCCATGTACCCATATTCACCATTGGTTCGATAGTGAACACCATACCTGGCACGAGCAGCATGCCTGTACCCTTATGACCGTAGTGCATCACGTCTGGCTTTTCGTGGAATTGCAATCCCACTCCGTGTCCGCAAAGGTCGCGTACAATGCCGTAGTGATACTTGTCGGCGTGCTTCTGAATGGCATGACCTATGTCACCCACAAAGCTGTACGGCTTGGCTGCCTCCATACCAATCTCCAGACATTCCTTTGCCACACGCACCAGCTGCTCTTTCTCCGGAGTTGTCTTGCCGATTATAAACATACGTGAAGCGTCAGCATAATAGCCGTCAAGGATTGTAGTGAAGTCGACATTCACGATGTCGCCCTCCTCCAGGATATCGTCTTCCTTAGGAATACCGTGACACACCACCTCATTGATACTTGTGCACACGCTCTTCGGAAAGCCCTCATAATTGAGACACGCAGGCGTTGCACCATGCGATGTACAGTAGTCATAGCAAATCTTGTCGATTTCAAGAGTGCTCATTCCTGCACGAATGTTCTTTGCCACCTCGTCGAGCACACCAGTATTCACCACACCACTGCGGCGAATACCTTCTATTTGTTCGGGAGTCTTGATAAGGTCGCGCGACGGCACCTCCTTACCCTTGTTTTCCCAGTACATTACTTTCTTGTCAAGTTCAGTTGGCTCCTGACCAGGAAGACAGTGCCATACTCTCTTTTTTCTGAATACCATAATAATATAGATATTTTAAAACAATTCCAACTTATTCTTTCTTGCCTCGTCGAGCGACGAGAGCTTCTGCTGATGAGCAGCATATTCCTCGCGCAGCTTGGCGTAGCGTTCTTTCAGCTCTGCCTCAAACACAAGGCGCTCGTCGGGATTCATCAGTCGCTGTGCAATCATCGGATTCTGCGCAGCATCCTTCACCCATACCACTATTCCACTATAGATAGGAGCAATTTTCAATGCCACGTGCATCTCTGATGTCGTAGCACCGCCCACCATAATAGGGATTTGCAGACCAGCGTGTTCAAACTCCGTAGCCACATTGACCATCTCCTCAAGACTCGGCGTGATAAGACCGCTCAAGCCTACCATGTCAACCTTTTCTTCGATTGCCTTCTTTAGAATCTGTTCGGCAGGCACCATCACTCCGAGGTCAATCACCTCGTAGTTGTTGCACGACATCACCACATCAACAATATTCTTGCCAATATCGTGAACGTCGCCTTTAACTGTCGCCATAAGCACCTTGCCCGACGACGAGCCACCTTCCTTCTTGTCTGCCTCGATATATGGTTGCAGTATAGCCACAGCCTTCTTCATAGTGCGTGCCGTCTTCACCACCTGTGGCAAGAACATCTTGCCACAACCGAACAGTTCGCCCACCTTGTTCATACCGTCCATCAGCGGACCCTCGATTATGTCCACCGCCTTAGGATAGACAGCAAGAGCTTCCTTGATGTCTTCCTCCATGTAGTCGGCAATTCCCTTTTGCAGAGCTGTAGCGAGACGCGTGGCAACGTCAGCTTTACGCCATTCAGGTTCGGCAGCAACCTGTGTTGCGCCAGTTCCTGTCGCCGTTCCGTTCTTCAGAGCCTCCTGCTTTTGTTTTATCTCATCGGCGAGCTCCACAAGACGTTCTGAAGCGTCCTTCTTTCGGTTGAGCACCACGTCCTCAATTATCTCCAACTGGTCGGCAGGGATATCGTCGTAGGTCACCTTAGTTGCGGGGTTGACAATGCCGAAGTCCATTCCCTTGCCAATGGCGTGATAGAGAAAAACCGAGTGCATTGCCTCGCGAATATAATTGTTGCCACGGAACGAGAATGAGAGGTTGCTCACGCCACCGCTCACATGCGCTCCTGGCAGATTTGTCTTTATCCAGTCGACTGCCTTAATGAAGTCCACAGCGTAATTGTCGTGCTCTTCCATACCCGTAGCTATGGCGAGCACATTTGGGTCGAATATTATGTCGAGCGGATTCATGCCCACCTTCTCTGTAAGAAGCTTGTAGGCACGTCCTGCTATTTCAATGCGTCGTTCGTAGGTAGTGGCCTGTCCTATCTCGTCAAAGCACATCACCACTACGGCTGCACCGTAGCGCATCACATCGCGAGCATGGCTCAAGAACACTTCCTCACCCTCTTTCAGCGAGATTGAATTGACGATACACTTACCCTGCAAACATTGCAGTCCGGCAGTTATCACATCCCATTTCGACGAGTCGATCATCACAGGCACCTTGGCAATGTCGGGTTCCGAAGCAATGATATTCAGGAACGTGCGCATCTCCTCACGTGCGTCGAGCAGTCCGTCGTCCATGTTCACGTCAATCACCAGTGCACCGTCTGCCACCTGCTTGCGTGCTATGCTCACTGCCTCGTCGTAGCTTTTCTCCTTGATGAGTCGCAGGAATTTGCGCGAACCAGCCACATTGCATCGCTCACCCACGTTGACAAAGCGCACATCGGGTGTCACGTCGAGCAGTTCAAGTCCACTCAGCCACATAGTCTGCGGCTTGGGTTGCGGCACGTGCGGCTTCTTGCCTTCGGCTATTGGCACATACTTGGCAATGAATTTCTCCGTAGTGCCACAACATCCGCCTATGATGTTCACCAGTCCTTCGTCGATGAATTCCTGTATCTGCGGAGCCATCGACTCCGGGGTCTCGTCGTATGCGCCCAGACTATTGGGCAGTCCGGCGTTTGGATAGGCGCTTATATAATAAGGTGCACGATGAGCCAGCTGCTTCAAGAAAGGCTTCATCTGGTCGGCACCGAACGAACAGTTGAGTCCGATAGAGAAAATCGGATAACTGCTCACACTCGCCAGCACAGCATCAAGCGTCTGTCCGCTCAAGGTACGTCCGGCAAGGTCGCTCACGGTGATGCTCAGCATTATTGGCAGGTCTTTGCCTGTACGGCGACCCACCTCCATTGTTGCGTCAATGGCAGCCTTAGCGTTGAGCGTGTCAAACACCGTCTCAATCAGTATTGCGTCTGCCCCACCCTCTTCCAGTGCCTCAATCTGCTCCACATAATCAATATAGAGCGTCATGTAGTCGAGGTCGCGTGCAGCAGGATTGCTCACGTCAGGACTCATTGAGCACGTCTTGTTGGTAGGGCCAACCGAGCCAGCCACAAAGCGTGGACGGTCCTCTGTCGAGAATTCGTCGGCAGCCTTGCGTGCCAGTCGTGCTCCTTCCAGTGCCATTGCCCTGGCAGAATCCTCCAGATGATAGTCGGCCTGACTGATGCGCTGTGAGCTGAATGTGTTTGTGGTGATGATGTCAGCACCAGCCTCAAGATATTTTCTATGAATGTCGCTTATCACGTCGGGGCGTGTGATATTGAGCATATCGTTGTTGCCCTTCATCATACCCGGAGTCTTGCGGTAGCGGTATCCTCGGAAGTCTTCCTCCTCCAGTCCGTACTGCTGAATCATGGTGCCCATCGCACCGTCGAGTATTATTATCCTGTCTTTAGCGACTTCCCTTAAAGTCTTCTTCATTTAATAATATTTAGCCGCACCTCATTTTTAATAATGCTTCATCGCCCTGTCCATCTCTCTTCTGTCTTCCTTCTCCTTCAGCGTCTGTCGCTTGTCGTATTCCTTCTTGCCTCGGCAGAGTGCTATGTCCACCTTTGCACGTCCGTGCTCGTCGATGAATACGAGAGTAGGCACAATGGTGTAACCGGGCTGCTTTGTGGCGTCCTCAAGTTTGTATATTTCGCGCTTGTTGAGCAGCAACTTGCGGTCGCGTCGTGCTTCATGGTTGCTGAACGAGCCGTAGAAGTAGGGCGAGATGTTCATTCCCTTCACCCACACCTCGTGGTTATTTATATAGCAGAAAGTGTCGACAAGACTCGCCTTTCCGAGTCTTATCGACTTTATCTCGGTGCCGGTAAGCACTATGCCTGCCGTATATGTCTCCACAAAGAAGTACTCAAACGAGGCCTTCTTGTTCTTTATGCTCACCGGACTTTTCTTTCTCTTCAGTTCCTGTTCCTTATTCATTGTCTTTACTATTGAAGTCGTGGGGAGTTATAGCTTATTCCTCCACCACTACAAATTCCTCTATATGCTCGTCTACATAGTGAGCCACACTTGCTGTCCACGCCTCCTCATTTTCCACAAACTCGTCGTCGTAGTCGTCAAACTCGGAGAATTGCTCAAACATTGCCATAAACTCCTCGTCCGAGCAGTCGCGCTGTATCTTCGGTCCATAATCTTTGTACAGTTTGCGCACCGAAAAGAGCATCTTGGCAAGGTCGCGCAGCCCCCAGTCGCGCAACACCTTGGCAAAGGGGTTGTCAAAGATGAAACCGCCATAGCCGTTGTAAATGAGCTGTACAAAGCCGCCGTCCATCACCTCCTCGTGCAGGATGTCGTAGGCAAGCAATGTAATCTGCGACACGCTCAACTGCTGCATATTCTCAGCATTAAGCTCGCCGCCAATGGCCTCCTTAATGGCGTCGATAAACACCCTGAGGAAAGCATCCATATCTTGCATAGCCGCCTCACGAAGGGCAGCGTCTTTCACTTTTACCTGTATCATAGCGTGCAAAGTTAGTGGAAATCGAAGACAATACAAAATAAATACATTTATTTTTAATCTTCATTTCCTTATGATTCATTGCATTTTGCCTCGCAACACCACTTTTTTCACTATCGGTGTAGTGTAGGCATAGGGAATGAAGTCTACCGACGGCAGCGGATGGGTGATGAAGAAATTTGCCACCTTGCCTTTGGCTATGCTTCCGTATTCGGCACTCTCTCCCATAGCATAGGCTCCGTTTATTGTTGCGGCATTCAATGCCTCGCTTGGCTGCAGACGCAGCTTTATGCAAGCCAGCGAAGCCACAAACTTCATGTCGCCCGAAGGTGTCGAACCCGGATTGTAGTCGCTTGCCACAGCAACTCCCAGTCCCGCATCAATCATCCTGCGTGCTTTGCCATAAGGCATATTCAGGAAGAACGATGTGCCGGGCAGCACAGTTGGCATCGTGTCGCTGTGGCGCAATATTTCTATTTCCTCCACAGTCATGCTCTCCAGATGGTCTACAGACAAGGCTCCGTGCTTTACGCCCACCTCTACTCCACCCGACGATGCAAGTTCGTCGGCATGAATCTTCGGTCGCATTCCCCATGCGGCGGCAGCGTCAAGAATACGAGCCGTCTCTTCTGGCGTGAAGAATCCGCGGTCGCAGAACACGTCAACGAAGTCGGCAAGACGCTGGCGTCCCACCTCGGGAATCATCTCGTCGATGATAAGCCTTACGTAGTTGGTCTGTGTCATTCCGCGTGCCACGGCATGAGCTCCAAGGAAAGTAGACACAATCCGTGCGTCCGAGGTCTCCTTCATGCGTCTTATCACTCGCAGCATCTTCAGTTCGTCTTCCATATTGAGTCCGTAGCCGCTCTTTATCTCTATGCAACCCGTTCCCTTCCGTATCACCTCATCCAGTCGGCGCATCGCCTGACGGTAGAGTTCGTCTTCCGAAGTATTATGCAGAAGGTCGGCAGAGTTGAGAATTCCTCCGCCACGACGGGCTATCTCCTCATAACTCAGTCCGTTGATTTTGTCCACAAACTCGCGTTCACGGCTTCCGGCAAATACTATATGTGTGTGCGAGTCGCACCACGACGGCAGCACCATTCCGCCCTCTGCGTCAATGGTCTCGTCTATGTCGGCAAATGCCGGAATCCCGTCTGCCACGCTGCCAAAATCGGCAAACCGTCCGTCTGCCACCAGGAGCCACGCATCGTCAATGGTGTTTAACTCTGCCATCTCCTTGCCTTGCAGGCGGAGCTTAGACTCGTATTCTACGCCAGCGAGACAGCGAATATTTTTAACAAGTTGTTTCATAACTTTTCTCCCCTCAAAAACTCCACCGACTTCGCAATATGCGGATACATCACTTCGTCGTCTACGATGAATGGCACCACCTTTCGGTAGCTATCATGCAGCGCCTCCACTGCAGGCGACGACTTCAGCGGACGACGGAAGTCGAGTGCCTGGGCAGCGTTGAACAGCTCAATGGCAAGCACACGCTCCGTATTGAGCACTACCTTGTAGAGCTTAATGGCAGCATTGGCACCCATACTCACGTGGTCCTCCTGTCCTTGGCTCGACGGGATGCTGTCTACCGACGAAGGTGTCGACAGCGTCTTGTTCAAACTTACTACCGAGGCAGCCGTGTATTGCGTTATCATGAATCCGCTGTTCACACCAGGATTTGCCACAAGGAAGCTGGGCAGTCCGCGCGTACCGCTCACAAGCTTGTATATGCGACGCTCCGAGATATTAGCCAATTCACACAAGGCTATTGCCAGGAAGTCCATAGGCATTGCTATCGGCTCGCCGTGGAAGTTGCCAGCAGAAATTATGAGGTCGTCGTCAGGACACACAGTCGGATTGTCCGTAGCCGAGTTCACCTCCACGTCAACCGCTGATGCTACATAGTCGATAGTGTCCTTCACTGTGCCATGCACCTGCGGAATACATCTGAACGAATACGGATCTTGTACATACTGCTTCGGCTTCTCCACAATCTCGCTGCCCTCAAGCAATTGGCGCATACGTGCAGCCGTGGCAATCTGTCCCTTATGCGGGCGCACCTGATGAACAGCGTCGGTGAAGGGGGCTGTAAGTCCGTAGTAAGCATCGAGCGACATAGCAGCAATCCGGTCAGCCCATTCGCTCAGCCTACGCGATTGCAGCAGCGCCCACACTGCGAAAGCGCCCATATTCTGCGTACCGTTGAGCAGCGCCAGTCCCTCTTTCGAGGCAAGCTGTATTGGCTGCCACTCCAGCCTCTGCAACAACTCGGCTCCAGTGATTACCTCGCCCTGATACTCCACCTCGCCCAGTCCTACGAGTGGCAGCGTGAGATGAGCCAGCGGCACCAAGTCGCCCGAAGCTCCGAGCGAGCCTTGCATATACACCACAGGATAGACATCATTATTGAAGAAGTCGATGAGTCGGTTGACGGTAGCGAGCTGACAGCCCGAGAATCCGTAGCTCAGCGACTGAATCTTGAGCAGCAGCATTATCTTCACTATGTCGTTGGGCACACGGTCGCCCGTACCGCATGCGTGCGACATCATAAGGTTTATCTGCAACTGTGCCAGATAGTCGGGTCCGATGCTTACATTGCAGAGCGATCCGAATCCGGTAGTAACGCCATAGATGGGCGATGTGGTCTCCTCTATCTTCCGGTCGAGATATTTTCTGCACTCCACTATGCGCTTCTGTGCGTCGTAGCTCAACTGTATCTGGTAGCCGCCATATACTATTTCACCTATGCGTTCAATCGAAAGGTGCTCGGCTGAAATCTTGTGTATCTTCATATTGCTTCAGTTGATAGATTGTAGTGTTGATAGGTTGATGTATGTTTAGGGGTTGGCGTATTTGCTGATGATTTCGTCGTCAACGATGTTTGGCATAGTCACCTGCAACCCGTGCGAGCGCAGCATCTCGCGCTCAATGCTGTGTATTGAGCCTTCGTTGCGAGCCCATGCTCGGCGTGCAATTCCGTTGTTCACGTCCCAGAATAGCATTTCGCGTATGTGGCGGTCGCTTTCCTCGCTGCCGTCAATCACCATGCCGAAACCTCCGTTTATCACTTCGCCCCAGCCTACTCCGCCGCCGTTATGTAGCGACACCCATGTAGCTCCGCGGAACGAGTCGCCTATCACGTTCTGCACAGCCATGTCGGCACAGAACTGCGAGCCGTCGTATATATTGCTTGTCTCGCGGAATGGCGAGTCGGTGCCCGACACGTCGTGATGGTCGCGTCCCAACACCACAGGGCGTGTTATCTCGCCTCTCTTTATTGCCTCGTTGAATGCCTGGGCTATCTTCGAACGACCCTCAGCATCGGCATACAGGATGCGTGCCTGCGAGCCTACCACGAGGTTGTTGCGGCTTGCCTCGCAAATCCAGTGTATGTTGTCAGCCATCTGCCCCTTGATTTCGTCTGGCGCATTCTGCATTATTTCCTCCATCACACGTGCCGCAATCTCGTCGGTCTTGGCGAGGTCGGCTGGGTCGCCTGATGTACACACCCATCTGAAGGGACCGAACCCGTAGTCGAAGAACATCGGACCCATTATGTCCTGTACGTACGACGGATAGCGGAACTTGCCATTCTCCCGGCAGATGTCAGCTCCTGCACGCTTCGATTGCAGCAGGAAGGCGTTGCCATAGTCGAAGAAGTACATTCCACGCTCGGCAAGGCGGTTGATGGCAGCCACCTGTCGGCGCAACGACGCCTGTACATGCTTGCAGAACTCGTCGGGATTCTCAGCCATCATCTGCTTCGACTGCTCCAATGTAAGGTCGGCAGGATAGTAGCCGCCCGCCCACGGATTGTGTAGCGAGGTCTGGTCGCTGCCTATGTCCACGTGCACTCCCTCGTCGGCGAGTCGTTCCCACAGGTCTACCACGTTGCCCACATATGCCATCGACACGGTGCGCTTCTCGTCCACGCTCTTTCGTATGGCAGGAATCAGCTCGTCGAGGTTGTCGTGCAGCTCGTCTACCCATCCCTGGTCGTAGCGCTTCTTGGCTGCCAAAGGATTGATTTCAGCCACCACACTCACCACACCGGCTATGTTGCCTGCCTTGGGCTGAGCACCCGACATTCCGCCCAATCCCGACGACACAAACAGCATTCCGCTTATGTCGTGTGCCTTGTCCTTGGCGCTGAGCTGTTTGCGACAGGCGTTCAGCACGGTTATGGTAGTGCCGTGCACGATGCCCTGCGGACCGATGTACATGCATGAGCCAGCCGTCATCTGTCCATACTGGCTCACGCCCAGAGCGTTCATGCGTTCCCAGTCGTCGGGCTTAGAGTAGTTTGGTATCACCATTCCGTTGGTCACCACCACACGCGGAGCGTTCCTGTGCGACGGGAACAGTCCGAGTGGGTGGCCCGAATACATCACAAGCGTCTGCTCGTCGGTCATCTCGCTCAGATACTTCATTGTGAGCCTGTACTGTGCCCAGTTCTGGAATATGGCTCCGTTGCCGCCGTACACTATCAGTTCGTGCGGATGCTGCGCCACCTCGGGGTCGAGGTTGTTCTGAATCATCAGCATTATAGCAGCCGCCTGCTCCGAATGGTGCGGATACTCGTCGATGGGTCGGGCGTACATCTCATAACTCGGACGGTAGCGGTACATGTATATGCGACCGTAGTGGTCAAGCTCGTCGATAAACTCGGGCGCCAACTGTGCGTGCAGATGCTTGGGGAAGTAGCGCAGAGCATTGCGCAGAGCAAGCTGGCGCTCCTCGTGTGTCAGTATCTCCTTGCGCTTAGGCGCATGATTTATATTGTTGTCGTAGGGCTTCTGCTCAGGTAAGTAGTCAGGAATGCCCAGTCTTATTTCGTCAGAGAATGTCATATTCTTTAGTTTTGAATTTTGAGTTTTGAATTTTGAATTGTGCGCATTGCGCATTAGGAATTGTTCAATTTTGAATTTTGAGTTTTGATTTTTGAATTATGCGCATTGCGCATTATGAATTGTTCAATTTTGAATGTTAAATTTTTTATTTAGGAATTCTCAATTCAAAATTGAATAATTCAAAATCGGCTTTGCCGACAATTCAAAATTCAAAATTCAACATTCAAAACTCCATCTACCATTTTAGTTATTTCCTCTTCCTCCTTATTCGCTTTAGCAATCAGCTCGTTGGCCTCGCCTATGAGTGCTTCAGCCTTTGTGCGGTCCTTCAGCGACCCGGCGTTAATCTTCACGTTCATACCGGCACCGAGCACAGCGGCACGTGCAGCCAAAGCTCCCACTCCGGCATCCGACACGCTGTTGGGGTTGCCCTTCTCCACCATCTTGCGGCACACGGCAAACACCTCGTACGAAGCCTTCATTGTCTCCAGCGGCACCTCCGTAGCAAAGAGCGTAGCCGTCTGTATTGCCTCCGTGCGTGCCGCCTTCTCCTCGGGCGTGTTCTTAGGCATTCCGAAAGCAGCCATTATGCGGTTGAACGCCTCGGTGTCCTCGTCGACGAGGTGCAGCAGACGCTCCTGCAGAGCCATGCCTTCCTCTGCCACATGGGCAAACTCGCTCCACCGCTCGTCCCATCCGGGCTTGTGGCTCGACAGATTTGCTACCATCGTTGCCAATGATGCGCCCAGTGCTCCCATATACGCCGACACCGAACCTCCGCCAGGAGCCGGACTCTCGCGCGACGTTTCCTCGGCAAATTCCTTCACCGTCAGGTCTACCAGCAGGCGCTGCTTCTCGTCGCCCTCAGCCATCACATATTCTATAATCTTCTCCTCGGGCTTGAACTCCTTGAGGTCAGACAGTCCGAGCGACTTGATGGCAATGTTTAGGATGTCCCTCTTCGGAATGCCAGCCGAGCGCTGCTGCTTGGCAAGGAAGTAGCGTCCTGCCTCCAGCAGGGTGCGCTCAGGCACCAGTCCTACAATCTCCGTACCCGTAACGCGCACGCCACGGTTCTGAGCGCAACGGCACACCTCGTCAAAAGCCTTGTGCAGCGGCGTAACGTTGATGTTGGTGATGTTCATCGACACCTGGGCGATGCCATACTCGTCGATATACCATCCTATAGCCTTGGTACACTTCAGCGTACCGGGCTTCATGATTGGAGTGCCATCGGCGTACAGCAGTTTCTTTCCGATGATAGGGTTGCCCTCACGCATGGGGCGTCCCTTCTCTCTCACGTCAAACGCGATGGCGTTGGCGCGGCGTGTCGAAGTTGTGTTCAGATTGAAGTTCACCGCAATGAGGAAGTCGCGTGCTCCCACCACAGTACAGCCTGTCCGTGCCACTTGCTCGTCGTACGGGCGACGGCCGAAGTCGGGCGCCTCAGCATCATCGTCGATACGCTCGGCAATGCCCTCATATTCGCCCTTGCGACACACGGCAAGGTTTCTGCGTTCGGGGGTGAATGCCGCAGCCTCGTAGCAATAGCAGGGAATATTGAGTTCGTCGGCAATGCGCTTGGCGAGCTGGCGCGAAATCTCGGCACACTCCTCAAGCGTAATTCCGCTCACGGGTACAATGGGCAGCACATCAGTAGCGCCTATACGCGGATGAGCGCCGTGCTGCTGGCGCATATCAATAAGTTGTGCGGCCTTGCCCACAGCTCTGAAGGCAGCCTCCACCACATCAGCTGGCTCGCCCACGAAGGTTACGACAGTACGGTTGGTTGCCTCGCCGGGGTCGACATCAAGCAACTTCACACCCTTAACGCTCTCTACCGCGTCTGTTATCTGACGGATTACGCCCATGTCGCGACCTTCGCTGAAATTAGGCACACACTCTACAATCTGCTTCATTTTTGCCATAGTGTAAGGTATTATGTTAGTAGTATAAAAAAATCAAATAGCAGAAGTATCAATGATACGTTGCAAATTTAGTAAAAAAGAATATTTAATGCAAGAAAATAACAATAAACTTATGTTCTAATTTATATAGTAATAACTAATTCAAAAAACGATTTATGGCAACAATAAAACTCAAATTTCGTCCATCGTCAGTACCGGAAGCAGAGGGTACATTATACTATCAGGTGATACACAAACGCAAGGTGAAATGTATCAGTACCGAGCACCATATTTATGCCGACGAGTGGGACGAGAAGGCAGAGACTATCGTGGTGGAAGCAGGGAGCGAACGTAAGGGGGCATTGGCACTGATGCAATGTAAAATCGACTGGGCATTCAAGCAGTGGCACACTATCCTTGACCGGACAGAACGCTGCCACAATGACTATACTGTAGAAGAGCTATGCCAAGCCTTCTGCAAGGAACAGACCTATAAGACTGTGTTTGTGTTCTTGCATGAGCAAGCAACCAAGAAAGAGCAGATGAAGCGACTGGGCACTGCCCGTACATACGGCAACGCCTATCGACGTTTCAAGGCATTTCGTGAGGATGTTGATTTGACTTTCGATGAACTCACACCCGATATGATAGCAAGTTACGAGGCATGGCTCATAGACAGGCGATTGAAGCAGAACAGCATCCGCTGCTATCTGCGCACGCTCAACACCCTGTTGTGCAAGGCAGTGGCAGAAGGACTGTTGAGCAACCGGAATCTGTTCAGCCATGTGCGTCTGTCGTACGTCAAGACAACAAAACGGGCTATCAGCGAGAAGGAACTGAAAGTGATAGCTAACCTTGAACTGCCCGAACATTCGACAATGGCTCTCGCACGTGACATCTTCATGTTCAGCTTCTATATGCGTGGAATGCCATTCGTGGATATTGCTTATCTGCGAAAGACCGACCTTAAGAACGGCATGTGGACCTATTGCCGCCGGAAGACAAACCAATGCCTGATGGTGGAATGGGAAAAGGCGCAACAGAAAATACTGGACCGCTATGCCCATCAAACGGAAAATGGTCCGTATCTGTTTCCTATTATAAATAAGGAGGACGGCACTGAATATCTGCAATACCAACACATGCAGACAAACATAAACCGTGCATTGAAGAAGATTGGAGAAATGGCGGAGTTGAAAATGCCACTCACTACCTATGTAGCACGCCACACATGGGCAAGCGTAGCCAGAGACATGAACATACCCATCTCTATTATCAGCGAGGGAATGGGACATAATTCAATAAAGACCACACAAGTGTATCTGAACTCCATCGATATATCAAGAATCAACGAGGCTAACAAGAGGATAATTAAAAGGATTGGAGGTTGACGGCTAAGAAAGGAGTGACTGTTTTCACATGGTAAAACATGCACAAATAGAATGGATGCTGTAAACAAAGGCTTTTAGAGCCTTGAAAAGTAGAATTTGTAAAACATTTTAGTGGTAATTCGTTGTTTTGCTAAACTTTTTTAAGTTAAAACGATAAGATATAAAGGAAAAGTAGTACTTTTGCAGAATAAATACTGTTTTACCATGTGAAAACAGTAGGTACTTTACTTGACTAATACATCCACAGATAGTATGGATTTGCGCAATATAATTGTAAAATTGGCATCGTCATATCTGGTGACAGCAGCCAATAGTTACATAAAGTAGCTGAGAGATTATGAAGCAGGATTGCACGGTTTCTCTGTCTACAGCCGACGAAACAAAGTGTTTTCAGACATCTGAAAGCAATGAATTTCCAAAGGGCACACACGTTTCTGAGCCAGACGAACAGACTGGTTCAGCAATAAAGAAGCACCCTCAAGCGAACGGAGAAACTGAGACTAAGAAAGATGACTGCACTTCATGGAGTTATCTTTTTGTACACAACCAGAAAGTAAAGTCGATAGAAGAACAGCTAAAGAAAGATAGAGTAACCCATTTTGTGCATAAGACAATCAAATACGTCCCCCGTCACAGAAACAGAGGCGGAATGTGCGAAGTGGAAACCCCTTCTGTAAGTGGACTGATATTCTTGCAAGGTGATCCGGAAAAACTACAAGACTACTTAGACCAAAACGTAAAACCATACAGACTCTGTAAGAATTGCAGTACCTGGAAGGTTGCTACCATCCCCTGCATCCAGATGGAACCATTTATGCGTGTGGCAGAAACCGAGCCAGAACGCCTCCGCTTCCTTCTTCGTCCTTTTGTTTATTATTCCAAGAACCGTACCAAGCTCCGTATCGTGACTGGTGAATATGCCGGACTCGAAGGTTATGTAATCCGCATAGCCCGCGACCGCAAGCTCGTCATGGATGTAGGAGGAATGGCAGTAGCCTTGTCAGGCATACATGCCGAACGTTTCGAAGAGGTTAACAAGAACGAGGCAGACAAAAAAGAACGCGAGCTGTTCCATAAGCGCAACCTACAAGAGCGCAACGCCTTTATCGACCGTTATTTCCATCGTGTGAAGACCGCACAAGAGGTTTCGGCTCAGGTAGAAAACATCGAAATACTCCGTCTTCAGACACTTGCCGATGTAAGAGACAAGAAACTGGATTTGAAAGATGCCTTCGCCACCTTCTACTTCATGATAGAAGAAATAGGCTACTACTATGCACCCTTCATCGACTCTTTCAACAACGAGCTGAGCCCCATCTTTGAAGCAGGCAGAACCGTAATGGAAGAGATGCAGAATGTCATAACGAAATTCAAGAACAGCGACAAAGAACTGCACGATCGCTGCGAAACAGAATTTGAGGCATTGCAAACCAACTACGGATACCTGTTTGAGTTTTGAATTTTGAGTTTTGAATTTTGAATTGTCGGCAAAGCCGATTGTGAATTATTCAATTTTGAATTTTGATTTAGGTATTCTCAATTAAACATTGAACAAATCCTAATGCGCACAGCGCCTAATTCAACACTCAAAATTGCGCATCGCGCACAACTCAACATTAAACAGTTGCAAAGGTATAATCTTGCGCAAGCGATGTCAAGAGCAAAGGGGAATTTAATATAAAAAACATAGTCTTAATGACAATTCAAACATCGGATAACAAATAAACAACGCGTTTCGTATGGTCTAAACTTATCTCGAAACCGAATATTTAAATTAATGAGAACAATAGAAAGAAAGCATTTAATTCCCTTTGCTTTAGTCACGAGCATGTTTCTGCTTTGGGGACTTGCCAACAATATGACAGATACGCTGTTGGCAGCCTTTAAGCGTATCATGGCTATGAGCGACACGCAGACCTCGTTGATACAGTTTGCGTTTTATGGCAGCTATTTCTGCTTTGCATTGCCAGCAGCACTATTCATCCGTAAGAAGAGTTTCAAGTCAGGCATCATACTCGGATTGCTGCTTTATGCATTCGGAGCTATGCTCTTCATGCCGGCTGCTTATGCAGCAAGTTATGGATTCTATCTTGTAGCCATTTATATCATGGCAGGAGGATGCAGTATTCTTGAGACATCAGCCAATCCATACATATTGAGCATGGGCTGTCCTGAGACCGCCACACGTCGCTTGAACATAGCCCAAAGTTTCAATCCTGTAGGTTCAATAGTAGGCATAATGATGAGCAAGTATTTTATCCTTGACGACATCAGTCTTTATTCAATAAGCGGTACCTATGCAGCACTCGGACTAATTCTGCTTGGTATACTTGTTATAATGCTGTTTGCCAAGATGCCAATGGGACGTGACAATGGACAGCAGGACGGAGTGCGTGAAAGTTTCAGCCGTCTGCTTGCCAATCGCATTTATCGTAGAGGAGTGATAGCACAGTTCTTCTATGTAGGAGCTCAGATAGGCGTATGGAGTTTCACCATACGTCTGGTTATGCAGGAAATGGAATGGACAGAATCAGAAGCAAGTACAATATATCTGATTTCTATCATTGGTCACTGCCTTTCACGTTTTGTATACACATGGCTGATGAAGTGGATAGCACCTGCTCGTCTGTTGATGATAGGTGGTCTGCTCTCTACGCTGATGGCGTTATGTGTAGCGTTTGGTAGAGGAACTGGCAATTTCTTGCTAATAGCCCTAATACTCGTTAGTACATTTATGAGTCTGATGTTCCCTACCATATACGGACTTGCTCTTGGTGATATCGCCAAAGGCGAACATCCCAATGATAGTAAGATAGGAGCCAGTGGCCTTATTATGGCAATACTCGGTGGTGCTATATTGACACCTATTCAGGGTTGTATCTCGGACAACAGCGGTGTTTATTGCTCTTATTTGTTGCCGACATTCTGTTTTATGGTTGTTACGGCATACGCTGTATATGCCACAAGACATTTTGCAAAAAGAAAAGTATAAAACAACACTATTATTATATAATGAATAAGAAAGTATTTGTCAGCGGTTGTTACGACCTGCTACATTCAGGACACATAGAGTTTTTCAAGCAGGCATCGCAGTATGGCGACCTTTATGTAGGTATTGGCTCTGATGCTACTTATAAAGAGTATAAGCATCGCCGACCGATGTTCCCACAAGAGGAGCGCCTGTTTATGGTGAAGAATGTCAAGGCTGTAAAGGATGCCTATATCAATCAGGGCAGCGGTGTGCTAGACTTCATTCCTACACTCGATATCGTTAAGCCCGATGTGTTTGTGGTAAATGCCGAAGGTGGTTCGGATGCAAAGCGACAGCTTTGCAAGGAGCGTGGTATAGAATACGTGGAACTACAGCGCACACCCCATGCAGGACTGCAGGCACGTTCTTCATCATCATTGAAGGCAGAACTCTCTAAAGCGAATGAATCAAATGCTCAGACCGAGAGTTGTGGTATACCAACCCGTCTTGACTTGGCAGGAACATGGATTGACCAGCCGTACGTTTCACAGCATCATCCAGGTTGGGCTATTACCATATCCTTAGAGCCAACCTTTGAGGTGCGTGAGCGTTGTGGTTTGTCTACATCTACACGCAACATGATAAAGAAGATATGGCCAATGAAACTTCCTAATATGGATTCTGAGATGCTTGCACGTCTTGTGTTCTGTTTTGAGAATAATCCCGAGCGTGAGGACGGTCATATCTCTGGAGCGCAGGATTCCATAGGTATTTGCGTCCCGGGACTTTGCCGTCATTATTACGATGCAAACTTCTGGCCCAAGAAGATTGAGAATACAAACGATGAGATGACACTTCGTTTCCTTGAAGAGCATCTTGTAATGGTTCCTCTTGAGCCTCGTCGTCCCGGATGTTCAGTAGTTGAAGGCAAGGACATCACTCCTGCCAAGGTAAAAGCCCTTGCTGATGCAGCCGAAGCTTGTTGGTCAGCTATTCTTGCTCACGACTTGCAGGCTTTTGCCTCAGCATACAAGGCATCATTCAATGCACAAATAGCTTTATTTCCAGGTATGGTTAATCCAGTGGCTTACGGCAAGCCATGTCCTGAGGCAAGCGTTGAACCGTACATACAGAAATACAGCGCAATGCCTGGTGTGCTGGCATGGAAGATGCCGGGAGCAGGCGGCGGAGGCTATTTGGCTTTGGTTGTTGAAGATGCTAAGGCTTTTGCACGTGAGCATGAGGAGGCGATAGAACTGCATATACGTAGAGCATAAAGCACTTAACATTCAACATAGCGCACAGCTCAGACTCTTTTGTTGCTGACGATTTTATGACTCCTGTACCTGTAAATTGAGCACAAGCTTAAGAAAGAATATACGCTGTCGCTGAACGTAAATTATCGTAAATATCACGTGAATCTTCGTAAATATAAAGTGTATCCAAGAAAGGACCATCAGCAAAAGACCTGAGAATGATAGCATTTGTTCGATATGGAGATTTACCTAAGGAATAAGATACGTTAAAATCCGATAAATCCTTGTCGCTTTAGTAATAAAGTTGTATTTTTGTTAAATTCAAGAAAAATACGATAATGAAGACAATAGAGCAAATATTAAAGATAAAGGCTGTGGTGCTTTACATTCTGAAGGCATTTCCTGAAGGAGTGGATTATATCCACCTCTTTAAGGTGATGTATTTCGCCCAGCAGAATCAGTTGAAAGAGTATGGTTTACCAATCGTCTATGATACTTTTGTGGCAAGAAAGCACGGACCGGTCCCAACGTTGACCTATAAGGTCTTGCGTGGGGTAGAAGGAAAGACCGAGATTTCTTCTGAATTGAAAGACTTTGCTGCTTCTTTGTATGTTGAACTATCTAAGGATGGTCATCAACTTATTTTGGCTTCAAAGAATGCAGTTTGCGATATGGACGAACTTTCAGTTGCAGACGTCAAGATGCTTGATAAATGGATTGACAAATGTAAGGATGTAGATTCTTTTGACTTGTCGGACAAATTCCACGAGGATAAAGCTTGGAAACGAGCGAAGCGTCAAGCTGATAAGACAGGTGAGGACACCAAGATCACAATGTATGATATGGCGGATGCTGCTGGTGCCAGTAAGGCTATGTTGGCTGTTATTCGTGAGCGCCAGTCTGTTCAAAAGGCTTTGTCATGGATTTAAGGGAATTGCAAAAGGCTTATCTTTACAATCTCCGTCAAGTTACAGAAGAGAAGTTGGAGATAGGTTCATTAATCAGAACCATCATTTCTATAGATGAGGGGTTGGTGTTTAAGGATGGAAGAAAGCAGAAACCCAAGAAATTGGTAATCATAGGTGTCGATAAGATAAAGAAGGTTTGCTATGGTTCCGTATTGGTAAATACCAAGATGAGTCCTAAGTCAGCCTATTCTGCCTCATTACTCTCTGCCCAGTATCTCCTTCATCAAATCGATTATCCTGAATTCTTGAAGTATGACAGTTATGTAGATTGTGGTATGCTCTTCTCCATTCCGTTGGAGAAACTAATGAAAGGAGAGTACTTCGGTACGCTTATTGACTCTGACCTTCATGGTATTTTTGATATTCTCAAAACAACCGAGACTCTTACTAGTAAGGAAAAGAAGAGATTCGGTATTATTTAGTAAGGTTTTAATTATATAATCGGCAAAGCCGACAATTCAACACTCAACATTCAACACTCAACATTCAATATGGTTCCTACAGATAAAAACGAAATGCGCAAGCAGATGTTTGCAGAAATGGAAGAGAAACTGTTTAAGGACAGCAAACCCGAAGACAGTTCCTTTTACTATCACTCTTCCGAGGACCGTATAGTGTTGTCTCATGCCCTTTTCTGGGTAATGACACAAAACATAAAAGGCAAGATGGCAAAGCAGAAGTTTCTCTTGTTGCTCCGTCAATATCAGGAAGAGATGCTCGAAGCATACCTCACTTTATCCCCCGACTTCAACGACTTGCTTCACTATTGCAATGTCCTTTACGATATGCTGCCCACTATCCTTATGAGTAGCACATTCCGTAACGACAAAGATGCCCGCAGGTTGTCTGCAATAGCACTTGTTGCCTGTGGTTATGGTGGCGACATGCCCGAATCTCTTAGCAACGAACTGCTTGACGACATGGACTTCTATTATAATAAGGTTAAATGTCGCAAGATAGAACGTATGCTGCCAGCACTAAGCAAGATGGTGATAGAAGAGCAAAACGATTTTGCAAAACAACATCCCGGCGTATTGTAAGGTTAGCAAAAGTGCCTATACAAAGGGCTATGCCCTAAATTGAATACAAACTGGCAAAGCCGATTACAACATTCTTATTATGATAACATTACCCCAAAAAACCTATACCGCTGATGCCATTCTTCTTTGTCAGATCCTCAGCAGCACTACAAAAGTCAATATGCTGAAAGTCTGTAAGAAGTTCGACCTTTATGTCAGTCCTAATCTTAAGAAAGACGAGACAGCGCGTCGCATTGCCAATGAAGTTATTGACAACCCAATCGAGATAATCAGCCGTCTTAGCAAGGTAGAACTACAGATTCTTGATGAGTTCGTGAAAGGAGACGACAGTACTTATGTTGTCCGCAAGGAGTGCAAGACTCCTTATATCCTCCAAAAGTATTTTATGGTAGTAACCTATTGCGATGAAGAAAAAGGAGAATGGCACATGCTCATGCCAGCCGATCTTCGCAAGTCTCTATCTGTTGACTACAAAACATACCTTGACCTTGCTCTGCAAGGCAAGAAAGGACCATCAGCAAAAGACCTGAGAATGATGGCGTTTATGAAAGATTTGTATGTGGAATAAACATACAAATTGTCTTATTTGCAATCATTGCGCCCCAACGGGGATATTTCTTTATAGAAGCATACTATAATACGCCCTGAATGAGCAACTGTAAAACAAAACTTTATTCAAAATACTAATGCTGTTAACCCTCTGAAAAATAGGGTACGCTGTATTGGTTGTTTACTATATAATTATGGACGAGCGTTTTATCAAATGGTTAAATATATATGACGAGTTTAACAGTGGAACTGCATTGCGTGATATTTTGAATGATGCAATACGTTGCTATCGTCATGGTATAGCAAGACCTGCCTTGATGTTATCTTACATTGCTTTTATTCAAGCTATAAGAAGCAATCTTCTTATTTCTAAGATGCCAGATGGCTTCAATGATAAAAGATGGGAAGATACGATGAATAAATTTCGTAATGAAAGCAAGTGGGATGAAACGGTTATTGATTGTATAAAGATGCGTAACAAGAGTGATGGTGATCCTGCCTTTTTCAAAATTGCAGATACGTTAAGGGAGGATGTTTGCTATTGGAGAAATCGTCGTAACGATTGCGCACATTATAAAGACTCAGAGATAACACTCTCACATGTATCAGCCTTTTGGGTGTTTATGATGGACAACTACAATAAGTTTACACCTATAGGAAGTCTTCAGCAATCAATAAATGACTACAATCGTCATTTTGATATATCTCGCACTCCAAGGGGAACAAGTACAGACAAAATATTCAAACGTCTTTGTCTTGTAATCAAAACAAAGGAAGATTTGGAATATTTCCTGAAAGCAACTTATGACAGAATGCATTCAGAGCCACAATGTGATTTGCTTCATGATTTGTTAGTTGATGGTCTTCATAAAGAAATTGTTATTAGCTTTTTAAAGGAGAAAATGAAAGGATTGAAAGCATATCTATATACAAAGCCCAAAGATGTTTCCCTAGTCTTGGGTAACGATGCAACAACAATTCGCAAGTTTTGGTATGAAGACTTCCAACTTTTTGCAAACTGTAAAAATGTATACGTTGAAATGTTGCGATCTAGAATGATATCTGATAATGAAATTAAGGAATCATTAGGTTTGTTGTTGAAGAATGAATATGAACGTGGTGCTTTCTATGTAGAAGATGACGCTATCAATGTGTTAATGGACAATGGGCTATATGATATTTTCATAGAAGAATATCTCAGCAAGAGTTTTGTTTGTTCTGATCCTGGACAGAAATGTAGAAAGACAGATTTTTACATCTCTCTTATAGCCCATGGAGGTATCACAGACAAATTGATTCTTACCCTGTCCGATTCGGTAAAAGGAACCTTTCCATATAGCTTAAAGGATAGGCTTATTGATGATATATTCTCTACGGAGGAAAACAAGAATAAGTATCTCCAAACGATAGCCAGGTTAGGATTGGAAGATTTTTTGAGCTTAAAGGCAAATGAGAATACTGAGAAATGAAAATTTCGTAATAGGTATCACTTAAATTTGCCTTGGAATTAATGATAAATTTAATAACAAGATAATGTATTAACTCAATATATAAGCACTTGCAAAAGTGCCTTTATAAAGGGTTGTGCCATAAATTAAGTACTAACATATTAACAATAAGACATACAAATGAGATTCCATTATTGCGGAACATTAGAGAATTTACATTCTTTAAAAACTGCAGAATTAAAATTTAAGAAAGTAGAAAGAAAGGATGTGAAAATAGCTATAATAGATGATGACACATTTCCTTATCTTAGTATATTAACTAAACATAAGTTTAATATAGACACATTTAAAGATGTTACCAATATTGAATCTATGAGTACATACGATATTATACTGTGTGATATTCAAGGTGTAGGTAAAGAACTTAATACAAATTATCAAGGGGCTTATTTATTGAAAGAAATATATGAACGATTCCATCAAAAGTGTTAATTTCATATACAGCCCATGCTACAGATATAACATTCAATAAATATTTACAATATGCTGAGTTTAGTATGAAAAAAGATGCAAGCTCAGAAGATTGGGTTGAGAAATTAGATCAAGCTATATCTTTGGTGTCAAATCCAGAAAATCGTTGGGTAAGAACAAGGGATATGTTGTTAAAAAGAGGGGTTTCCTTATTTGAACTATCACTATTGGAGGATGAATTTGTTTATAGGGTTATAAATAGAAAAACATTTGAAAATTTTCCTCCTCCCAAAATTACAAAATCAATTAGCGATGAGATTGAACCAATTATTGATGATTTTTGTAAAATATTGAAACTGCTTAAAATTGTGTCTACAAATGAATGATTTTCCTTTTCCATATAAGTTTCATAAACGAGCAAATCTAAGAGATGGTCTTATTGTACGTATTCCGTCTTTATGTACTCGAAACAATAATAATTCTAAATGTAGATTATTTTATTCTAATCTAAGTGAAGCTCCTGGACTATACAAATGTCCATATGGTTTTGCTGTTGCTGTAGAATATATAAATGACCGACAGATATTTTTTTGTGGCTTAAATATATTATCTATTTCAGAACGCAAGATGATGCGTAAAGCCATTAAAGATGCGGAGTTTAATCCTCAAATGACTAAAACTCATTTTGCCTCCATAATTGAAGAATTAAAGAAACAAAACAAATTAGAGGAGAAACAACCACAACATGCAATAAAAGAACAAATTAATGAGGATATCTTTATTGATAAGAAGATATTAATAGAAGATACTATTCATGAATTACGTAAACTGAACAGGGATTTTAAAGTACAATGTGAAGAATTAATATCTATGATGGATGAAATTGGAAACGAAGAACTTCATCAGCAAGCAAGAAAGGTCTTCGCTTTGTCTCAATTAATGAGTATCAGACTTGATACATATGATTTTGGAATGAATCCAATAAATCTCCTAAATAAATCTAAACAGCCAATGTGCATTCATAAGAAAATAACAAAGGCTGCTAAGTGCTTATTCCCAAAAGCGACATCAAATAATGTATACATTAGATGGGAAGGAGATTCGTACTCTGAGTTTTTAGCAAATGATGTTGTGGAGCTATTGCCATATATTTTAATAGATAATGCTATTAAATATTCTCATCCCAAACATGATATCGTTATTAAGTTTGAGGAGACAGACCAAGTTCTAACTGTTTGTATTACCAGTTGTAGTCTTCGTCCATTAAATGGAGATGTTTCTAAATTAATGGATAGAGGATATCGTGATCCTAATGCGGCATATTTGAAGGACGGGAAGGGTATTGGACTGTATTTAGCAAATACTATATGCAAATATAATGACATAGATATTTCTATTTCTCTTGGTCAAAATAGAGAAACAAAAGACGGATACATATATTCTGACTTTAATGTAAAATTGGTATTTCGCAATATAATAAAACAATATGCAAATATTAATTATTGAAGTATATGAAAACAAATTTTGATAAAAGTCTAAAACTTATCAAAGCAATCCTAATCAGTCGCATAATTGTTAAATAAAAAGAAATCAAAACTTTATTCAAAAAGCTAATGCAGTTAACCAATTGAAAAAATGGGTACGCTGTATTTGTTGTTTACTTTATATGGTAATTATAAAAGATAAAAATTCATAAGCAATGAAATTCAAGTATCAAAACGAATTGGACTTTTGTTTGCAACATGGCTCAAAAATGCCGCAATTAAATGTGCCTAATGATAAGGAATCTTTCAGATTTGTTTTTGCAGAAGAAAAACAGAAAAATCATATACCGCCCCATAAGCTACATCCAAACAGATTGAAACAGCAAATCGAATGTGGTAATATAGATATTAGTGGTTTTGCTCTTTCTAATTTAGAAACGTCAGGGCAAGCTATAACTTTTTATCACTATTTGCGAAATGTTTGTAAAAACGCTTCTAAAGTGATAGGTGATTCCTTATCGTTTGGAGTATTGAAAAATGAAGATGGAATGATTACTCCAACTAACTCGCATGGACATTTTGATTTATATGAGTCTGATTGCTGTGATTTGAATGCAACTTTTAAAATAATACAGCCATTATGATACAGCTACGTGGTATTGAAAGCAGATTTCCAACAAATGATTTAAGAAAGGTTGCGGATTTAATCTACTTTGATGGACCTTTTTTATCTCATTATGTAAGTAAATCTGGAGACAATTATCTTTCTTATTGGGTTGATTGTGACGAGAATAATCAGCGATGGTTAGTGTTTAGGGTTGGAATCAATTCTTTGCAAAACTATGTCAATAAGAAAAAGTCTCTTTATGAGTTGATTAAGGGAGTTGATGATGGTTTTGTTTATGCAGTTGATATATCTGAAGATGGAACCCAATCTGTTCCTCTGATGACCTTTTTGGCAGATATTCCTGATGAGTATTTACCAACAGCTGATTCATATTTTGATTTTTCGTATGAAAAAGAATCTGATGTGGCAGCTTTGTCTATGACTGAGCAGTGTGGATTGTTTGAAATTCATTTTACTGGTTCAGACGTGAAGTATGGAACTATGCCATTTGAAAAATATACAAAATGTCTTTTAAAAGTAGAAGAACTTCGACAGTCTTGTGCAAAAAGCTTTATCAAGAAAATTAAGTCATCGGAAAACTTCAAAAAACTCGATTCAAAGAAACAAAATCAAAAGTTGAATGAGTTGTTTTTAGATACCAATTTTGAATATGTTTATTCTCTTGCTGGTTCTGTACGAGTCTTACTTCGCCCTCAAAATTTGCAGGTGTCATTTACGGAAACAAGTGCAGATGATTTTGCTCGTGAATTGATACGTCTTTTTAAGTCTGGATATTCAGAAACAGAACTTCGTAAATATGCAGAGGAATATGGTCAAGAAGCTTTGGTTAAGTTTAATGAACTCTTGCAATTATTGAAAAAAAACAAGGTAAATATTGCTGTAAGTTGGACAAATGCAAATCAACACATTCAAGAAGGTCAGAAAATTGAAGAAAAAGACAAGCAACATATCATAGAAAATCTTGCTAAAAGTATAGAGCAAACTGAGGATATGACTATAAAGGGAAAATTCTATTTGCTGAATACAAGAACAGGAAGCTTTGCTTTTGAATCGATTGATGATGAAAAATTATCAATAAGTGGAAAATTTGATGACACTATCTTAGATAGAATTCAATCTTTGACATTTGAACAGGTTTATGAGATAATTGTAGAAAAAAGGATCTATATAGGTTTTACAAAATCTCATAATCCAAAATATATAATCTATGATATTAAAGAACTATAGGGTATGGATGTTTTAGTTGGTGATTTCTTGGTTTATAGTTCTGGAGTTCTCATTTTATCTTCGGAAAAGACGATAACAATGAAAATAGAGGATACGGATTTTATCTTTGATTTCAAGGATGATGAAGATACGTCGCCTTCAATAAAAATAGTAGAGTCAACTGAAAATCGCTGTCATTTGACGTTCTCTAATTTTAGTAGTCCGCTTGGTACAAGTATAAAGGAACCGATTTTGATTGCATCTTTGGATAATGGTGACAGTCTTTATTTGCAATATGCAATAACGACAATAAATAAAGTCGTAAAAGTTTTTCAATATACTTTATATAAATCAACTAAAAATGGCAAATAAGATAAGCCTAGATGATTTACCTCAAAGTCAGATTTATGAAAATGGTGAACTCTACAGCATTTCTATAGAAGACTTAAAAGGAAATAAGGTTGCAATAATGCAATTGATAAACGATTATAATACGAAGGTGAAGACCATTGAAAGGTTGCAGAAATCAGAGTCTCAGTTATCTTCTGAATTACAATATCAGAATGCGAGTCCGTTTTTTGCAATCATTGCAGCGGTCGTAAATGTTATAGGGTCTGTGATATCTTGTTGTGGAATTAATTTTATTACAAGTGATTCAAATTCAAGATTAGGATATGTATTCGTTTTTGCAGGTAGTGCTTTGCTTATTGCAGGTAATGCAATGACTATTTGTTATAAGTATGTATATAAGTGGATGAATAAAAGTAAGTATTAGTTATGCAAAATACTCAAGATTACATAACTGCCTTTATCGAAGGCTATATCTGTGCCATTATAGGTGAGCGGATGACAATCGCTAAGGTATCAGAGGCAGAACTTGTTAATGCAAAGCATTCGGCAGAAAAGTATGTAGAGTTTCAAATCGAGCATTCTAATTTCTCGGACGAGGAAAAGAAAGGGATGAAGAATGACTATAAGCTTTGGGCAGAATCAGCATTGCAAGGTATGAAGAAACGATTACGTGAAAGTGATAGATTGCTATGAGGAATTTTGAAGTGAAGAATAAAATAATTTACACCGATACCTCAATAATAGAGAGTATAGTAAGCCCTCAAATCAGCACTTAAATTATAAAGAAGTAACTTCGCTGCTGAATTTAAAACATTGAATTATTTGCAGCAGTGAAGATTTAATCTTTTTTCGATAAGTGGTGACAATGAAAGCCTGCTTTTAAATTGTCGAGCGAAGAATTTTCGTGCCAACGAGAGCAGAGCCAAATTTGTTTAAGCTATGCCGAGTGCAGCCGAAAATCACATGTGTGTAAAATGTATGAAATAGTTAACAAACAAGTGAAATTTTTAACAACTCAATATATAGGCACTTGCAAAAGTGCATATATAAAGGGGTATGCCCTAAATTGAGCACTAACAAAAAAAGTTATGGCTTTTAAATATCAAGTTGAAATTGACCATTATGTTAGTCAAGGTGCAGAATTGCCTGTATTGCATGTGATAACAGATAAGGAGGCTTTTAGGTATGTATTTGCTAATGCAGTTCAATTTAATCATATACCACCCCACAAATTGCATCCAAATAGATTGAAGCAGCAAATAAAGATAGGAAAAGTGGATTTAAGTGGCTTTGCATTATCTAATTTGGAAACCGAGAAACAGGCAATAGCATTTTATCAATATCTTCACAAAAATTGCAAAAATGCCCGTAAGCAAATCGGTGATTCTCTTTCTTATGGAGTTCTGACTAAAACAGATGGTCTAATTACGGATACAGATGTAAATGGACATTTTGACTTATATGAATCGGATATCTGCGATTTAAACAAAACTTTTAAAATTGTCAAACCATTATGATACAATTGCAAGGAATACAAGGATGTTTGTCCATTGTTGAATTGACGAAAGTTTCCGATCTTATTTACTTCGATGGTCCTTTCTTGTCTCATTATGTGCATGAGTCTGGTGATAACTATCTGTCTTATTGGGTAGATTGTGATGATGAATTTCAACGATGGTTGGTCTTTAGGGTTGGAATAACTTCATTGCAAAAGTATGTCGATAAGAAAATAAGTCTTTTGGATGTCATAAGACAACTTGATGATGGTTTTGTTTATCTTGTCGATGTGGATGTTGACGGAAAAACGACAACGCCAAAGATTCTATTTTTGAACCAATTACCTGATGATTACTTGCCAGAAGCTGACTCTTACTATGATTTTTCTGTGGAAAGAAAATCTGATGTAGAGTCTTTGTCTTTGGCCAATAATTGTGGTATGCTTGAAATCCATTTTTCTGGTTCTGATGTAAAATATGGCAATATGCCATTTGATAAATATACCAAATGCTTACAGAAAATAGAAGATTTACGGTTATGCTGTGCCAATAGCTTTATAAAAAAGGTAAAGGCTTCTGATACATATAAACGCTTAAAGTCTGCGGATAAAGGTAAAATACTTGATGAACTTCGTTTGAATACTAACTTCCAGTATGTATATTCATTAGCTGGGTCTGTACGTGTTTTGCTACGTCCACAAAATCTCCAGATATCTTTTGAACAAACATCTGCCGATGATTTTGCAAAAGAATTGATAAGATTATTTAAGTCTGGTTTTGATGTTGAACAATTGCGTGAATATGCAAGAGAATATGGACAAGAGGCTTTGGGTAAATTTAATGAGCTTCTTGACTTACTCCTAAAGAACAAAGTGGATTTGGAGATAAGTTGGACAAATACTAAGCAAAATGTATATGTTGGGCAGAAAATATACAAAGCAGACAAAAAAAGAATACTTGATAATTTGTCTCAAAGTATAGAAAAAACACAGGAGATTTCTTTTCAAGGTCGCTTTTATTCTTTGAACACAAAAAATGGTAGATTTTCATTTGAATCAATAGGTGATGAAGTAGTAGATATTTCTGGAAAATTTGATGAAAATATCATCGGTATAATACAGACTCTAACCTTTGAACAAACTTATGAGATAACTGTAGAAAGGAAAATACAGAATGGACTAACGAGAACTCATAAGCCATCAGATACCATTATTGATATAAAAGGACTTTGATTATGGAAATCTTTGTAGATAAATATTCTGTCTATGGTTCCGGTGTTCTTATCCTGTCATCAGACAAGACAATTACAATGAAGATTGAAGATACAGATTTTATCTTTGATTTTAAAGACATAGAAGGTGGCTCTCCTTATTTGCAACTTGGTGAATCAAATGACCATAGTTGTCATTTAACATTTTGCAATTTTAGCAATCCTCTAGGTGTAAGTATCAAGGAACCAGTCCTAATAGCTTCCTTGAATAATGAGGACAATCTTTATTTGCAATATGCTATCATAACCGTTAATAAAGTTGTAAAAGTTTTCCAATATACTCTTTATACAAAGAAAGGCGATGGCAAATAAAATTAGAACCGAAGGGCTCCTGCAAAGTCAAGTCTATGAAAATGGGAATCTCTATAGTATTTCTATAGATGATTTGAAAGGGAATGAAATAGCCATTACACAGTTGATAAACGACTATAATACGAAAGTTCAGACTATTGAAAAATTGCAACAGTCAGAAAAACGTTTGTCTTCCGAACTACAATATCAAAATGCAAGTCCGTTCTTTGCAATAATTGCTGCATTGATAAATATTGTGGGTTCAGTAATCTCTTGCTGTGGCATAAACTTCATTACGAGTAATGATAAAGTTGTGGTAGGTTATATATTGGTTGCTTCAGGTAGTCTTTTGTTGTTTATTGGCAGTGCTTTAACAATATGTTATAAGTATGTATATAGGTGGATGAATAAGCAAAAGAATAACAATGGTGGTTATAGATAAGTATTTAAAACTAAGGTGAAAATGCTCTTTTCACGGATTGAAATATAAAGATATGGATATTAATAATAACTTGCAAGTACAGAGCCTCACAATAGAGACTATGTATAATTATTATAATTCGAATAAGTTGATAGTAAACAGACGCTATCAGCGTAAACTTGTTTGGACTGTTGAGGAAAAGGAGGCTTTTATTGACTCAATTTCTATAAATTATCCAGTTCCGATCTTCCTTGTAGCAGAGGTTGACTATAGGGGAAGTCAAGCTTATGAAATAATCGATGGGATGCAGCGTCTGAATGCTATCATGGATTTTTTAGAATGTGAATATCCTTTGCATGGCAAATACTTTGATATGGACTCTGTTTCATCAATAAAATTGTTAAAGGATAATGGTTCTTTGAAACAGCGTACACCAGTTTTAGATAGGGAAACCTCTGCTAAAATTGCAGGTTATTCCATTCCGTTATCTGTAGCAAACATAAAAGAATCAAATGTTATTGATGACATATTTAAGCGTATCAATTCTTGTGGAAAACATTTATCAGCGCATGAAATCAGACAGGCTGGGGCGACTAACAGATTTGGGAAAATAGTACGTCAACTATCCGAGAGTATAAGACGCGATGTTTCTCATTCCGATGTGCTGACCCTCAACAATATGAAGCAGATATCTATAAACAACCATAAGTTATCGTATGGAATAGATATGGGAGGTATTTTTTGGAGAATGCATAATATCATCACAGCAGAGAATATTCGCGATTCGAAGGATGAGGAGTTAGTGGCTCATTTATTGAGTAGTATTCTTGTTTCTCCTCGTCCTTCAGCAACTGCACATAATTTGGATAAGTTTTATTCTGATAATTCTGTATTGGAAACGAAAATATCACAGGAAGGTGAATCTATTATTATCGGTCGTTTTCAAGCGGTGCTAGAAGAATTTCGAAAAATATTTGAATCAATACCTCAATCTTCTTTTTATAAAGTGTTGTTTAAGCAGGATACTAAATATGTCCACAGAACATTTCAAGTTTTTTTTCTTGCATTATATGATATTCTTGTCAAAGAGCAACTTAAAATATCAAATTATGAAAAATTATGTAAAAGCCTTGAGGGTTTAGGTGATAAGTATTTTACTGCCAATGCAGAAAAATATCGTTTTTCAATAGAACGTGAAAACGGGATCGATATAGCAAAGGGGTTGATTCGTAAATTTTCAGAGAAACGCAATGGGATAGACCCAGGCTTGAGTAATGGCATTACTTATGTGAAAAATATCTTAAGTCGTTCAAATACTGAAAATACAAACTATGATTTTAAAATAGGATTACATAGAATGTATAGTGCCGGACAATTTGATGAGGATTGTCTAAATAAGATACTTAGAACTCTTACAGCCATGGCAAATCAAGGAAAAGAAAGTGTAGGATACGTCATTATCGGTATTGCAGATGATAAGGATGATGCTAAAAAATTTGAATCATTTTACAAGAAAAAGACATTACCATATAAAGATTTTTTTATTGCAGGTGTTCAAGAGGAGGCTATGAGATATTATAAAACTCCGGAATTATATCGCAATAATTTGGAAAGTAAAATTCGGAATACAGTTTGCATTGAACAAAAATATAAGGAGCAAATACTTCGTAATATCGATTTTGTGAAGTATAATGATAGAACTATAGTTATACTTAAAATTGAGAATGAAGGAGAAGCTGTAAAGTTTGATGGTAAATACTTTGAGAGGCAAGGAACCCGAACTGTTGAAGTCGAAAGTGAAGTTCAAATGTGGAAGCGCTTCTTTTAGTTTTTGTATGGAAAGTTTTCTTTAGAAGTGCAAAAATGTCTAATGTGACAGCAGCGTATCTAAATAGAATGCTTAATGTCCTTTTGCCAGGAACAAAGTTTGCCATTTCTCTCTATGCAGACACATATAAGATTGTTGTGTGTATTTATCCCTCTGCCATTGAGCGTTTTTATGACAAGCAAGGTAATGAGACGGAAATGGTATTGATGAAAGCAGGAAGGGATACGTCTGGTATAATTATGAATAAATGGCTAATAAATCAGATAGATATCAAATGTAGGCACTAACAAAAGTGTTTCTAAAAAATAACATCAAAAAAAATATATAATGTCTAATCAAACATCTGATAACAATAAACGGATAGCGAAGAATACGTTGCTATTGTATGTACGTATGTTCTTTATGATGGGTATTGCGCTTTACACTTCACGTGTGGTGCTTAATACTCTTGGAGTGGAGGACTATGGTATATATAATGTGGTGGGCGGACTTGTAAGTATGTTCGGACTCTTGAACGGCTCCATGTCATCAGCAACCCAACGATATATTACTTTTGAACTTGGCAAGGGTGACAGTAGGGCCTTAAACAAGATATTTAGCTTGTCTTTGCAAATACATGCTCTTATTGCCATTGTCACAGTACTGCTTATAGAATCGGTTGGATTGTGGTTCTTGTACAACAAGATGACTATACCACCTGAACGTATGACAGCAGCATTTTGGGTACTTCAAGCTTCTGCATTGACGTTTATCTTCTCAATTATGTCTGTACCATACAATGCTGATATTATAGCCCATGAACGTATGTCGGCTTTTGCTTATATTTCAATAATTGAGGCTGTGTTGAAGTTGGCTATTGTTTACATGCTGTTGGTAGTGCCGTTTGATAAACTCATTGTTTATGCAATATTACTTGCTCTTGTACAGCTGTCTATACAGTTATGCTATATGGTTTATTGCCATCGACACTTCCCAGAGTCAAGGTATATGCATGTTAAGGACTGGCGTCTGTTCAAGGAAATGACATCGTTTGCAGGATGGAATTTGTTTGGTGGATTGTCAAGCATATCGTTCAATCAAGGACTCAGCATGTTGCTTAATGTGTTCTTTGGACCTGTCGTAAATGCAGCACGTGCCGTTGCAACACAAGTTCAGGGAGCTATTCAGATGTTTATCACAAACTTTCAGATGGCTCTCAATCCACAGATAGTAAAAACCTATGCACAAGGAGACTTCGAAGCAATGCACACGTTGATGTTTCGAAGTTCACGTTTTTCGTTCTTTTTGATGTATTTGCTTAGTTTGCCAGTTCTGCTTGAAGCTCCACTGATATTGCAGATATGGTTGAAGACAGTACCTGATAATACAGTGATATTCCTGCGTCTGATAATATGTACAACGCTTATTTATACTATCATCAATCCGATACTTGTTGCGAATAATGCAACAGGTAAAGTACGTACTTATTATATAGTATGCGGATTTATGATGATTTCAATACTGCCCATTTCGTATATTGTATTACGTATGGGATGTCCAGCATATAGCGTCTTTATAGTGCATTTCTGTATTGAGTTGCTGACACAGGTTGCAAGACTTATAATGGTTAGAGATAGATTAAAACTATCAATTAGAAAGTATATTCTAAAAGTTTATCTTCCTATTGTTATGGTTACGATAATTGCAGCAATTATACCATTGCTTGTTTATAATTCTATGACAGAAGGCTTAGTGAAATTCTTCATAGTTTCAATTGTTTCAGTAATTTCTGTTGCCTTAACCTCCTTTATTATAGGTTTTAGTCACTCTGAACGACAATTCTTTATTAACAAGTTCAAATTGATTTCTGCAAAGATAAGAATATGATAACTATAAAAAATAAACAAGACTGTTGTGGATGTTCAGCTTGTGTACAGCGCTGTCCTAAGCAATGCATAACGATGGCAGAGGATGAAGAAGGATTCCTTTATCCACAAGTAGATTCTTCAAAATGTGTAGATTGCCATTTATGTGAAAAGGTCTGTCCAGTTATAAATAAATATGAGGCACGTACTCCTTTAAATGTTTATGCAGCCAAGAATTCTGACGATGAGGTTAGAAATCAAAGTTCATCAGGAGGTATCTTTACCTTGTTAGCCGAACAGACAATAAAGGATGGTGGTGTTGTATTCGGTGCTTGCTGGGATAAGGAGTGGAATGTAAAGCATGATTATGTAGAAAATATAAGTAATTTGCAGAAGTTCCGAAGTTCAAAGTATTTGCAAAGTGTAATAGGTGATAGTTATCTAAAGGCAGAGCAATTCTTGAAAACGGGTCGTAAGGTGATGTTTACAGGCACTCCTTGTCAGATAGCAGGTCTTAAACATTTCCTTCGCAAAGGATATCATAATTTACTTGCTGTTGAGGTAATCTGTCATAGTGTGCCAAGTCCAGGAGTTTGGCAGAAATACCTAACTACAAGACTTCATACATTGAGATGGGAAAAGTCGGATATTCGACATATCTCGTTTAGGGACAAGAAGACAGGTTGGAAAACTTACTCATTTGTAATAGAAAATAAAGACGGTAACAGCTTTACCGAATTAAGTAACAAGAATGCTTTTATGCGAGGATTCTTTGCAGACTTGTATACGCGTCCTTCTTGTCATGCCTGTCCCGCCAAACAGCTAAGAAGTGGCAGTGACTTAACATTGGGGGATTTTTGGGGTATTGAATCCTTGATGCCTGAAATAGACGATGATAAGGGTGTTTCGGCTATAATCGTAAACTCAGACAAAGGAAAGCAAGTATTGCATAATATAAATGTTGAGTTGCATGAAGTTCAATATGATGAATTGACAACAAGAAACCCTGCATTGGTTAAATCTTTCCCCAAGACTCCTAAACGCACCGAGTTTTTTAAGGAAGACGGACTTTCTTTTGAAGAGAAGGTGAAGAGATTAGCAAAGAAACCATTCTCAATAAAAACTTTAGCGTATCGCATTGTACGGAAGGTAATTCCTAATATGGTTGTGGAAAAGTTAAAACGGCTTCTTAGATAATACAAAACTATAATAACGAACTAATGAAACGTCATGCATATCGTGGAACATCTTTCGATATTCCAGCAAATAAGAAATTTTGGAAGCAGTGTGGTGAATATGATTCTCTAATTCAATTTGAAGAGTGTTGTCATCGTGCTTTGATTGAAAGATACAATGAAGAGAAAGGTAAAGACCATAGTTTGTCTTTTAAGTTGTTTACCAATAAAATAGCAACTGGAACAAAGGTTAATTTAGGATTCTTTGATTTTGACAACTATGAAAACAGTTTGTATGCCTCATATATTATCTATCCATACGGAGCTTTCGATTGTTTCATACAAGATATAATAAAGGATTTGAAAGACCTCTTGATTAATATTAAAATAGACAAATATAAGGGTAAAGGAACAAAAAGAAAAGGGACAAAACTTTCTCAGCTCCTTAAGCAATTAAAAAAAAGAGGAATTGATGTTAGGATTGAACAATTCAAAATTGATCTATTTGAATATTATCGCTTACGCAGAAATTCAGTAGCCCATATGTTGCCAGAAACTACATACATTAGTTCTTTCAATAAATCAGTAAAGTCAAGACATTTGGTTAGCAAAACTTACCCAAATCAACCTAATGCATTGACATCATATGATAAAATGACATTTGATGATTTTGTGGTTTGTACGGCAAATCTAAAGAATATATCTGATATTATCACACGAACAATCGAAAAGAACATAAATTGGGAAAAAATAGGTAAATCACATCCTTATTGGATTAACTACAAAAAGATAAATGCAATATGTAGTTTTGAAAAACAAAAGAAGATAGATTTTGTTCGAAAGGTTATTGAAGGCAGGTATGGGGTTTGGTTATCTGATGAATTGTGTGAATCATTTTTATAACTGAACAAACAATATGGATTTTAAGAAGAATGACATAGTACGTTTAAGGAATGAATATTTTGACAAGATAAAATCAAAAATATTTTTCCCTCAAAATATATTCTTTATTGACAAACTTCTGGATGATGGAAAGTCTGTGTTATTAAGAAATGTTGATATAATAATTCCGTCTTCTGAAATATGTCCAGTAAAAATTGATGGTGAAGAGGATAGATTTATATATTATGATCCTGTGATTGCTGCTGATGTTATTTGTTCTGACGAGGAAGTTAAAGGTCATCATGTAGATAAGGATGAGTATTATCTTCATAAAATGAAGAATTGTTTTGACTCGAAAGGTAGGTCTTACTATGATATTCTAAATGAGGAGCATTTTGTATATGTACATGAACTACAGCATAGCAAACCTTATATAAGTAGAGACCTTGGAATTAATTATAAGGTGTCACCTTTCATTAAGCCTCTGCCTTTTAAGATGAAGTTGGAAACAGGTGCTATGGTGATGACTTATAGAAAATATTTAGATACTCAGCATGAATGGGATAATTTTATAAAAGTCTACATCGAAAAAGAAATTTGTCAATCAAAGATGGTTGCCACATCTGTATGTACTGAGAAAACAGCTTATGTATTGCTTTTCGAAGATGACAACCGTTTTGATGCCAAATATGCAGAATTTTACATAAACTCATCAATAGGTAAACTATTCCTTTTAAACAAAACGACAAATGGAAAATTAGAAGGTAATGTAACTATTGCAAATCTAAGAAAGTTAGTAATACGATGGGAGGATATATACAAAGAATGTTGCGTCTATCTTGAATGTTTAACTCAAGTTGTATATGTGTATGAAAAAAGACTAGGAAATAATATACCTGCATTAACTGGTTTATTGAGTTTTCTTTCTCAAGTGCGCGATGCGATGGTTATGGAAATGATTATGCCAGATCTTTTCGAAAAGGCTAATTTCTCTGTTTTGAAGAAGTGGAAACAGGATACAGATGCAATAATGCTTGATTTCTATCTTGCAGAAGAAGCTTCTGATAAGCAGATCGAACTTATAGAGAAATTGATAAAAGCTATAGGCTCTACTAATGATGGCATCGTAAATGAAATGGCAAAATACCGGATTTATATGCTGGAATTTATGCGGTTTGCCGAACAAAATAAAACGGATTTATGAGCTGGAGAATTAAACAAATAGAGGTTAAGAATTTCAAGTTCTTCAAAAATACATTCACTTTAAATATTGATAGAAAAAACATCCTGCTTTATGGAGAAAATGGATCAGGAAAAAGTTCTATTTATTGGAGTGTGTTTACTCATTTTCAAGCTTATGCAAAAGAACAAGCAGAAGCTCAGAAATATTTTACCGCAAATCATCCCCAAAATCTTAGAAATAGGTTTGTGGATGAACGTGAAGGCTCTTATATCAAAATAAGTTTTCATGATGGTAATTGTGAAACAAAAAGCATAGTAGACTCTGACGTGGATTACTATCCTGCAAATGAGGAAACGCTGCGCTTTATGCGTGGAGCTGCCATGTCGAGCGATTTCTTGAATTACAAGATACTATCGTCGTTGTTTGATTTTAAAAATAGTGAAGATAATCAAGTATTCAGTATATTCGAAAAAGAGATTCTTCCATATATTGATTTTGATGAACCATACCAAAAGATAGACGGTACGCAGACAAATATATTGAATGCAGGTGAATGGTGGAGATACATCAAGAGGATTATTAATACAGAAGGAGTTATTCCGCGCAATGAGAAGAAATATTCAAGTTTTAACCAAAGAACTGCACAATACAAAGCTTATCAAGAACTCATTTCATCTTTTAATAGGTTGCTTAAAAATAAGTTACAATTTCTTGTCCTTCGAGCAAATGCTATAATAGAAGATGTATTTAATATTGAAGCAAAAATAGAATTAACGGTTAGTGATGCTATATTCAACAGGTACATTAGATTTAGAAATTATAGCGCAACACTTGAATCTCCTAAGATATATCTGAAAGCGAGGATGACATCGTCATTATTGGCTAATAATGCGTTGATAGAACATCCCCGTTCTTTCTTTAATGAAGCGAAAATCACATGTATGGCATTAGCCTTACGTTTGGCTATATTGGAAGATCATGCTACAACAGATGAATTTCCTTCCGTTCTTCTCATTGATGATTTGCTTATAAGTCTTGACATGCCATTTCGTAGAATGGTAATAAAACAGTTATTGACATATTCAAGTCGTTTTCAAACTTTCATATTTACTCACGACAGAGCGTTTTTCCATCTGGTCATGAGTGAGATAAAACAACTTGGAAAAACCAATGATTGGACAAACTTTAATCTTTATGTAAAGAAAGATGATACAGGTTGCCTTCAACCAGCACTTGTATTAGAGGAAAGTTATATTGCAAAAGCAAAAGCTCATCTCCATATGTTGGAGATACCTGCTTCTGTGAATGCTCTACGAAAGGCTGCCGAGAAGATTTTGAAGAACATCCTTTCACAAAACGAAATCTTACAGATAATCTTTGAACAAGGTTATTGCAACCTAAGCAAGATGATAGATGTTTTTGGGAATAAGTATGCTAAATTCTTAGGCCTGGAATCATTGGCTGCACATCTGCAAGATGACCGTAAACTTTTATTAAATCCTTTCTCTCATGACGATATTGAAACACCTTTCTATCGTAGAGAGTTGGAGAAAACTATAGAAGAAATAGAGCAACTTGGTAGAATACATAAGAATGTTATAGTAGACTATGAAAAGGTAAGAACTGTTGAATACAAGATGAGGGTAACTAAGGATGAAGAATCTAATGAAGTTACTATATTGTTTTTAGAGCAGTTCAACTCTTTTGAGTACAATGGTGATATTTATTACAGCAATCCAAAAGTCTTTGTATGCAAATCATATAATGAAAATGAGATACAATGTATAGAATGGGGATTGAATAAGCTTTTGGCTAGAATGTGTCATTATATAGGTCATAACGCTGAATCAAAACAGAAAATACAAGACTGCTTGTATGATATGGGTGATAATCTATTAATTTAAAGAGATTGAAAATGAAAATAGGAATACTAACTCAGCCGCTTCATGCTAACTATGGAGGCATTTTGCAGAACTATGCTTTGCAGCAAGTTCTTAAACAAATGGGACATGAGGTATGGACGATTGATTATGGTAAGTTCACTTGGATAAATTGGTTGGATAATGCATGGCGTGTGTTAGCACACAAGATGTTGGGACATAAAGCTCGTTTTGCAATAACACCACCAGAAAAGGATAGGATTGAGGCTCCATTACGTCGTTTTGCTGAAAATAACATACAGCTGACAATTCCACGTTGTAAAAGGTTCAATAAGAAGGTAGTAAGAAAATATGGTTTTGATGCGTTGATTGTTGGTAGTGATCAGGTGTGGAGACCTATGTATAACTATTACATAGAAGACTGTTTCCTTTCTTTTGTCTCACACATGAATATTAAACGTGTTGCTTATGCTGCTTCTTTTGGTACAGACAAATGGGAATTCAGTCAAGAACAAACTGAACATTGTGCAGTATTGGCTAAAAGGTTTGATGGTATATCAGTTCGAGAGAAATCTGGTGTTGCCTTATGTGAAAAATATTTAGGTGTAAATGCAACTCATGTGCTTGATCCCACTCTATTATTATATGCCGAAGATTATGTGAAATTATGTTCACATATATCTAAGAGAAAGCCATTTGTTTTTGCTTATGTTCTTGACGAAAATGAAGAAAAAAGAAAGAGCATAGTTAATTTTGCGGAACGCAGAGGCCTATCTTACTTTATAAAAGGTGCAGACGACACTGTGTCTGACGATGATACAATAGAATTGTGGTTATCTTATTTCCGTGATGCAGCCTTTGTTGTGACGGATTCTTTCCATGGTACAGCCTTTTCAATTATATTCAATAAAGATTTCTATGTCTTTGGCAACGAGAAACGAGGTAATAGTAGATTTGACTCATTGCTTGAAACCTTTAACTTAAAAGACAGAATGGTGAATAATATTCTTCCTGAGAATATAGAAAGTATAGACTGGGAGGAAGTGAATATAAAAAGAGAGAAGGCTATAACAAACTCTAAATTATGGTTGAAACAAAATCTATGAATATGCCAAAAGTAAGTGTAATAGTACCGGTATACGGTGTTGAAAATTATATTGAGCGATGTGCTCGTTCTCTTTTTGAACAGACACTTGGCGATATTGAGTACTTGTTTATTGATGATTGTACTCCTGATAATAGTATAGACGTTCTTAAGAGAGTGCTCAAAGATTATCCACTTCGTGAAAATCAGGTTAAAATTTTTAAAATGTCTCAAAACTCAGGCCAGGCCAAAGTGCGCAAATTTGGTATTAGTCAGGTTACAGGAGAATTTACTATTCATTGTGATAGCGATGATTGGATTGACACATGCCTTTATGAAAAGCTGTATAATAAAGCTAAATCAGAAGATGCTGACATTGTGATTCATCCTTTTATAGAAACAGACGGAAATAAACAAAGTCAGTTGGCTCTTTATCCTTATGGAAACTTAGAACATCCTTCTAATAAAATGTATACATGGGAGAATGAAGGATCTTTATGCAATAAACTCATTAAAACGACTCTTTATAATAGTGGTATTATTTATCCTCAAGATAATATGGGAGAGGATATGTGTTTAATTTATCAACTGATATATTTTGCCAATAAAATATCAATAGTAGATAATGTGTATTATTATATCTATCGTAATCCAATTTCGATAACACGCACTCCAACTCAGACTAATATATATCGTAATTTCCTGCAGGGATGTAATAATTGCCGTATTGTAGAAAAATTCTATAAACAACATAATGCTATAGACAGAGATACTCGAAAATCTTTAATACGACTTAAGTATAGTAAGCGTGAGATTTTACGTCCTATTGTAGGAATAAGAAAATATCATAAGATTTGGTGTAAGACTTTTCCCGAAATAGATAAGGGAATATTTACAGATTCTGCTTTAACATTTCGAGAAAAGCTTAAATCTTTATGCATAAGGTTTCGTTTATTTCCATTTCCTTGGAGCAAATGTATATATAAAGAATAATAAAAATATATTGTATGATACACATAAACATTATTAACGCATACAACGAGCATATATTTATGCATCAACTTGATTGTAAACGTTTTGAAGGTAAGATACACTTCGCAGAAAATTCACATGAAGATATTATTTGGGACTACATTGTGGTATTTCAAAATTTGAATCACGATTTTGATAATATTAAGTATCGTAAAGGTGGCTTAATATTTATTGCTGGAGAACCCGAATGTGCGGAGCCGTATTGTAAAGCATTTTTTAACCAGTTTGATTATTGTATTGTTCCACACCCTCATCGTCATCACACAACTATATTGCATACAAATCCTGCACTGAATTGGCATTTTGGGCGTTCGTATGAACAAGGATGTTTCAAGTACAATTATAATACATTGAAGACATTGCCAATTCCACAAAAGACTTTGAATGTGTCAATGATGTGTTCTAATAAACAAATGATGCCAGGACATGTTCTAAGATATAAAGCTTATCAGTTATTCAAGGATGTCTTTGCTGGGAAAATTGATTTTTTCGGTTCTGGTATTAAATTAGTTGATGACAAGGCAGATATACTTCTTCCATATCGTTTTCATATATGTATTGAAAATTCTCAAGATGAACATTATTGGACAGAAAAAATAGCAGATTCTATACTTGGATATTCTATTCCTATCTATTGTGGAGCCCCAAATATTACAGATTATTTTCCTCAGAAAGCGATTGTCTCTATCGATGTTAATAAACCTAAGGAAGCTATTGTAATTCTAAAGCAGATATTAAGCAATCCTGAAGAAGAATATCAGAAACGCCTGCCTGCACTTATAGAAGCTCGTAATCTATTGCTTGATAAGTATAATATTTTCCCTATGCTTGAGGATTTCATTGAAAAAATGAATCCGCAATTAGGTGATGTTTGTACTTTTTCAGTAAAATCATATCTCGAGATGTATTCTTGGAAATGTCTTAATTACATCGCTCGCGCAAAGCGGCTTGTATTTAAACTAACTCACAGATAAAAAGTAATAGCGATTTTCTTTGTTGTATGGGGACATTGTCTTCAAAATATGACAATGGAGGTAAAGTATTATATGTTAGGTGTGCAATAGGTGTTATAGGATTGCTAACAAGTATAAGTTTAATTGTTTTTTTCGGTTAAGTGCTTAAATAACAAATATTTAAATGGCTTAGCCCAAATAGACTATATGACATTGGGTATCTATTGTGTCCAGATGATTTTAGCTGAAGGAGCGTTCTAATCTTTAGTTTCATTTGTTGAACGATTGATACCATATGAATGTAATATGAAGTAATTTGTATAAGTATGTATTCATATTTATTTTTATAAATGAGCGGCAATCTGTAGGAGGGTATGACATCCTTGCCATACCCTCCTACTATATGTAAAGATAATTCTGAACTGTTACTTATGATATGATTATAACCCCGTTTGCATCAATACTTATAGTTATCTTTTGTTTTTTATTGATTAATTTGATTCGTAAAAATAAAATCGCAAGATTAATCCTCTTCGGAGAGAAATAAATAATTATTATGTTAAAACTTTCAATTATTATACCGGTATATAATGTAGCGCGTTTTTTGTCCAAATGTCTTGATTCTTGTCTGCAACAGGATTTACCATATGATGAGTATGAGATAGTGGTGGTTAATGATGGTTCAACAGACAATTCTGTTTCTATAGTAGAAGAGTACACAAAGAAATATTTTAATATCAGACTTATAAATAGACTAAATGGTGGTCTTAGTGCAGCTCGTAACACTGGACTAAAAGAAGCGAAAGGTGAGTATGTGTGGTTTATTGATAGTGATGATTGGATAGAGAAAAACTGTCTTTCCATATTAATGGAAAAACTTATAGTTGGGTCACTAGATGTTTTATGTATCAATTTGCAACTTTGTTTCGATGATGGAAGAATAATACCATATATTGTTGAACACACAGAGAATGAAAAGATATATAATGGCTGTGATTTTATCTGCAATGTTACAATGCCTCCAGCTGCTGTTTGTGGTGTTTATCGTAGAAGTTTTCTTATTAATAATGGTTTTCATTTTTTAGAGGGTGTTCTGCATGAAGATATGGAATTCACCCCACGTGTTTACAGCAAAGCAGAGCGCATCCTTTTTTATGATTGCCCAATATATAACTATTACCAACGTCAGGGGTCTATAATGAAGAGTGTGCGTAATGTCAAGCGTTGTCGAGATCTGTTAATCATTTGCGATCATTTATACGACTTTACGCTAAAGAATTTTCAGAAAGGAACTCCTGTATACGATTGTTTGATGGACAAGATTGCCTTTACATTTTCTCAGTCGGTTTACTTTCATTCATCAGAAGCTTTCTCTTTAAAAGTATTTAAGACTAAACCATATTATCCGGTTTGGATAAGTATGAAAAGTTCGTTTGGACAAAGAATTAAATATGAGTTACTCAATTTTAGTTTATCCCTCTATAAATATATTCAACGTATACAACAAATAATAAAATGAGAACAATAGTAAATCATTTTAATAATTTATTATTTCCTCTTATACCAGAATCAAGAGGATGGGGATTCAAGCGATTTATGCTCAAATTAGCAGGCGCAAAAATTGGTAGAAATGTAAAGATAAGTTCTTCTTTAAAAGTCTATGGCGCTGGTACATTGGAGGTAGGTGATAATACTTGGATTGGATACCAAACATTGATAGTTGCTTCGTCATCTGTGGTGATTGGTGCAAATTGTGATATTGCCCCACGAGTATATATAGGAACGGGTACGCATTTAATAGATGTTAATAGTGATCATATAGCGGCAAAGGATATAAGTATGGATGTCTGTATTGGTAATGGGTGTTGGTTGTGTACGAATAGTGTCATATTACCTGGTGTGAAAATTGGTAAAAAAAGTGTTGTGGCTGCAGGTGCTGTTGTAACTAAAACGTTTAATGATAATAATATATTAATAGCAGGTGTGCCTGCAGAAAAGAAAAAGAATCTATGATAAAGAAGTTAAAAGAATATATTCAAACAAAGATCGGCTGGATTCCTTTTGGTATTGCTTTGATGTTTGCTATGAAAGTTATAGGTTTTGTACCACTTCCTATGGACGTAATAGACTATGGTTTGCTGATAGTTATAGCTATATATTTATTGAGTAAAGGAATGAAATTTGATGGTATAACAATGTCATTGCTTGTATTCATTCCGATATCTATAGTACTATCTAATCCTAATCCAGTTTTTAATTCTTGGATGCGGTATGGATTGTTTGTTTTATTATTGATTGTCGTGTCTCCTGTGTTAAAGAACGCATCTGCAAGAAATTTTCGTTATAGAATTATGCATGCTACTTTAATTATATGTACAACTATTGCTGCTTTATCTTTTATGTGCTATTTTTTAGGTATCAACTATATGCGTAATCAATATGATGGGAATACATTGGACTATGTTGTCAATAAGGCAGGAACATTTGGAGGCCTAACGATGCAGTCTATGTTATTAGCTCCAATAGCAGGAATTGGTGTTCTGACTTGTACATATTATGCTTTAACTCGAAGGCATTATAAGAAGTTATTCTATCTTTTTGCTGTAATGTGTGCAGGTTCCATGCTATTTGCGGCTTCGCGATCATCGTTGATTGCTACTATTTGTGGAGAAATGGCATTGTTTTATTTTTTCTCAGAGAAGACAACGCTGTTCTCAAAACGTATTATTATTATCCTCCTTGTAGGTGTATTGACATATCCTTTATGGAATGAAGCTTTAGAAGGTATCAATGCAAAAAATACAGGTGAAATCAGTCAAGGGTTGAACACGGATTCAAGAAATGAAAAATGGGATATCCGTCTTGCTGAATTTTCAGATAGTCCTATCTGGGGTATTGGATTTGTTGCTGTTTCAGAACTTGATAATTATAATAGAATTAATGGTATCATTGAGCCAGGTTCTTCGTGGTTGGCTATTCTGTCGATGACTGGAATTGTTGGTTTTGTTCTATTTTGTTCTATATATTTTAGAGCATGTAGAAGGTCTCTTTTTTCATATACACCAAGAGGGGCGCTTTGGGGTAGTGTTCTCGTTCTTGTCGGAGTTCACATGTTTGCAGAAGGGCATATTTTTTCAGGCGGTAGTTATTTGTGTTTTCTTGTATGGTTAACAATAGGGGCTTGCACTGATTATAATATTAATGAAAAATATGAAAGATGATGAAAGTAACATTTTTTTTTAATTATCTAAATCATCATCAAGTATTGGTAGCAGATGCGATGTATGAACTATTAGGTGAGGATTTTATCTTTGTTGCTACCTATCCTTGTGATCCAAAGGAACTTAAAGGAGGGTTGGATTATAGTACAAGACCATATTGTATCTTGGCAACAAAAAGTAACGAGTTGAATTTTAAAGCACATAAATTGAATATAGAATCAGACGTATGTGTATTTGGTGCAGGCAATTTAGAATGGGAAAAGGAAAGAGCCTCTACAGAGAAATTATCTTTTGAGGTCTCTGAGCGATGGCTGAAGAAAGGATGGCGAAATTTATTTTCTCCCAGATTGCTTAAGTGGTGGTGGTTATATCAGACATTGTTTAGAAATAAGCCATTCTATCGTCTGTGTTGTAGTGCCTTTACTGCCAATGACGATGTAAAACTTAGATGCTATAAAGGCAGACATTTTAAATGGGGATACTTTACACAAGTAGATGAAAGAAACTATGTTGAAGCATCCCTGGATGTTTCCACACCAGGATCTACTACACTTATGTGGTGTAGTAGATTCCTGGTGTGGAAACATCCAGAACTGCCAGTACAGATGGCTGCCAAGCTGAAGGATAAGGGTTATAAGTTTCATATCCGAATGTATGGTGACGAGGGCAATGCAGCTAAGCACGACACAATATATCCTCGCAAAGAATTGCAGAAACTTATAGAGCAACTTGGTGTGCAAGATTGCGTAGAATTGATGGGTAGCCGACCAAATAACGAAGTGCTGGATGCAATGCGAGAGAGTGAGATATTTCTGTTTACGTCAGATCGTCAAGAAGGTTGGGGAGCTGTTGCAAATGAAAGTATGGCTAATGGTTGTGCACTTGTTGCAAGTGATGCAATAGGGTCTGTACCTTATCTTATTGATGAGAATCGTAATGGGCTTATTTTCCATACCGGAGATGTTGATTCGCTCTATTCAAAGGTAAAATACTTACTTGATAATCCTGACATTTGTAAGTGTATGGCCAAGACTGCACGTCAATCAATGGTTGATATATGGAGTCCGGTAAATGCAGCTAAGAGCCTTTTGACGCTTATTGATGATTTACAGAGAGAACAAGAGTGTTCTATCTTAAAAGGACCTTGTTCGAAAGCATGATAAACAATAATTTAAATATATTTTAATCATGAAACCAATATTGATAGATGCAATATACATAAATATGGGTGGGGCTCTCACTGTACTAAACAGACTGATAGATGGTGCTGTTGCCGATGGTCTCGAATTCGTTTTATTGAAGGATGCACGATGTCCAAGGCTTAGGAGTGAGGATGGGGTTAAAAATATTGTTGTATTACCTCCTTCGCTCAAGGTTAGACATAAATATTATAGGAATCATATGGAGGACTTTCATTCTGTACTATGTTTGTCTAATGTGCCACCAACCGTAAGGATGCCTTGTAAGGTACATACCTATTTTCACAACTTGAGTGTGCTTATGAATCAAACAGGAATGTCGCTTTCCCGAAGACTGAAGAATAAGCTGAAGAAGCAATTTATACGCTTCGTTGCTAAAAATACAGATTCATGGATTGTGCAGACTTGGAATACAGAAAGTTTGATTAAGAAGACATTGCCATATAAGGATAAAGATTTCTATCGTTATCCTATTTATACTATACCAAAGGAGTTTACATCTAACACTAATCTTCACAGGAAAGATTATCTTTTTGTAGGTGAATATACTATGGCAAAGGGGCACGATGAGTTGCTTGCGGCTTGGTATCTTCTGCACAACAATGGTTTCGACTTAACCTTACATCTTACCTGTTCTGAGAAGACAAAGTTTTTAGAGAAAGTAAACAATGCTATTGATGATGGATTGCACATAGTGAATCATGGTTTTGTGAATTTTCAAGAAATGGCAACAATATATCATAAGGCAAAGGCCATAGTATATCCTTCGTTCAATGAGAGTCTAGGACTGGGCATCGTTGAAGGCTTGTATGCTGGGTGTGACATAGTGGCATCCGATCTTCCTTTTACTCATGCAATATGCAAACCATCGGAAGTATTTGATCCTCATTCTCCAGAGAGCATAGCCAGTGCTATACTGCGATATGAGGAAGGAAAAAGTCTCAAAAGCATATTGACTATAAAAGACTGTATGGAAGAATTGCTACAATTAATAACCGAATAAAAATATGTGTACAAAGCGCAACTATACCCTTGACTGGATTCGTGTGTTTGCCATGGGTAGCATATTGCTCGACCATTATTTATGTGCATTTGGCAATCAATGTTTGAATAACATAGGTATGCAAATTGGAGTAGTGGGTAACAGTTTTCTTTATTATTCCAGCATGGCTGTTTGGACATAAGTGGACTAATGGTAAGTATGTTCCATTTGCTTTAATGACTTTCTTAAAGAAGAGGTGCATACGAATATTTATACCAATATGGTTATTGATAGCTTTCACTATTCCCTTGGAATATGTGTTCTATGGACGATTTGAATAGACGACCATATTGTTTAACATCATGGGGCTCGGTTGGGTACATCCATTTGGTGTTTCGGGGCATTTGTGGTATATTACGATGCTGCTGATAATGTATATTGCCTTTATGCTTGTTTCAAGAGTAAGGTTGGATAAGATAAGCTCGCATTGGTGGCTTTGGTGTATAGCTGTATTATTAAATGTTTGCATTTCAAACATATGGTTGATATTGGTGGTTTGGTTAATTACAACTCTTATTTCATCTATTTTGCTCAACAAGGCTACGAATTGGCTTTGTGCATACATAAAGTGATCAATCTTTTTAAAATTTAAATAGTAAATGACGTTAGACGTAACAACAATAATTCTCACGTACAATGAGGAGTTGCACATAAGGCGTTGTCTTGAAAACGTGTGTCCTTTTTCTAAAAAGGTATATGTGATAGATTCGCCTTCTACTGACCACACAGTGGACATTTGCAAGGAGTTTGAAAATGTGGAAGTCGTAGTGCATAAGTATCCTGGAAATCAAGCTGCACAATATAATTGGGCATTGGATAATCTGAAAATTGACACAGAGTGGATTTTTCGTATCGATGCGGATGAGTATCTATTGCCTGAGTTGGTTGAGGAGTTGCAGCAAAAATTGCCAACGTTGCCTAAGGATATTACTGGCATAGAGTTAAAACGTAGGCACATCTTTATGGGAAAGTGGATGAGACATGGCATATATCCAGTAATAATGATGCGAATGTGCCGGACTGGATATGGACGATATGCTGACCGCCTGATGGATGAGCATATGGTACTTAACAGTGGGCGTAGCATAGTGTTGGATAATGACTTCTGCGATCATTCTTTAATTAATGTGTCAGACTATTGCCGAAAGCATTTGGATTATGCGCAGCGTGAGGCTGCTGTGGTCTTAGACGAAATGTATAGCCTTTCGACTGAGAATGTAGTAAGGGGTATGAGTGATTTGCGTGTGGATGAGAGTTTGGGTAAGCAGGCAGAAGAGAAGCATAAAAAGAAGAACAAGTATAATAGTTTACCATTATTTTGGCGATCATTTGCTTACTTTATATATCGTTACTTTATCAAAGGTGGTTTTTTAGATGGAAAGGAGGGTTTTGTCTTTACATTCATACAGGGATGGTGGTTTAGGGCTATGGTTGATGTGAAGATTCTAGAAGTTTATAAATATATGAAGTCTGTGGATGAAAAGTTTGTTAATAATTCTGCTCTGGTGAAGGACTCTCAAGACAGATTAAAGCAGTATATAAAAGATAATTGGAATATTCATTTATGAAGATAAGTGTAATTACTGCCACTTGGAATAGTGGGAAGACAATTGGCGACACACTAAGAAGTGTTTTGAACCAGAGTTATACCAATGTAGAGCATATCATTAAGGATGGAGGTTCGAAGGACAATACATTGGAGATATGCAAGAACTTTGAGCAGAAATACTATGCAGATGGAGATAAGGGTAGAACCATAAATATTCTGTCGGACAACGACAAGGGTATATATGATGCAATGAATCAGGGCATTAAGGCTGCTACGGGAGACGTGATAGGAATTCTCAACTCAGACGACTTCTATACAAGCGATGACGTTTTGACGCATGTAGCTGAAGAATTCACAAAGAATCCTGATTTGGAAGCAATCTATGGTGATATCCATTTTGTAAAGGATGAGAATCTAAAGAAGTGTACCCGTTACTTCTCAAGTCGTTATTTCCGTCCTTGGGCCTTACGATTTGGGTTCATGCCTGCTCATCCCAGTTTCTACGTGCGTCGTGAGGTTTATGAAAAATATGGGCTATACGATCTGAACTTCCGTACGTCAAGCGACTTCGAGATGATGGTGCGCCTGTTTGTGAAGGAGAAGATACATGCCCGGTATATCAACATGGATTTCGTAACGATGCGTGCAGGTGGTGAGTCGACGGCTGGACTTGAGGCAAAGAGAAAGGTGAATAGGGATATTGCTGGCTCGCTGAAGAAACATGGTGTATATTCCAATCAGTTCTTCCAAAGCCTGCGCTACTTATGGCGTATTGGAGAGATTCTGTATACAAAGATAAAGTATTAATGGAGTTTAGGCTTTTCAAGGAGCTCTTGCAGGTTGCTGTTGGTGTACGTGATTCTTTGTCGTGTGTACCTACAGCCAATGACTGGGTGAATGTTTTTCATATAGCAACTGTTCAGACTGTAGCAGGGGTTGCATTTTATGGCGTTCACAGATTGTATCAGAATAGCAATGACCAATTGGCATTGATGCCAGTAGGGCTGAAAATGAAATGGTTTGGCCTGCATGAGTCTATCAAGATACAAAACAAGGTGGTCAATGGTGCTGTCAGAAAGCTACTTAAGGATGCGGCATTGGCCGACTGTCATAAGGTTATCTTGAAAGGTCAGGCTGTAGCCAAGTATTATCCTTATCCCGAACTTCGTAATCCCGGCGATATTGACATTTGGTGTGTATGCCGTGGTATGAGATTGAAGGAAAGCCTGAAGGTCATGGCACAACGAGCCTTCTCGTTGGTGCCTGGTGCCGGAATTCAACCTCATCATACTGATTGGCCTAAGGTGGATGGCGTGAGTGTAGAGCTGCATTTTACTCCATCAACGGTTTATAGCTTCTTTTACAACCAACGTGTGCAACGTTATTTTGAGGAGGCTTTGCCAAGATGCGAAGGCAATAGATTGCCGGTGGATGTGGATATCGTATTCCAGCTTATGCACTTGCGAAGACATCTGATAAGTGAGGGCATAGGATTAAGGCAGGTGATGGATTTGTATTGGACAATGAAAGCCTATTCGTTGCAATGTCAAAACGAACAAACGTGCATATCGTCTAACTTAATGATTACCTTGAAAAGGTTAGGACTGTCGTCGTTTGCAGGGGCTATGATGTGGGTGTTGCAGGAGTTGTTCTTAGTGCCCACAGACGAAATGGTATGCAATCCGGACAAGAAGAGAGGAGAGTTTGTATTGAAGGAGATACTGGAAGGCGGCAACTTCGGAAGAGAAAATAAGCATAAGGGCAAGGTTGGTAGTAATAGGATACAACATCTATGGTATTATGTGCATCTTGCTTTGAGAAGCTTGAGATATTTTACACGCGAGAGTTTATGCGCTCCTATATACAGGGTTTATGTTGGAGTGTGGAAACGCAAGTTTAATCATTAAATTATTTTTAGGTATGAAGAGAATACTAATTACTGGTGCAGGCTCTTACGTAGGTGAGAGTGTGCGCAAATATATGTTGGCATCAGCTCCTGGAGAATTTGAGATTGATGCAGTGGACACTATGGGGGATAATTGGAAGAAAGCCGATTATTCGCTGTATGATGTTGTGTTTCATGTGGCTGGCATAGCGCATGTGAATGCCGACCCGAAGATGGAACCACTTTACTATAAGGTGAACCGTGACTTGACTATTGAGGTGGCCCGACACGCTAAGGAATGTGGGGTAAAGCAATTCATCTTTATGTCAAGCCAGATAGTTTTCCATGAGAGTCAGTCGCTCAAGAGCGAGGTGTTGACCAAAGACACTAAGCCAAATCCTAATGGCTTCTATGGCGACTCGAAACTTCAGGCAGAAATCGGTTTGCATAAGTTGGAGGCGGATGACTTCAAGGTATGTATTCTGCGTCCTTGCATGATATATGGTCCAAATGCAAAGGGCAACTTCCCAAGATTGGCTAAGTTGGCATGCAAGGTGCCTGTGTTCCCTTGCTGGCATAACAAACGTTCGATGCTGTATATAGACAATTTGGCTGAGTTTGTAAAACAGGCTGTGTTGCGTGAGTTGAGTGGCACGTTCTATCCACAGAATCGTGAGCAGGCAGATACTGTTGAGATAATACGTTTCTTTGCTAAGGCGGCAGGACATAAGGTTTGGATTACGAAATTATTCAATCCATTTGTTTGGCTTGGCTCTTTCTTCCTACAACCTATCAACAAGATGTTTGCCACATATTATTATGATCCAAGTATGAGCAAAGAGGACTTTGACTATCAACTTGTGTCGTTTGAAGAGAGTCTGAAGATGGTGGCAGATAGCTTAGAGATGTTGAAGAATTAGCTATTTCAGTAGTAACAGATATCGTAGGTTTGATGTCCTATATAAGAAAATGTGTTGAGAAATAAGGTCTTCAAAAAATCCTTGGGAGAATTGGTAAGCTCCCAAGGTAATATTTCTGTGGTGACTCTATGATAAAAGAATTGTCACACTCTGTTTGGGCGTATTTGAGGGAGGATAAGCCGGAGCTGGATTGATATGGAATGTCCCATCCTCACATTCAAGTTCCGCCGTTGGTGGCACAACCGTTGGAAACATCCACTTGTATACAAAGAATGGCTCCTCCCCATGTTCTTAACATTGCTGTGGAGCCATTTGAGGAGGTGGGGGACGATAAAGGATTAAGTAAGAAAGAATCATACTCATTCCGTAAAATGTATGAAATAGTTAATAAACAAATGATATTTTAAACAGCTCAATATAAAAGCACTAACAAAAGTGCCTATACAAAGGGCGATGCCCAAAATTGAGTATAATATTAGATACGATGAAAATAGGAAATCATTCAATAGAAGTACTTTCTGCTGGTTATGGAGACTGTATCTTTTTGTCCTTAATGCGTGACAGTAGAGAGTATAACATCCTTATAGACGGTGGATTGGCGAAGACTTATTTTGATGCAAAAAATAAGAAAAGACAAAAAGGTCCTTTGAGACAGTTGCTTGACGAACTGAAAGAAGAAGGAAGGTGTGTTGACCTGCTTGTTGTAACCCATATTGATGACGATCACATTGCCGGTATATGTAAGTGGTTTGAAATGGATTTTCCTAATAGTAACTTTGTGAAACAGGTTTGGATGAATGATGATATTCAGATTGACGATATAAGAAGTTTGAATAATTCTGCATCTAATGCAATATCTGTAGTAACAAAACTAAGAGCGAGTGGCGTTGAATACAGAAATGATATAGTAAAGGGTGTTGTGCATACTAATGACTTTTGTACGATACGTGTGCTTACTCCGAAAACTGACTATAGAAATGTCATTGCTCAAAAAATAGCTTATTCATTGGATAATGCAGCTGATGTTGACGAAACGCAATTGCCTAACATCAAAGAACTTATAAAGCAGAAATGGATTATGGCAAAGCTTTCTGATGAGAATAAGGCTTCAATATCTTTCGAATTGGAAACTTGGGACGGAAAGAAAATGCTTATGCTTGGAGATGCTGAGTATGATGATTTTGCGAGTGGACTAAAGGTATTCCATAATGATGAGCATGGCAGGTTGATGTTTGATCTGGTGAAATTGTCACACCATGGCAGTAAAAATAATTTCCATCCAAATCTATTAGGTCTGATTCATTCAAAGTATTATGTTGTGTCAAGTGATGGTAAGAGATTTGGCCATCCTGATAAGGAAGTCTTGGCGCAAATCGTGGATAAGACAGATTCTTGTATTCTATTTAATTATGAATCTCGGAAAAGAGTTATGTTCAACAAACAGGACTTTATTGACTATCCTGATTTGGAGAACAGAGTCGGTATAATCTGAAAATATGAATATAGAAACTATTCGTAAGGAACATACTGTAAGAGTTTGTAATGGTAGTGGGGTGATTGTAAGGCCTTTAGAAAAGTCTTATCTTTACATTCTGACAAATTATCATGTGTTATTTGAGGCTGATGGACAAGCTAAAACTTTGAAGTTTATATTTGAAAAAGGAAGTCCCCTCAATATTGATAATAAAAATGTTATTGAAGAGCCTATTTGTTGTAAAGACAAGGATATAGCAATTATAAAGATTGATGCTAAGGGTTTTGAGAACGTTGAATTTCTAAGACTAAACACTTGTTGTGATGAAGCAAAAAAGCATGTAGGCTTCCCTAAAGCTCGCTATGAAGGAACTATGAGTCAAACATTAGTTCTTGAAATTACAAACTCTAATGGTAATGTAAATGATTCCCTTACAGAAAACGAATATAATACGCTGGTAACTAAGGATGAACTAGAAGGAATGTCTGGTGGCGGAATATTTGATGAAAATCATTGCCTTGTAGGTATTCATAAACAGTCGTCGAATAATGATGGGGAAGAATGCTTAGGAAAAGCGTGTTTCATACCAATAGCGTGTTATAAAGCTTTGCTACAAGAAGCCGGGTGGTCACCAATTTTGGAGTTTAATTTGGATAGCTTTATTGAATTTACAGAATTGGCTTTTAACTTTGACAATGATAGCTTTATTAGAAAAATGGCATTAAAACTATTGTTGAGTATTGAGGAGTATAAGGATAAACTTAACAAATATTCTCCACTAAAAGTATTGGATATATTGAAGAACAGTGGCCGTTTAGCAGAAAATATATCTATAGATGATCTCAATCAGGATTTTTGGGTTGATTTTACCGAGTTTGTTATTGGAGTAATTACCGTTTTAGAAATAAACTTAGATACGGAAGCTTTTATTCTTTCTATATATGATAAGTTTCATTATGTATATAGCACCCAAAGTTTTGATTTTATGGAAGTAAGAGAACGGTTAGATGTTGATTTGATTACTGGATTTAGTCAAAATGCAAAATTAATAGTTGGAGGTTTGCCTTCTACGACATTTAAAGGATGTGTATTGACATCAAAAGTACCAAATATTGCAAAAGGGAAGATTTACGATGTAAGGAGTATATCTCGCCCTAAAAGAATACAACTGATGAATATGACTATTATTAATGCTAAGATTTTCAATAAAGGCGTGATACAATGTGTAGAAGGGTATGAAGATGTCAACATTCAATGCTATAGAGAACTGATACTTTCTAAAATATCTTGAATATGATTGTTGAAGAATTTGATATATTTGAAATTGGGGTTAATATTCTTATTGCTATTACGGAATGTTTATCAGAAGAAACTTTACGTACTCAATGGAGGCCGATTCGTAATAAATTAGCAGAAGAGAAACAGATGGAACCAATGGATGATTTTGAACGTTGGAATTTCTATTTGTTTTATGTGGTGGAAGACAAGAGTGAGATAAATCGTTCACTGAAGCATGAAATCGAGCATGATACGGTTTCTTCACGCAAGATAATTGTTGACCGTGCGGAGTTTGTTGACGGTAACTATGAGTCACTTATTGCTTCGTACATAAAGTATGATATAGAAGAGCTTGTTGATGAAGAACATAAAATGGATTTTGTAATAAATAAATCTGCCCAAAAGTTAGCGAAAAATGAAGATTAAAAGAGTTGATATTAAGGCTTTCCGCTTGTTTTATGATGTGTCTGTAGATCTAACAGCAAGGAAAGATTCTAATAAGGCAGCTAACTTTGTTGCTATATATGCTCCAAATGGTTTTGGTAAGACTTCATTCTTTGATGCAATGGAGTTTTGTATGACAAAGTCAATACAAAGGGTAAAGAGTAACTTCAAGGAAAATTTTACGATTGACCAAAAACATGGTGCGTCTACGTTTATACATAATAAGGATTTGCCAAACGAATCTATTGACATTACAATGTCGTTTGAGGATTGTGATGATGTAAGGACTATTTGTCGGCCAGCAGATGAATGTTCAATGCTTAAGTCAGTCCGTATAGAGAATGGCTATTTTAGAGATGCAATCCTTTCACAAGACTGGTTGTCGGAATTTCTTTCTTCAAAAAGTTCTACTGAAAGGTTTAAAATATTTATGCAAAACTTTGAGGAAACACGCTCTCTTTTGGATTATTACCAATCGTTGGGTGAAGCCTCAAGAGGGATAAAAAGAAAAATTGACAATATATCAAAAGACTTGAAACAAATTAGTAAAAACATTGACAAGAGTATTGATGCCAATGTTATGGATTTGTTGAAAGAAATAGTAGAGAAATTAAAGGCTAAGAATATTGATGTAAGAAAGTTTTCTTCGGATATGAATGCCTGCCCAAGCATGATAGTTGAGGCTGATTCCATTTACTCAAGTTTGTTGGAAGACAAAAAAAAGGTAGATGATATTATATCAAATCTTGACAAGATGCAGTTTGGTGATGATGAGGTCTTGAAAATAGATGATATACCAGAATGGATAGAAAAACAGAAAAGTCTTAAATCCGCAATAGATAGTATTGCTGTAGAATTAACGAAAATAGAACATCTAAAAGATTTAAAGCACCAAGTAGGACAATATGGAAATTCATTGGAAAACAGCTTAAAGACTTTAGATACTATTATTTTTCTTATAGACCAAAACAACAAGTTTCAGGCGATACTGAATAAAATAGTTGATGTTAAAAAGGAAAAACAAGGTTTAATTCAAAACAAGGCAAAGAATGAAGCAGAAATAGTTAATATAAAACAAGCGATAGCACAGCTATATGAAGAAATTGCCAAACTACAGAGTAATAAAGAGCAAAATGACAAGAAACTACTTAGCCTACATGAAAGTTATAAGGAATATGTAGCATTGTCTATTCAACATAAAGCGAATGCTGATAGTGTTTTGTTGAATCAAAAACGATTAAATACAGTAGATGAAAGTATAAGCATACTTGAACAAAGACATTCGGCATTATTAAGGTTTGTAACAAGTTTACGAAAAAAAGAGTTTATTGTAATTCCTAACTTGTATGAGGAAGAGACACGCAAAATATTAGAGATAAGAGGAAAACTTGATTCTGCCAACAAAGTCTTGATAGACATAGAGAATAGAGTGGAGGAAGAATTAAGGTTGAACGATAATTTACAAAATCTTCTCTCTTCATCTCAAAGCATTGTGGAACATATAAAAGGCAGTAAATGTCCTCTTTGTGGTTTTGATTATGAGCAACATGAAAATCTTCTGGTTGCGATATCTGAAAATACTGTTTTGTCGTCATCGCTGAAAGAAGATATTGAGAAAAGGGATAGAGCAAGGAAGGATGTTGAGGACATTGAGCATGGATTACACAATCTGCTTAGTAAGTTAACTGATGAAGTTGAAGAAAATATAAACAAAACTGTTGAAGAGATAGCTAAGGTAAAAAAGGATAGGGAGAATATAAATAATCAACTCAAACAATTGCTATCGGATAAAACAAAAAACGAGGCTACATTCACTGAAAGATTCTCAGACTTTATGGATTGCACAGAGGATGAAGTGCGCAATAAATATAAAAATGCCAATCAGAATATAAACTGTGAGTTGAATAACATAAAATCACGACTTGGCCATAATAAAACAGAATTGGCTAAACTGATAGAAACAATTGACAAATTGCATGAAGATATTAAGAATGCGATAAGACTATTGCACAATTAAATGCAGACACATTCTATACGCAATATCTGCATACTGCAGGAACTGATGATATTTCACAATACAAATTAGATGATTGGAAAAAGCAGAAAGAAGAGGTTCTTGCTGAATCAGTTAAATGGAAAAAAGAAATTGATGATACCAATGCTGAGATTTCAAAGTTAAAGGAAGAAGGTGTTGATGAATCAAAGGTAATATCACTACAACAAAGACTGATATCATTTAGCTCGGAATATACAGAAGTGAAAGAAAGGTTGACTGGGACGTATAATTTTTTGAAGACAAAGTGTCTAATGGAATCTATATCCCTGCCAATGGATAGCGAGCAGATTAATACAGTATATCAAGAAGCTATAAGGACATCACAAGAACGACAGAGCGACTTGAGTGATAAGTTGGAAGTTGTCAAGGAATATATCAGAATAATTAGTATTGTTGGTAAATATTTTGAGAATGAAAATCTCAAGAAACAGTATGATATTCTTGAAATCAAACGACAAAAGGATACAAAAAATAAAGAAATTTTAGATCAAGAAAAAATAAGGTTGGAAAAATACCTTAAAGATTTTGTAAATGGCTTCTTCAAATTGGACATTATCAATAAGCTATATAATACCATAGACCCTCATCCTGAATACAAAAAGATAAGTTTTGAATGTGACTTTAGTCTTAAAGATCCAAGACTAAATGTGTTGATGTATTCAGAGAAAGAAGACCGTGACAGTATTGTGCCGAATCTATACTTCAGTACTGCGCAAATAAACATACTATCTTTCTGTATTTTTATGGCAAAGGCTCTCTTTGCAAAGACAGACAAGAAAGAGGATTTAGGATGTATTTTTATTGATGACCCTGTACAAGCTCTTGATGATATTAATATACTGTCAATGATTGATTTGCTAAGAAACGTAGCATTCTCACTTGATAAACAGATTGTGATCACAACGCATGATAAAGACTTTTTTGAACTTATGAAAATGAAAGTGCCTGAAAGACTTTTTAACTCAAGGTTTATTGAGTTTAAGGGGCGAGGTGTTATAGAATAGAATTTTAGGTTGATTATTAGTCAATAAAATATTTCCCCTCCAAACATTGTTGTTGTCAGATTTATTGTATATCTCTGCAACTAACAAACAAAACATTAAGGCTATGCGATATACAGAAGAACGGTATGAGGACAGTCTCAAGGTCTATCGCGACATGAGGAATACGCTTGACAATACTAAAAAAGAAGGTCTTGAAGAGGGTCTTATAAAAGGAGAGAGAAACAAAGCAATGGAAATTGCTACAAAAATGAAGGCAAAAGGCTTTTCTGTAGATGATATTGTTCAGATGACTGGTTTGTCTGCTGCTGAGGTTAAAAAAATAAAGCATTAAATAAGATTTAAGGTGGCGTAACTACTTAACCTATATTTATTCTATATCGGTACACTCTTTATTTGTACCATACATTTTTTAAAAAGCACATATAATTTTTTAGATATTACATAAGTGACTTAGTCAGCAGGGGGTTGCCCTGTTGGCTAAGCCACTATCTATTATATTCTTTCGTTTGTAAAAAAATCAATTTATTTATGACAACTTATATTATTATTTTCGTTCTGCTATTGGTGGCGGAACTCGTGTATTTCCGCATTGCGGACAAGTGTAACATCATTGACAAGCCAAACCAAAGGTCGTCGCACTCAACGATAGTGTTAAGAGGCGGTGGCATTATCTTCCTGATTGGGGCATGGGTATGGAGCGCATTCTTCGGATTTGAATATCCATGGTTCCTTGCAGGTGTGACACTTATAGCAGGAGTGAGCTTTGTGGATGATATTCGCTCGCTGCCCGACTCGGTGAGACTGGTAGCACAGTTTGCTGCTGCAGCAATGGCTTTCTATCAGTTGGATATCCTGCATTGGAGTATGTGGTGGATTGTGTTGGTGGCACTAATCGTTTATGTGGGGGCTACTAATGTAATTAACTTTATGGATGGTATCAACGGCATTACGGCTGGATATGCGCTGGCGGTGTTGGTACCGTTAGGACTTTTGAACACGAATTACCAGGAATTAGCCATGAATTTAGCCACGAATTGTTCTTCTGTTTTTTCTTCGGATGGGGTGTTTGTGGATCAGTCGCTGATTGTAGCTTCAATTATTGCTGCAATAGTGTTTTGTATATTCAATTTCCGACCGAAGGGTAAGGCTAAGTGCTTTGCTGGCGATGTCGGGTCAATAGGTATAGCATTCATTATGTTGTTCCTGTTAGGTAATGTTATTATCAAGACTGAAGATATAACATGGCTGATATTCTTATTAGTATATGGTGTGGATGGTTGTTTGACAATTATACATCGTATTATGTTGCATGAGAACCTGGGTGAGGCACATAGAAAGCATGCTTACCAGATTATGGCGAACGAGCTGAAGATAGGACATGTGAAGGTGACGATGCTGTATATGGCCATGCAGTTGATTGTTTCGCTCGGATTTATATACCTCTGCCCTAACACTGTGCTTTGCCATTGGATGTATTTGCTTGGAGTATTAGTTGTGCTGGCTATTGCCTACGTATTGTTCATGAAGAAATACTATCACCTGCATGAGGAATACCTTGCTGAATTAGGAGTTTTGAGTTAGGAGTTAGGAGTTGGTTGCCAGAGGCAATTGGGAATTTTGAGTTTTGAATTTTGAATTGTTCTCGGCTAAAGCCTGCGATTAGGAATTACTCAATTTTGAATTTGGAATAAGGATTCGTGGATAATTCGTGGTAATTCGTGACAAAAAGATTGCGTGAGTCTTAGTCACAAATTATCGTAAATTAATCATAAATTCTATCGACATATTCGTTTGATTCGAGTGATTCGTGTTCTATGAAAGAGTTTTGAATTTTGAATTGTTCTCGGCTAAAGCCTGCGATTAGGAATTACTCAATTTTGAATTTGGAATAAGGATTCGTGGATAATTCGTGGTAATTCGTGACAAAAAGATTGCGTGAGTCTTAGTCACAAATTATCGTAAATTAATCATAAATTCTATCGACATATTCGTTTGATTCGAGTGATTCGTGTTCTATAAAAGAATTAGGAATTAGGAGTTACGAGTTAGGGGTAGTCGGCTTTGCCGATTGTGAATTGCTCAATTTTGAATTATATTATGATTTAATATTAATTGGATATGGAAATAAATAAAGAATTGCTTGACAGTTTATTTGAACAAGCAAAAGAGAATCCTCGTTTACGTCAGAATCTTGATTTGCGCACATCGTCGGCTGATACAAGCCAGCGCATGCTGAATGCCCTGTTGCCAGGTACAGTTGTACCTATTCATCGTCATGAGGACACAACAGAGTCGGTAATCTGTCTATGTGGCAAGTTGGATGAAGTGATATATGAGGAGGTAGTGACATACGAGAAGAATACATCTGAAGCCTTGCCTATGGCTATAGATGCGCAAGATGTAACACGGAAAGTAGAGTATCGCGAGGTACAACGCATTCATCTTTGCCCAGCGGAGGCAAAGTATGGATGCCAGATACCGAAAGGCGCATGGCATACTGTGGAAGTAATAGAGCCGAGCGTGATATTCGAGGCAAAGGATGGGGCGTATAAAGGATAGTATAAATGGTTAAATATGGTGTCATACAGGAATTTAAGCAAGAATCCATTTGCACAATATAGTGCAGAAGAAGATTTGGAACATCTTAAATCTATTTATTTTGAACCAAGATATTATAGAGAGCTTAGAGACAATGCCATAAATGGATCTAGTAGAATATTAGTTGGACAAAGAGGATTAGGAAAATCAGCTACTATACATTTCCTTTTTGAAGATTTAATAAGTAAATCTACAATGCCATTATTAATAACAAGATATGATGGTATACCTCTTCAGGAAAATGAAAATTACTTTCTCTATAAAATTCTTCAGGTTTTAGTTAATGGAATAACAAAGCAGCTATTTGAGAATTCCAAAAAGCGTAAAAAGTTAAATGATAGTCAACGTAAGCAATTGGCATATTTTATTGAATTGTTTTATGATTCTCAATTTGCACAAGAATATTATGAGAAAGCGCGGGAAATCAGAAAGAAGAAAAGATGGTATTGTATCCTATCATGGTATAACAAGAGCCTAAAGATTCTCAATATTATCCTTGATGGTGTTTCGCGTTTTGGGTCGGATATTGTTCGTAGAAGTATTGGATTAGATAGTCAAGAAATTCAAGATGCTGTAAGGGAATATTTTAAGGAGGCAAAACTTCCTAAGATTCAATCTGCACCAATGGAAATCATTGCAAAATGGGATAAGGAACAATTAAAACAAATGCTTGATTGTATGCTTGAAATAGCTAATCAAATAGGATTTGATTCGGTTGTTATACTATTTGACAAAATAGACGAATTTAAAGATGTCAATTCTGATGTAGATAAGGTTGCTAACTTTGCAAAAGATATACTTCAAGATACAGAGTTGCTTTATACCAAAAAATTATCAATTGTTTTTAGCTTGTGGTCTGAAGTGAAGAAAACATTAAATAGACAGAATGTTCGATTTGATAAGTTTAAAGATATAAATATAGAGTGGAAAACAGATGATTTGGAACGATTGATAAATAAACGTTTATTATATTATAGCGTGGACAAACGTAACCCTGTGACTTTGTCATCACTAATTCCCAATGAGTCTGATAGACAATTAGTTTTAAAACTTGCAGATTCATCTCCTCGCTCATTAATTAGATTGTTAGCTGAATTGTATTACCACGAGACGGGAGAAGACATTGTTTCTTTCTCTCCTACTGCAATATCTAAAGGGTTGTTGGATTTTTGTTTGAAATTTGATTATTGTTCCTTACAAACAGAAAATACAAAAAGAAAGGCTGATTATTTTAGTTGGCTGCAAAAGGTCTTGCAGATTAGACGTGAACATTTTACATATAGTGATGTTTGCAATGCTTTTAATATTAAAGAGAGTACGGCTTGCAAATATGTAAATGACATGATTAGGCTTAATTTAGTAAAGGAGGATATTATGCCCCTCAAATCCGCAACCTATAGGGTTTAGTGGGATTTTGCTTGCAAAGCGACAAAA
>OLGI01000139.1_pt1 | contig 74847 bp, 55 predicted proteins | sample 1605221 | NCBI WGS metagenome assembly OLGI01 (sample SAMEA3888915, study PRJEB22519) | human gut metagenome | biome: human gut; feature: human-associated habitat; material: faeces | place: Denmark | collected 2010 | reverse complement strand
GCGTAAACTCTGCTACACTCTTGATGCTCACTGCATGGGTATCAAGGTAATTCTTTTAAAAAAGCTCCGAACTCAGCGGTAATTCTGGTTCCAGATGCAACAAGATTCCAATCGCGACTGTAGCTCTTGCCGGTAGACTTGTCAAGCCATCTGCGTCGCTTTATTCTGAAATACATGGTATGGTCACGGACGGGAAAGTCTGTAACTGTTATTGGCTTGTGGAAGCCATTGGAAATTAAAGGAAGGTCTTGTAAGTTTTCAGGCACAATATCTTTCTCAACTAAGACCAACATAAAATAATCTCCCATGTTGGAAGCTTCTGTTATGTCGAAATAGTCAAGGAGTCCTGCGGGAAGAAACAAGGACAATACGGACTTGTAATCTATGGGCTGAGTTCTATTCATGACGCAAAGATAAACAATAATATTGGATTGTTAAAAACACAACAATATTATTTGATCCATAATAAGCCCGCTGAACCCCATCTTCCTAACAATAAACTAACCATTACAACATGAAGTTAAGTTCACTTTTACTCATGGCTCTATGCCTTCCGCCACTGCTGAACGATGCCGTCGGCCAGGCAAAAGAGAGTCAGTTTCAGTTGAAGCAATGCAATGTTGCCAATCCTGAGAACACCCCACATGCGGTATTTCCCGTTCCGAGCCGCAGACAGATGCTGTGGAACGAGACAGAGTTTTACGCCTTCTTCCATTACGGTATGGACACATACACCGGCAAGGAGTGGGGCGACGGCACCGAAGACGAAGCCACATTCGCACCGACACGAGTGCCCGACCCTGCCCAATGGCTCCGTGTGGCAAAGCAGGCTGGCATGAAGGGCGGCATAGCCGTTGTGAAACACCACGACGGATTCTGCCTTTGGCCCACCAAGACAACCGACCACAGCGTGCTGAACTCAACCACCGAGGCAGCTCGCAAGACAAATATACCGCGCGACTTTGCCCGTGCTGCCCGCAAGCTGAAGATGAAATACGGATTCTATGTATCGCCGTGGGACCTCAGCAGCATCTATTGGGGCGAGAAAGACAGCCAGGGACGCTACACCGACAACTACGCAAAGAAGGTGTTTTTCCCCCAATGTGTAGAGCTGGCGCAGTATGGTTCCGACCAGTTTGAGATGTGGTTTGACGGTGCAACGGGTGGCGATCATGCCGGATATTACGGCGGAGCATATGGTGGCAAGGGTACAACGGGCCGTCGAACGATAGACAATGCACAGACATTCTACGACATTCCCAACCTGCGCGACTCCATTCACAAGCTGCTTCCTAACGTTGTGATGTGGGGAGTAGGCGGCGAGGTGCGCTGGATAGGCAATGAAGCAGGCCACGCAGGCGAAACCTGCTGGGCAATGGGGTCGGGCGAGAGCGGCAATGCTGATGCCTGGCGCTGGTGTCCGGGCGAAAGTGATGCCAAGGCTACCACAGGCGGATGGTTCTGGAAGAAGAACGAGAAGGTGCTTTCTGCCGAACGGCTCTTCCAGATGTATCTGGAGACAGTAGGACGCAACGCTACGCTCATCCTCAATCTGCCCCCCGACGTCAATGGACTTATACCGCAAGCCACCGCTCAACGTATGGCTGAACTCGGACGCATGCTCAAGACGCGCCTCGGCAACGACCTTGCGCTGAAGGCTAAAATCAGTGTGAGCGAGGAGCGCACCCCCGGTGCGCACACCGACTACTCCGTACGCCGACTCACCGACGGCAACAAGAACACCTATTGGGCAACGAACGACGCCACGACACACGCCACCATCACGCTGAAGTGGGACAAACCCGTCACCGTGCGATACGTTCAGCTGATGGAGCACATCAAGCTCGGACAGCGCGTGCGCTCGTTCACCATAGAGACAAGCGACGACGGCACCACATTCACGCCGCGCGCCACCAACATCCAGACCACCACTATTGGCTACAAGCGCATCGTTCCGCTCAACGGATCTACCGCCAAGAGCTACGAGGGCGACGGATATAAGGTGAAGGCAATGCGCATTACCATCAACGACAGCAAGGCTTGTCCGCTGATTCAGAGTCTGTCGGTATTCTAATCTCTCTAAAATCATACTACAATGAACTTCAAGATATATACAATCATAGCCGCGCTTGCACTGCCAATGGCTGTGTCGGCGCAGAACACCGAGCGCAAGCTGTGCGACTTTGAGTCGGCTGATGCCTACCGCTCGATAAGGGTGTACGACACATGGGAGAACTCGCCCTTCCGCAACAACACCGTTGAGGGAAACATACAGGTAGTGCAGAATCACCTGAATGATGCCGACCCTGTGCGCGGTTTTGTCCCCAATCCCTCGCACCATATCCTCGCCGTGCAACGTTCGCGCTTCGGCAGCAACACGTTCGGTGCACTCGTAGGGCTGAAAGAACCTTTCGCCCAGACTAAGACCGTGCAATACGTGCACGTGAAGATATACTCGCCCAAGGGCGGACCAGCCATGCTCATCGGACTTGGCAACCGTGACGACCGTCCGCACCAGTCGCCTCTGACCGAGCAGTTTTGGGCTACAGCCTCGCAACCGCTCGTTGCCAATCATTGGAACGATGCCGTGTTTGCCGTGTCGGGAGCCAATGGCGTGACCATACACAACCTGCTCATCGTGCCCGACGCTACTTCGCCCCACAATCTGACAGCCGACTTTGCTGCCTACATCGACGACATAGTGCTCTCAGCCGACGAAAAACCGTTCTTCACCGTAGGCGCATTTGCAAACTCGCGTGTCTTCAAACGTGGCGACCTCGTGAAGCTTAGCCGAGGCGTTGACGACCTTGGCGGCGGACTCAACGGTGACATCCTGCTTGCCGACGGGTCGGCTGTGACAGGTCGTACCGCCAAGTGTGGCGAACCGTTGAGCGTTAAGGCGGTGCCAGCACCGGGATTCCGATTTAACAAACTCGTAATCCGCCACGGCAGAAACATTGACGGCAACGCACCGGGCGACTGGAGCGAGACCGTCGTGACAGCTGACCGATTCAACAACGGCACCTATACCATACCCGCCAACGTCATCGACGGCGACCTTAGATTTGTGCCTTACTTCAGCAGTGTGGCTGCCGAAGTGAAGTAAAAAGAAAAGCTATTGTTTGCGGCCCAACTATGCAACCGTGTTGCACATGGTATTTCTTAACTTTGTATTCAGAAACAATAAAAACAAACAGATATGAATGTAAAGCTAATTAGAATCATTGTTGGAGCCGTTTTGCTCGTAGCCGCTGCCATAATAGGGCATTCGGTGCAGTTGCCAGTGTGGCAAATGCTCCTTATTTATCTTGTGCCCTATATGGTGGTGGGCTACGATGTAGTGGGCGAGGCGTTTGAAGGAATATGCCATGGTGAGGTTTTCGATGAGGACTTCCTTATGTTCGTCGCTACCGTAGGAGCCATGTGTATAGGCTTTTTGCCCGGAGCCGAACCCCAGTTTGCCGAAGCCGTGTTTGTGATGCTGTTCTTCCAGGTGGGCGAACTGTTTGAGCATTATGCCGAACACCGGTCGCGCCGCAGCATACGTGCGCTTATGGACATACGGCCCGACACTGCCAATGTGCTGCGCAACGGCAAGGTGCAGACCGTGAGTCCGGACACTATAGCCGTTGGCGAGACCATCATTGTGAAGCCGGGCGAACGTGTTGCGCTCGACGGCGAGATTGTTGACGGCACGTCGGCACTCAATACCGTGGCGCTGACGGGAGAGAGTATGCCTCGCGACGTGCATGAGGGCGATCAGGTTGTGTCGGGATGCGTCAACATATCGGGCGTGCTGACCGTCAAGGTGCAGAAGAGTTTCGGCGAGTCGACAGCCTCTAAGATAATAAATATGGTGGAGAATGCTTCGGAGAAGAAGTCGAAGAGCGAAGCCTTCATCACACGCTTTGCCCGTGTATATACGCCAATTGTCGTCATAGTGGCACTGGTTCTGGCGTTCGTTCCGCCATTGTTCTGCGGCTGTTATGTAGAGGCTCTCACCACGTGGCTCTACCGTGCGTTGACATTCCTTGTGGTTTCGTGTCCCTGTGCTTTAGTCATCTCCATCCCGCTGTCGTTCTTCGGTGGCATAGGTGGAGCGTCGCGCCACGGCATATTGATAAAGGGTGCAAGCTATATCGACGCCCTGTCAGAACTCGATACCGTAGTGTTCGACAAGACAGGAACCCTCACTCACGGCGAATTCTGCGTTGAGGCAATTCATCCCGACAAGGTTTCGCCCGAAGAGCTTCTTCATCTTGCAGCCCATGTGGAGCGGTACAGCACCCATCCCATAGCCGTTTCGCTGAAGCAGGCGTTCGGAAATGAGGCAGACGGATGCAAGGTTGAAGACGTTGAGGAGATAGCCGGTCACGGCGTGCGCGCCGTGGTGAATGGCCATACGGTGTGCGTTGGCAATGAGCGCATGATGGATTCGGTGGGCGCAGAGTGGCATAAGTGTCACGTAGTGGGTACTATTGTGCATGTATCCATTGACGGTGAGTATGCCGGACATATAGTTGTGGCAGACCGGATAAAGGAAGATGCAGCCGATGCCATAGCCGGATTGCATGTCATGGGCATCAGCAATACCGTCATGTTGACGGGCGACCGTAAGGAAGTAGGAGAGGATGTGGCACGCCGTGTGGGCATTGACGATTGCCACACGCAGCTGTTGCCTGCCGACAAACTCGGCATTCTCGAGCAATTGCTCGATAAGAAAAAGAAGAACAGAACGCTCGCTTTCGTGGGCGACGGCATAAACGATGCGCCTGCATTGGCGCGTGCCGACGTTGGTGTAGCAATGGGAGCGCTCGGTTCGGATGCTGCCATTGAGGCTGCCGATGTTGTTTTGATGGACGACAAACCCTCGAAAATGGTGACAGCCATACACATAGCGCGACGCACACTGGGCATAGCACGGCAGAACGTATGGTTTGCCATAGGCGTTAAGGTGCTCGTGCTGTTGCTCGCCGCAGTGGGTTTGGCTACTATGTGGATGGCTGTGTTTGCCGATGTGGGCGTTATGGTGCTGGCAGTATTGAACGCCATGCGTACGCTGAGACTTTCGTCAGACTGAGAGTATGCCCTTTCCTTAGATTAAGGGCATACCAAGCTTGGCGCATTCGCGGCGCATGTCTTCGGGCCAGATGCTTGCCTGGATCTCGCCGATGTGCGCCTTGTGGAGCAGAACCATACAGAGACGGCTCTGACCTATACCACCGCCGATTGACAGCGGCAGCTCGTCGGCAAGCAGTCGGCGGTGGAAATAGAGTTGCTCACGGTCTTCCTTGCCCTCAATCTTGAGCTGGCGGAGCAACGATTCCTTGTCGACACGTATGCCCATTGACGAAAGTTCGAACGAGCGTTCGAGCACAGGATACCATATAAGGATGTCGCCGTTGAGGCCCTCTTTACCGTTCTCGGCTACTGTAGACCAATCGTCGTAGTCGGGTGCACGTCCGTCGTGCTTCTCGCCGTTCGACAATTTGCCGCCTATACCTATTATAAATACGGCTCCGTATTTCTTGCAGATAGCGTCCTCGCGCTCCTTCGGCGAGAGGTCGGGATACATCTGCAGCAAGTCTTCGCTATGAATGAAGTGTATTTGTTCGGGAAGGAAGGGCTTGATGTTCTCGTATGTCTCGCAAACCAGATATTCCGTGCGGCGAATGGCGGCATAGATGCGCTCCACAATCGACTTGAGGAACGCTAAGTTGCGCAGCTCTTTGGTGACAACGGCTTCCCAGTCCCACTGGTCGACGTACAATGAGTGGAGGTTGTCGAGTTCCTCGTCGGCACGTATTGCGTTCATGTCGGTGTACACACCGTATCCAGGCTTGACGTTATATTCAGCCAATGTGAGTCGTTTCCACTTCGCAAGCGAGTGTACAACTTCCGCTTTCTGGTCGCCAAGGTCCTTGATTGGGAATGTAACGGGGCGCTCAACGCCGTTGAGATCGTCGTTGATGCCGAGTCCTTGAAGCACAAACAGCGGTGCTGTGACGCGGCGAAGGCGCAGTTCTGTAGAAAGATTCTCCTGAAAAAAATCTTTTATTAGTTTGATGCCCTGCTCGGTCTTGTGCATGTCGAGAAGTGCATGGTAGTGTTCTGGTTTTATTATTATACTCATTTTGTTGTGTTTTTAATTTCGTTTTGCAAAGGTAATAAATTGTGGCAAACTGACAAATGAATACGATATAAAATATTAAAACGACACAATGTTTTATTGATAAGATAGCAAACTGACAAGCTTCGCGGTGTAAACGATATTTGTATTAACGTCAAAACTATTGTCAGTTTAGCGAAATATTGTTAACTTTGTACTCGGAATGCAAAGTGCATACCAAGGGGTGGCGGAATATTTCCGTCTGAGATTATACCCTCTGAGCTGATCCGGACAATACCGGCGTAGCGAAAAGGTTAAGCATTAAGGGCAGCCCCTTTTATGTATTATTAGTCATTGCGGATGATTTCAGGAAAACTTTTATGCCGTATGACGTTAAAAAATCAGGTAAAAAGATGAAAAAGACAATCGGTGTAGCTATGGCTGCAGCATGTGTTGCATCTGTTCAGATGGCACAGGCGCAGACCACACTTGACACCTTGAAGGTGCAGAACCTTCACGAGGTTGTGGTAAAGGGTGTACGAGCACCCAAGAATGCCCCCTTTGCGGTGGCCAACATCAAGAGCAGCGAACTACAGAAGTTTGCCACTTCGGGCAAGGAAATGCCCTTCCTCTTCAGCCGTACACCCGGTGTGCTTGCATGGAGCGAGAACGGTATGGGCACGGGAACTACGTATATGCGTATGCGTGGTGCCGGTGGTAGCCGCATAAACGTCACCATCGACGGTGTGCCTCTTAATTCGCCCGAGGACCAGACGGTGTTCTGGGCAAACATGAACAGCTATGCTTCGCTGTTGGGCAGCGTCCAGATACAGCGCGGTATTGGCACTTCTACCAATGGCGACGGCGCTTTCGGCGGTAGCATTTCGCTTGCCACTAAGGCTCCATCAACTGTTCCGTACGTTGAACTGACCGGTTCGTTCGGCTCGTACAACACTTGGAACACTGGCATCAACTTCTCTACCAACCTCATCGGCAACAGCCTTATCTTCGACGGTGCCTATCATGAGACCAACACCGACGGCTATATACATGGCACAAGCGGACGTTCGGGTTCTTACTACGGCGGATTGACATGGATAGGCAGCAACTTCAAGTTGAGCTACAAGAACATCGGCAACTTCGAGAAGACCGGTCAGGCATGGAACGGTGTTGCAGCGTGTGACTATGAAGGCAACTCGCTCTCGTCGTATGGTATCAACAGCTATAAGGATATGTACAATTATGGACTGGGACGATACAACTCGCTCATGGAAGACCTTGTATATCCGTCGACCGACGGCGGTCGTCTCTCAACCAAGTCGTTCTACTTACGCGACGGACGCAAGTGGAATCAGACTACTGACAACTTCTATCAGAACCACAATATCCTCAACTTTGTTTGGCAACCGTCGGAGCATTGGACTCACAATGCTACCCTTCACTACACCTACGGTTATGGCTACTACAACGAGTTCCGCCGTGCTTCGGCGCTCGGCAAGAAATTCGGACTGAACGTGTATGATGCCGACGGCGAGCTGATTGAGTCGGAGGCTGTGCGCCGCAAGGGACTTACACAGAACAACTATGGCGCCCTCTACAACGTGTCATATCACAACGACGCATGGGACGTAATCGGCGGACTCAGCGCCCAGATGTTCCGTTGCAACCACTGGGGCTACCTTACATATATAGCTAATGAGGAAGTGGAACGCCAGTATCTGAAGGATGGCGGCAAGTACAAGTACTATGACTCTGATGCCGACAAGAACGACTACAGCTGGTTTGTAAAGGCTGCATACAATTTCGGTTCGGGCTGGAATGCGTTTGCCGATATGCAGATGCGCATTGTTGACTATACCACCGACGGAGTGAACGACAAGTTCATCAAGGGAAAGAAGGACGGACGCAAGTTCTACACACAGCAGCAGCTCAACATCGACGAGACTTATGTGTTCTATAATCCTAAGGCAGGCATCAGTTATACACATGGCGGACACAAGGCTTACGCTTCGGTAGCCTACGCCAATCGCGAGCCGGAGCGCAACAACTTCACCGACAACAGCAGTGCAGCGCTTCCGAAGCCCGAGCATCTGTTTGACACAGAGCTTGGCTATCAGTATCGTGCTGCCAACTGGTATGCCAGCGCCAACCTTTATTATATGCGATACATCAACCAGTTTGTGATGACTGGTGCAAAGAGCGACATCGGCGAGGCTATTACAAGCAATATCAAGAACAGCTATCGTCTTGGTGCCGAGTTGTCGGCAGGTTGGAGCCCGCTGCAGTGGCTCTCGTTGGAGGGCAATGCTGCGCTGAGCCAGAACAAGCTGAAGAACTTCACCGAGGAGGTTGAGGCTTGGGACACCGAGGCTGTGCACAATACATACGCCAAGTCGACCCTCTCATACTCGCCGTCAGCCATCCTCAACGGATTCGTTGACGTACACTTCGGTGGATTCAGTGCTACATGGCACACCAACTTCGTTAGCCGTCAGTATCTCGACAACACTGAAAGTTCGGAGCGTTCAATACCGAGCTACTCGCAGACCGACCTCGCCTTCAACTATACAAGCAAGGTTTCGAAGGCGCTTGGAATGAAGCAGGTGACACTGGGCATCGACTTCAACAACATCTTCAACCGCCATTACGCTGCATCGGGCTACGTCTACTACGACTGGTATAACGAGGGCAAGCGCACATCTACCATCGCCTACATCCCGATGGCAGGCTTTACATGCATGACACACGTCACTCTGAAGTTCTAAGAATCTGATGGTTGATTTCATTATAGAGCACGGACTCGACATCTTCACTACCGTTCTCGGCATAGTGTATCTCATTCTTGAGTATCGTGCGAGCATAGCTCTGTGGGTGGTGGGCATCATTATGCCGGCTCTCGACGTTTATCTCTACTGGAGTCACGGACTGTATGGCGACGCCGGTATGGCTGTGTACTACACTCTGGCTGCAATATACGGCTACGCTGCGTGGCGTTTCGGCAAGAAACGCGGACAGCAGGAGGGCGACGCATTGCCAATCACCCACATGCCGGGTCGTCTGTATCTGCCAGCCGGGGTGTTTCTTGTGGTGGCATGGGCGGCTACATATTACGTGCTCACCGAGTTCACCAACTCTACCGTTCCGGCTCTCGACGCCTTCACCAATGCCCTTAGCTTCGTCGGCTTGTGGGCATTGGCACGCAAATACGTAGAGCAATGGGCGTTCTGGATAGTCGTAGATGTAATATGTTGCTATCTGTATATAGTAAAGGGTATACCCTTCAAGGCTGGATTGTACGGTCTGTATGTGGTGATAGCGGTAATGGGCTACTTCAAGTGGAAGGCAATGGTTGCTACAACAAACGGTAGCAAGCGATAACTTGACGGTTTGGTATAAAAGGATAAAGGCTACAACATCACAATTGTGATATTGTAGCCTTTACTCTTTCTGCCGACGTGTACATCAGCGTACCTTCGTCGGCATCTTTCGTTCCCATATATACATCGGGGTTGATATATTGCATGCGGCTCTTGACAGCTGTGCGTGCCGAGAAGTGAAACTCGTGTACGCCGGTCTGTTCATGTATCTTGCGTATGTTGCTCTCGTTGACTCCGCATCCTGCAAGTATCGTTATGCGGCTGTCGGCAAGGGCGTTGAGTTCCTTGAGCAGCGGTATGCCTTGCTCGGCGGTGGGCTGCTGTCCCGACGTAAGCACGCGTTCGATGCCAAGACTAATGAGCTGGTTGAGCGCTTCGTGAGGATTGTTGCAGCGGTCGAAAGCGCGGTGAAATGTCACCGACATGCCCTCGGCAGCTGCCACCAGACGTCGGTTGGACTCCATATCGAGCGATCCGTCGGCATTGAGGCAGCCTATCACTACGCCGTCAACGCCCAGTTGCTTGCACATGCGTATGTCCTCCTCCATGCGCTCCACTTCGAGCGGAGTATAGAGGAAATCGCCTCCGCGCGGTCGGATTATCACGTGCAGGCGTGTAGAGGTGAGCAATCGTCGCGCCACCTTTATCTCGCCATACGACGGAGTGGTTCCGCCTTCGGGTATTCCGGCGCACAGTTCCACGCGGTCGGCACCGCCTTCCTGCGCAGCCAGACAACTCTCTACGCCGTTGGCGCATACTTCAAACAGGCATTTCTTCTCCATAATATACATTGTTTATATTATATGTAGCACTTGTTAGAGTATCTGTAGCACTTCCTTAATGTCCTCAATCTTGCGCAGTTCGGCCATTATCGTCTTCACTTCATCACGGTCGTGAACGCGTATTTCAATTTGTCCGTCGAATATTCCTTCGTTGCTTTCGATGGTCATCTTGTGGATGTTGACATCGAGTTTGTCGGAAATAACTTCCGAAACGTCGTGCAGCATGCGCTTGCGGTCGATGCCTCGTATCTCGATAGTAGCGTCGAAGAACATCACATGATGCATGTCCCACTTGGCATCAAGTATTCGCTTGCCGTAGGCTGCCTTCAGTTTGGAAGCCACGTTGCAGTCGCGGCGGTGTATTTCGATACGGTTCTTGTTGTCGATATATCCCAGAATGTCGTCGCCAGGAATGGCGTGGCAGCAGGCTGGGAATATGAACTGCGAGATGTTCTCCTCGTTGATGATGACAGGTTTCTTCTTGTTGAAGCCTTCGCCAACGATAAAGAAGTTGGCTTTCTTGCTGTCCTTCTTGTCGCTGTGTCCGAAGAACGGCACATACTTTTTGAACCAACTGCTTGTCGACTCGCTCTTCTTCTTTTCGAGCAGTTCCTCAACGTCCTTGTCGCCAAGCAATATTGTGCGTCGGCCGATAGCGAGGAATAGGTCCTCATGCTTCTGCATGTCGTGAAATTCGCACAACTTATTGAGTACAGGTGTAGTCAGCTCCAACTCGTTCTTCTTCAACCAGTCGTCGAGAATCTGCTCGCCCTTCTTCTGGGTTTCGCGGTTGTCGCGGCGCAATATAGCCATTACCTTCTGCTTGGCTTTGGCTGTTGACACGAAGTTTATCCACGACGGTTGTACATGCTGCGACTTCGACGAGAGAATCTCTACCTGGTCACCGCTCTGAAGATGATGGCTCAGCGGTACGAGCTTGTGGTTTACCTTGGCACCGATACAATGCGAGCCGAGGAAAGTGTGTATCTGGAAGGCGAAGTCGAGCGCGGTACATCCGGCAGGCATGGTCTTGATTTCGCCTTTAGGTGTGAACACGAAAATCTCGCTTGCAAAGAGATTGAGCTTGATGGTGTCGAGGAAGTCCATAGCATCGGGCTGCGGGTCGTCAAGAATCTCCTTAATGGTCGACAGCCAGTTGTTGAGTTCGGAATCGTCGTCAACGTTTTCGTTGTCGCCAATTTCGCCTTCCTTGTATTTCCAGTGTGCAGCAAAGCCTTGTTCTGCTACCTCGTCCATATGGTCGGAGCGTATCTGCACTTCTATCCATTTGCCCTGTTTCGACATCAGAGTTACGTGCAGAGCCTGATAGCCGTTGGCTTTAGGATGGTTCACCCAGTCGCGCAGACGGTCGGGGTGCGACTTGTATATCTGGCTGATAACTACGTAAATCTTGAAGCACTCGTTGATTTCCTCCGAACGCACCTTAGGCGTATAGATGATGCGCACCGCAAGGATGTCGTATATTTCTTCGAAGGTGACATGCTTGTTCTGCATCTTGTTCCAGATGGAGTAGGGGCTTTTCACGCGTGCCTTCAGTTCGTACTGTATGCCCATGCGGTCGAGAGCCTCGCGTATGGGTCCGGTGAACTTTGCGAAGAGCGTATCGCGTTGTGCCTGTGTGTCGGCGAGTTTGTTCTTGATATAGTTGTACTCGTCGGGATGCTCATATTTGAACGAAAGGTCTTCAAGTTCGGTCTTTATCTTGTTCAGTCCGAGTCGGTTGGCAAGCGGAGCATAGATGTACATGGTCTCGCCGGCTATCTTGTACTGCTTGTTGGCAGGCTGCGAAGCGAGTGTGCGCATGTTGTGCAGACGGTCGCATATCTTAATAAGTATGACGCGGATGTCGTCGCTCATGGTGAGCAGGAGTTTCTTGAAGTTCTCGGCTTGGGCTGATGCACGGTCGCCGAAGATGCCGCCTGAAATTTTGGTCAGACCGTCGACGATGTGCGCAATGCGTTCGCCGAAGATGTTGGAGATGTCCTCGACGGTATAGTCGGTGTCCTCCACGACGTCGTGGAGCAGCGCTGCGCAGATGCTGGTAGAACCGAGTCCCATCTCCTCAACGGCAATTCGTGCCACAGCAATAGGATGCATGATGTACGGTTCGCCCGAAAGTCGGCGCACGCCTTTGTGCGCCTGTCGTGCAAAGTTGAAAGCTTTGTTTATGATGTCAACCTTTCTGCGGTGTCGTGATGCAAGGTATATCTTGAGAACTTCGTTGAATGCGTCCTCAATCATTTTGTTGTCAGCGGCTTCCCGCTGTTGGTCTTTCAAGTTCTGGTCGTCCATAGTTAGGGTCCTCCCTTTAAGTTAATACGTAATTCAGGTTACAGATTCAGGCTTGTGCCTTGTTGTCAAGAGACATATTTGTATGTAAATACAGAGCGGCGGACATGAGCCCGCCGTTCTGGTAGACAGAATTGGTCTGCCTACTTATATTATTTGATTTTGATTTTCTTGCCGGCACGAATGCTGCTTCCGCTGATTTTGTTCAGCTTCTTGAGCTTTTTCACAGTCGTGCCGTTGCGTGCTGCAATCTCCGACAGAGTATCGCCCTGGCGGATTGTAATGCTGCGACCGCCACGTGAACGCTTCTTGCTGTGACGACCGCGTCTCGACGATGCCGAACTGCGGCTTCGTGAGCTTGAAGTGTTGCTGCGTGAGTATGTCGGGGTAGTATTGTTCACTTCTACCTCAGTACGCTTAGCCAGAAGTTCTTCAGGACGATAGGCATAGATGGAATCTTCATTGTCAATGAAGCTGCTCACCAATGTAGCCGGCAGACGTACAGCTGAGGGCTTGGTGTTGCCGTTGATGATGTTGCGGCGATACTGTGGGTTGAGCTGTTTGATTTGGTCGACGTCCATGCCCAGCACTTTTGCTATCTGCTCGAAGTGGATGTCGCGGCTCACTACGACTGTATCGGTCTTTGCAGGCAGTTCGGCACGCATCGGACAGATGTTGTGGTCGCAGTAATAATTCATTATATAGTTGGCGGCAATGAATGCCGGCACATATCCGCGTGTCTCCTTCGGCAGATAGGGATATATCTGCCAGTAATCCTTTTCGCCCTTTGAGCGGTGTATTGCCTTGTTGATATTGTCCGGACCGCAGTTGTATGCAGCGATAACGAGGTTCCAGTCGCCGAATATCTTGTACAGATCGCGCAGGTATTGGGCTGCTGCATACGATGAAAGAACGGGGTCGCGGCGCTCGTCAACGAGCGAGTTCACCTCAAGACCATATCGCTTTCCGGTGGCAAGCATAAACTGCCACAGTCCGGTAGCGCCCACACGCGACACGGCGTTGGGGTTGAGTGCCGACTCGATAACGGGCAGATACTTCAGTTCGAGAGGCAGTCCGTAGGTTTCGAGTGCCTCCTCAAACAGAGGCATATAGAAGTTCTGTGCGCCGAGCATTAAGCTTACAGAGCGGCGCAAGCGTCCGCTGTATCGGTCGATGAACTGCTGTACCACTTCGTTGTACGGCATTTCGATGACTGACGGTATGCGTGCCAGACGCTCCTTGTACACTTCTGGAGAGTACACAGGATTAACGTCCGACATATTGCAGTCGTTATTGATCTGCAGATAAGTCTTGTTGTTGTATGCCGACAGTAGGCTGTCGAATTCGGTTGTCATCGCTTCAGGCAGGTCGATAACCTCTTTCTTGCCTTGAGCGTTAGTTACGGTGATTTCCTTCTCGTTGTCGTCGCTCTGCGCGAGGATTGGGGTAGAGAAGCCCATAATTGCTGCTGCTATGAGTATTAATGTCTTTTTCATCAATAATATATATATATTCGATTTTATCTGTTTATTATTTTTTGTTTGCTGGTCTTGGCTGCTGTTGCCATTAGAAATTCAGGCTACAGTTGATGCCGAGACTATTTGATTTGAGCGGATTGCGTTCGCGGTTGTTGTTTATTATGGTCGGTTCAACTCTCAGACTGAGGTCTTTCGATATGTCAAACTCCGACAACGATGCGTCAACATAAGCGTCGATGACGCTCAGGGCGTATACTCCGATAAGACAGAACACGCTCAGGTCGCGCCAGCGGCGGTAGGTGTCCTTACGATTCTTGAACAGTTTCTGGAATCGCGCCATATTCGAGCTGTTGATTTGTGCTCCTAAGTGTAGGAATTGGTTGTAGCTCTGCGTGTTAGGGTCGTCGTCCATGAGGTCGAGATAGGCCTGCGAGTAGTCGTGATACATCTGGTTGTTCCATCGCAGTGCATACACGCATCCTACAAATCCACCGTACACAATGGGCAGCTTCCAGTATTTTCGGTTGTAAATCTGTCCGGCTCCTGGCAACACAAGTGCGAGCCACATAGCTCGTTTGGGGTTGGGGCGCCACGTCGCCCAATTGCGTTGCTTGGCTATTTTCAGCGAGTCGTTGGTTATTTTCAGCGAGTCGTTGGTTGTAGACAGCATACGCAGTGTGTCTTGCTGGGTGAGTATGGGGTTCAGCGAATCGGCGGCTGTAGCTTTGGCAGTTTGTGTTCTTGCCAGTGGCTCAGCCACTTTGCGTTGTGCTGCGGCGTTGCTGGCTATGGATGTCATAGCAATTGCCACAACCAGTGTTTGCAAAATATTTAGCAAAAATGTCTTCACTGTTGTCCTATTCTTTATTTACTGTTGGAGGCTTGCCGTTGCCTTACCAGTTCATTATTCTTGTTTCATTTTGTCGAAAGCGCACATGATGCGTTCCAGTTCTTCCTCGTTGGCGAAAGGGATTGTTATTTTTCCTTTTCCCTTTGGAGAGCAAGTCATCTGCACCTTGGTCTGCAGGAAGTCGGAGAGGTGGTTCTTCAGTGCGGTGAACTCTTCGGGCAGTTTTGTCTTTGCTACGATTTTCTTCTTACCGCTTTCCACGTCTTCGCCGTTTTTCAGCATCTGTGCCATTTCCTCCACCTTTCTTACAGAGTAGCCGTTCTTCACAACTTCGTTAAACAGTTTTATCTGCATTGATGGTGAGTCGATTGCCAGCAGTGCGCGTGCATGTCCCATATCTATCTGTTTCTTCTGCAGTGCTATCTGCACCTGGGCGGGCAGACGCAGCAGTCGCAGATAGTTGGTAATGGCTGTGCGGCTCTTGCCTACACGTTCAGACACTTTCTCCTGTGTCATTCCGTCGGCATCAAGCAGGTGTTCGTATGCCAAAGCAATCTCAATGGCGTTGAGATCCTCGCGCTGTATGTTCTCGACGAGTGCCATTTCCATGATGTTCTCGTCGTTGATGGTGCGTATGTAGGCAGGTATGGCAGTGAGTCCAGCCATCTGCGATGCACGCCAACGGCGTTCGCCGGCGATAATCTGGAATCGGTTCTCGTCGACTTGTCTCAGTGTGATGGGCTGAATGATGCCTATCTCGCGTATGCTGCAAGCCAATTCTTCGAGAGCGTCTTCGTCGAACTCGCGTCGTGGCTGGTTGGGGTTGGCCTCTATCTGGTCGAGCGGAATCTCGTTGATGGTCGATGTTCCCTGCGTACGGGCAGGGGTGGTGTCAATAAGGGCGTCGAGCCCCATGCCACCTTCTATGTCTTCGAGTCCGCGTCCCAGAGCGCTTCTGTTGTATTTCTTATGTACTGCCATCCTTTTTTTTAATGTTTAATGTTTAGTGATAAAACTTCACTTTTCACTATCCTCGGGGGTGTTCTTGTTGATGATTTCCTTGGCCAGAGCCAGATGGTTTTTCGATCCTGCCGAGTCGGCGTCGTAGAGAATCACGGGCAGTCCGTGGCTTGGACTCTCGCTGAGCTTCACGTTGCGCTGAATGACGGTCTTGAACACGAGTTCCTGGAAGTGTCGTTTCACTTCATCGTATATCTGATTGGCCAGTCGGAGTCGGCTGTCGTACATAGTCAGCAGAAAACCTTCAATTTCGAGCGATGGGTTCAGCTTGCTCTTGATTATCTTGATGGTGTTGAGCAGCTTGGTAATACCCTCAAGCGCGAAGTATTCGCACTGCACGGGTATGATGACCGAGTCGGCAGCTGTGAGCGCATTTACGGTAATCAGTCCGAGCGAGGGACTGCAGTCGATGAGTATATAGTCGTACTCGTCGCGTATCTTATCGAGCATGTTCTTGATTACGCGCTCGCGATTCTTGAGGTTGAGCATTTCAATCTCTGCACCCACAAGGTCAATGTGGCTTGGAATGATGTCAAGTCCGTTGATGTCAGTGGTGTATATAGCATCGCGCACGTCTGCATGGTCGATTATGCACTCATACAATGAGCAGTCAATCTCCTTTATGTCCACGCCAAGTCCGCTTGATGCATTAGCCTGTGGATCGGCATCTACCACGAGTACGTTTTTCTCAAATGTGGCCAGTGATGCCGCAAGATTTATTGTCGTTGTTGTTTTACCAACCCCACCTTTTTGGTTGGCGAGTGCTATTATCTTTCCCATTTCGTATCAAAAATTATTCGGCAAAGTTACATATTTTATGCGAGATAAGGGAGGTTTAAACCTTTTTTCGTACATTTGCAAGCGAAATAAAGCCAATTTTATGAATATTAAAAGACCGTTAATACTTGTTTCTAACGACGACGGCTATCATGCCAAAGGCATAAACTGTCTCGTCGATATGCTGCGTGACATGGCGGATATCATAGTGTGTGCCCCTGAATCGGCACGCTCTGGTTTTGCCACAGCCTTCTCTGCCACAGTGCCTTTGCGTCTTAAGCTTCGTCGCAAGGAAGAGGGTTTTGAGATGTTGTCGTGCAATGGCACGCCGGTTGACTGTGTGAAGATAGCCTTGGAGGAATTCTTTGCCGACCGTCGTCCCGACATGGTGATAGGCGGAATCAATCACGGCGACAACGGGTCGGTCAACGTACATTATAGTGGAACGATGGGCGTTACGCTTGAGGGCTGCATGAAGTATATCCCGTCGGTTGGATTCTCGCTCTGCGACCATCGCGATGATGCCGACTTCACGCCGCTGCGCCCCTATGTGCGACAGATAGTAAGCAAGGTGCTCAACGAGGGATTGCCTAAGGGAGTGTGCCTGAACGTTAACTTCCCTAAAACCAGCGAGTTCAAGGGCGTGAAGATGTGCCGTATGGCTATGGGAACATGGTATGATGAGTGTGTCAAGATGCGCCATCCGCACGGCTACGACTACTACTGGATGACGGGAAATTACCGCAATGATGAGCCCGAGGCTACCGATACCGACAATTGGGCATTGACTCATGGCTATGTGGCGATTACGCCTACACGTATTGACGTGACCGACTACGAGACGCTGAAGAATTTTGAATTTTGAGTTTTGAGTTTTGAATTATCGCTTTGCGCTATTTTGAATTGTTCAATTTTGAATTGATATATGAGATACTACCTGATTGTTGGCGAAGCCTCGGGCGACCTGCACGCTTCGCACCTTATGGCTGCTTTGCGTCGTGTAGACGATGCAGCCGAGTTCCGTTTCTTCGGCGGCGACAAGATGTCGGATGTCGGAGGGATACGTGTGCGACACTATCGTGAGCTGGCATATATGGGCTTTATACCCGTACTCATGCATCTGCCGACCATCTTCCGCAATATGGCAAAGTGCAAGCGCGACATTGTGGAGTGGCAGCCCGATGCACTTATACTCGTCGACTATCCAGGATTCAATCTCGACATAGCCAAATATATCCATTCGCATACGCAGATACCCGTCTACTATTACATCTCGCCCAAGATATGGGCGTGGAAGGAGTGGCGCATCAAGAGCATCAAGCGCGATGTCGACCAATTGTTCTCTATACTGCCGTTCGAGGTGCCCTTCTTCGAGCAGAAGCACCATTACCCGATACATTACGTAGGAAATCCAACGGCAGAGGAGGTGCGCCAGTTCCGCGAGTCGTACACTGAGAGTGCTGACGAGTTCCGTCGTCGTCACAATCTGTCGTCGCGCCCCATCATAGCATTGCTTGCCGGCAGCCGCCGCCAGGAGATAAAGGACAATCTTCCGGCAATGATTGATGCCGCGTCGCGCTTTGCCGACCATCAGATGGTGCTGGCATGCGCACCTGGTATACCATTTGAATATTACAATCAGTTTGTCGACGGACGTGGTGTACAGCTTGTCAGCGACGATACTTACGCCCTGTTGTCGCACGCACGTGCCGCCGTGGTGACGAGCGGAACGGCAACGCTCGAGACAGCATTGCTCAATGTACCACAGGCAGTGTGCTACAAGACCCCTCTGCCTCGTCTCACCGCGCTGCTCAAGCGTCTTGTGCTGAAGGTACGCTTCGTGTCGCTTGTCAATCTGATAGCCGGTCGTGAGGTGGTGCGCGAACTTGTAGCCGACACGTTCTCGGTAGACAATATCGCCAGCGAACTCACCCGTCTGTTGCCCGACGGCGACTATCGCAGCCAGATGCTTGCTGGATATGGCGAGGTGATGGGCAAGATAGGCGAGGACAGTCCGTCGAAATGCACCGCACATATTATATATGGGTTGGTGAAGAAGAACTGAGCGCTCCATGGCTTACCCCTCAAATCCTCACCCCATCAACCCCTCAACACCACAACTGAAGCTCTGCTTCAAGTACAATATTTGCATTTCTGACCGCTCAAAACTGCCTGCTGAACGAGCAAGACGATGTTCGACTCGAAATTCTTGAGTTTTGCGTGTGCAGCACAGATGCTGCTGATATACAGCGCAATATGTCAATGTGTAAAGCCAATGTGCAATCTTGGAAATTCTAAAAGGACTACATTTTGCGGCAAAAGGGTTCGTTTTGCACTCCAAAAGGGTTCGTTTTGTAATGCAAAAGGGGTACAGTCATAATGCAAAAGGGGCTTCTTTGCTCTCCTGAACGATAACTTTGGGAGAGCAAAGAAGCCCCTTTTTGTGTTTTGAGGTGACTGAAGCGCTTTCGTGGACGATAAAAACCGCCCGTGAAATCTCTAGAATCAGATTTTCGTTTGTAACAATTTCTTACCGCCAGTACAATATTTGCATGTGCAGAACATTGCTGTCAGGAGTGTATTACACGGCACAGCTGCTCGACGTCGCACTCGAAAGTTTCGCGGTTAATGGCACGGCTCTTTATCGTAGAGCGATAGTTGTAGATGGTGCGAGGAGTATAGAAGAGCAATGCCGCAATTTCCGAACTCTCCTTGACACCCAACCTTATCAAAGCGTAAATGCGCAGTTCGGTGGTGAGGCGTCCCTTGTGTGGAGGCACAATCTGCTCGTCGGCTCGCAGCAGAGCGTTGAATTCGTCGACAAACGAGGGGTAAAGGTCGAGGAAAGCCGTGTCGAAACTGTTCATGAACGTAGCCGCATCTTCTTCCGAAAGGCGTGACGACGATGCCGTATTGAGCAGGTCGTTGACTTGACCTACTTTAATCTTGCGCTTCACAAGAGTTTCAAACTTGCTCAGACGGTCGATGTATTTGGCGCAAAGGTCGATGTAGAGCTTAGCCAGACGTTCGCGTCGGCTGTTGGTATCGAGCAATCGTGAGTTGAGAGTATTAAGCCTGTCGTTGAGCGATGACAGCAGGTTGTTGTTCTCAGACAGTTCGTGTCGGTGGCGTGCCAGCAGTCGGTTTTGCCGGCTGTAGAAGTATAGCAGCACTACAACGAACACGAATAGGATAGACACTCCGAGCAATGCGAAGCGCATGGTGTTGTTCTGTGATGACAGCTTTTCGCGATATGTCGACACGATGATGGGCAGTTTTTGCGAGATTTCAATGATGCGCAGTCGGTTGTTGTAGTTCTTGGCGTCGTCCATAGCAAAATTGATGTATCGCTCGGCGAGCAGAATATTGTCGTCGCCCTTCTTGAACAGATACATGGCAAGATCTTGCATGGCGAGGTTTTCGCGCGTACAGTTGAGCAGATCGCTGATGCATGCACGCAGCATGTACTCCTCATACTTGCTGTTATTGTTGTTGGCGCTGTAGTTGTTGGCAATGGCATACGATGCCATGGCATACCATCGCGACTCTACGGGGGCTGTACTCAGAGTCTTGAAGTAGTGCTCCAGGGCGCGCTTGTCGTTGCGTTCCACATATATATAATACTCACCCCAGAAGAAATTGTAGTAAGAGTCGGTAGGGCTGAGCATCGTTACTGCCTGCTTAAGGTAAGTGTTGGCACGCTCGTGATAGCGTGGCGAATAGTAATAGTCGTGACAATAGTCAGCCCAATATGTGTAGATGAAGTAGTAGGCAATGGTGTAGTCGAACCGTAGTTCGTTGTCGAGGCGTGTCGAATCAATCTCGTCGAGCAGCGCAACGGCTTCGCCATAGAGTCCGCCTACGCCCAACAGCGACGCTTTCTCAATGCGGCATTTGTCGTGATGGAACTTGTCGCCTATGCGGTCGGCAAGCGTTATAGCCTTGTCGGCATACACCATGGCAGAGTCAAATTGAAAAACGAAGTACTCATCGTACAGCTTGTCGTAAGCCGAAAGCAGCGTTTCGGGCTTTTGGCTTTTGTGTGCCATCGACTTGTAGAAGTCGATGCGTGCCTGCTTCTTGCCGTATATCTGCGTTATGTTGTCTATAATGCTGTCAATACGCTGTATAAGTTCGCCGTTGGTGTCTGCCATTGAGGATGTGGCGGTGGCAATAAAGAGTATGATAATGGCTATGTAACGTTGCATAGAGTGAATTGTTTGTGGTTTTTATAGGTTTCTGCAAATTTACAAATTTTGCAGAAATAACATATTAGATGATTGCTTTTTTTGCTCATTACGATTCATGTTTTTCATTAATTCAGTTGCTTTGACAATATCATTGCTTTTCAGACGATGTACTTAGTGATGTGAATGCGTTTTCGTAAACGCTTGATAATCATATTGTTAATATTTAATTGATTCATTGGCGTGTACTTATGGGGTACTTCTACGAACAACTTATGAAAATAAAAACTAAATTTGCAACCGTAAAATTGACCTAACAACTAAAAAACTCAATAATATGAACAAAACCAATCGAAAATGGATCAGCCAGATTGTAGCTTGTTCGTTTCTTGCAATGTTACCAGTTGGCGCATACGCACAGAGCAATAAGACAATACATGGTGTAGTGAAGGATGCCAATGGTGAGACTATCATTGGAGCCTCCGTTGGACAAAAAGGCACTAAAAACGCCACTGTAACCAACCTTGACGGTGAATTCTCGATTTCAGTTCCCGACAATGCAGTACTCGAAATTTCGTACATCGGCTACAACAACCAGCGTGTTGCCGTAGGTGGCAAGTCGTCGCTTGAAATCGTATTGACCGAAGATGTCCACAAACTCAACGAACTTGTCGTTGTAGGTTATGGCGTTATGAAGAAGAAAGACCTCACCGGAGCTGTCGGTTCGCTTGCTGCCAAGGACATGGAGAACTCGCCGGTAGCCAACATCGGACAGGCCATTCAGGGTAAGATAGCAGGATTGCAGGTTGTAGATGCCGGCAAGCCGGGCGACAACGTTACTATTAAGGTGCGCGGTATGGGTTCTATCAACAACTGCGACCCTCTTGTAGTAATAGACGGAGTGCCCACCGACCTTGGCATCAATACCATCAACATGGCAGACGTAGAGCGTCTGGACGTGCTGAAGGACGCTTCGGCTACGGCTATATACGGTAGCCGTGGAGCCAACGGCGTGATCATGATTACCACCAAGAAGGGAAAGGAAGGCAAGGGACACCTTTCGCTTTCTGCCAACCTTGCCATACAGAACGCCACACGTACTCCCAAGCTGCTCAATGCCAGCCAGTATGCTGCGCTTAGCAACGACATGATGAACAATTCGGGCAACGCCGCCAATCCCGAATGGGCAGATCCGTCGGTTCTCGGCAAAGGAACCGATTGGGTAGACGAGTTGTTCCGTACCGGATATATGCAGAACTACACGTTGAGTTATTCGGGTGGCAGCGACAAGGCACACTATTATGTGTCGGGAGGTATGCTCGATCAGACGGGTATTGTAAGAAGCGTCAAGTACCGCCGATTCACCTTCCAGCAGAACTCTGATGCCCAGGTGCAGCCTTGGTTGAAGATGACATCCAACATAACCGTGTCTGCCGACCGCAAGCAGCAGGGCAGTTATGACATGGGCAATACATACAGAGCACTGCCCGTCTTTGCCGTTAAGGACGCCAGCGGCGAGTGGACCGGACCTGAGGGCAATTCGCTTTGGTATGGCAGCGCACGCAACCCGATCGGTCCAACCACAACCGACCGCAGCAGCACTAAGGGCTATAACCTCCTTGGCAATATCTCGGCAGAGGTGACTTTGGCTAAGTGGCTCAAGCTGAAGAGCACGTTCGGCATTGACGCCAAGTTCTGGTATAACGACAGCTATACCCCCAAGCACAACTGGAAACCCTCGCCCGTAGAGGAGAGCAGCCGCTACAAGAGCGACAACAAGTCGTTCACATATCTTTGGGACAACTATTTCATCTTCGACCATACGTTCGCCAAGAAGCATCACGTAGGACTGATGGCTGGTACATCGGCACAGTGGAACAACTTCGACTATCTCAACGCACAGAAGAACGTGTTCGCTTATGATGGCGTACACGAGATGGACAACGGCGAGAAGATGCATGCCATCGGCGGCAACGAGACTGAATGGGCGCTTATGTCGTATATGGCACGACTCAATTATGAGTTTGCCGACCGCTATCTTCTTACCGCTACAGTACGCCGTGACGGCTCGTCGCGCTTCGGCCGCAACAACCGTTGGGGAACATTCCCGTCAGTATCGCTGGCATGGCGCGCTTCTGAAGAAGAGTGGTTCCCGAAGAACAATATTCTCAACGACCTCAAGATACGTGCCGGATACGGCGTTACGGGCAGTCAGGCCAGTGTGGGCAACTACAGCTATCTGGCTTCATACAACACCAGCGTATATCCGTTCGGCAAGACAGGAACAGAACAGTCGGCACTCGTTTCGGCAACGCTTGCCAATCCTAACATTCATTGGGAGCAGGTGGCACAGACCAACATTGGCTTCGATGCAGCACTCTTCAATCAGCGTGCCCACCTCACATTCGACTATTATATAAAGAATACGACCGACATGCTCGTAAAGGCTTCCATCCCAATCACTTCGGGATTTGAGGACACAAGCACCACTTACACCAATGCCGGAAAGGTTCGCAACACGGGTTTTGAGGTTTCGCTCAATACCGTCAACATTCAGGGTCCACTGCAGTGGGAGACAGGTATCGTCTATACATACAACCGCAACAAGATAAAGAGTCTCAACAGCAACGTGCCTTACTATATCAATCAGGTGAACAACTCGTACGTAACGATGCTCGCCAACAATCTGCCCATCAACGTGTTCTACGGTTATGTCACCGACGGAATATTCCAGAACGAGCTGGAAGTAAAAGAACACGCCATTCAGACAGGTGCCGAGCCTGGCGACATACGCTTCAAGGACCTCAACAACGACGGTGTTATCAACGACAACGACCGCACCGTGATAGGCAATCCTAACCCCACACACATCTTCTCGATGAGCAATACGCTCGCATGGAAGGGTCTGGAACTGTCGGTATACTTGCAGGGCGTGGCTGGCAACAAGATATTCAATGCCAACAAGATAGACCTTACGGGCATGTCGGCAGCCTACAACCAGCTCACCGACGTGCTGTCACGCTGGCATGGCGAGGGCACAAGCGCCACGATACCACGTGCCGTTTATGGCGATCCCAACCAAAACAACCGCATCAGCGACCGCTTTGTTGAGAACGGTGCATACTTGCGTCTGAAGAGCATTTCGCTCTCTTACAATGTGCCGCAGCAGTGGCTTCGTGCCCTGACACTCAATTCTGCACGCATCACATTCTCTTGCGAGAACGTGGCAACGATAACGGGATACTCAGGTTTCGACCCCGAAGTGGGTGTCAACGGAATCGACCTCTCAAGCTATCCCATCTCGCGCACGTTCAACATCGGATTAAACCTAAACTTCTAACAACTGAATCATTATGAAAAAGATATTTATTCTGGCTCTCAACATAGCGCTTGCAGGCTCGATGTGTTCATGCAGCGACTTCCTCGACCGTGAGCCTAAAAACACAGTCGACCCCGAAACGACGGTCGACGAGGACGTGGCGGTGTCGATGGCAAATGCCTGCTACCGTACACTCCAGTCGTCGAATATGTACAATCAACGTCTGTGGACACTCGACATCGTTGCTGGTAACAGCATAGTAGGCGCTGGTGGAGGTACCGACGGCATTGAAACCGTTCAGGCTTCCAACTTCACCACGCAGAGCGATAATGGTATGGCGCTGTACATGTGGCGCTCGCCTTGGGTCGGTATCGGACAGTGCAACATCCTCATCAATGCTCTTGAGGACAAGAATCCGGAAAAGGGCACTATTCTTGGACGTTCGCTCGGCGAGGCTTACTTCCTCCGTGCACATTATTATTATGTACTCGTACGCCTGTATGGTGGGGTGCCTCTGCGTCTGAAGCCGTTCAATCCAGGCGAGAGCACGGACATAGCACGTGCTTCGGTTGACGAGGTTTACAAGCAGATAATTGACGATACCAACCGCGCAGCCGATCTGCTTCCTGCCAAAAGCCAGCTTGACGACGACAATCTTGGACGTGCTACGAAGGACGCAGCCTATACAATGCTCGCCGATATATACCTCACACTCGCTCCCGACAACAATGAATACTATCAGAAGGTTGTGAGCCTGTGCGACGATGTGACAGCTCTTGGCTACGATCTAAGCCAATGCACGTACGAATCAAACTTTGACGCTACCATCAACAACGGTCCTGAGTCAATCTTCGAAGTGCAGTTCTCTGGCAATACCGAATACGACTTCTGGGGAAACAATCCGCAGTCGAGCTGGCTGTCGACATTCATGGGACCACGAAACTCCAACTTTGTGGCAGGATCTTACGGATGGAACCAGCCTACAGAAGAGTTCATGTCGCAGTATGAGGAAGGCGACAAGCGCAAGGACCTTACCGTATTGTATGATGGATGTCCCGATTTTGACGGCATGACATACAAGAGCAGCTACTCAACTACCGGATATAACGTGCGCAAGTTTCTCGTTTCGAAGAGCGTATCACCGGAATATAACACCAATCCTGCCAACTTCGTGGTGTATCGCTATGCCGATGTGCTGCTTATGAAGGCTGAGGCTCTCAACGAGCAGGGCAAGACTGCTGAGGCAGCCGAGCCTCTTAACATCGTCCGTCATCGTGCCGGACTGCCTGGAGTGAGTGGATTGTCGCAGGAAGCTATGCGCGAAAAGATCATACACGAACGTCGTATTGAACTGGCGTTTGAGGGCCATCGCTGGTTTGACATGATACGCTTGCAGCATGGCGACTATGCCGTGAAGTTCCTGAAGTCTATCGGCAAGTCGCGTGTCACTAAGGAACGTCTGCTCTTCCCGATTCCGCAGACAGAGCGAGATGCCAACCAGCTGATGACACAGAACCCCGGATATTAAAACGTCAGGAAACATTATAAACAATAAAACGAATCAATATGAAACGATATATAAATTGCATTCATAGTCTGTTGGCTCTTCTTTTCATCGGCTTTGCCCTCTCCGCTTGCTCTGACCAGGACTACACCGAACTGGACAAAGGACGCGACCAGCTGACAATCACGGCTGACCAAGCCCTGTCCGCTCTGCAAGAGACCAACCATGCAAGTGACGCCGTCACACTGAACTGGACCACCGGCAACAATTACGGTACCGGCAACCGCATCAGCTATCGTCTGGAGCTGGCTAAGGCTGGCACCGATTTCGCCCAACCGTACGTTGCTGTGGACGAACAGACGCAGACTTACACGTGGAGCGCCAACGTGGAGAATCTTAACAACATCATTCTCGACAAGATGGGAGGCACCGTTGGCACACCCATTGACATCGAAGCACGCGTCACTGCCATAGTCAGCGGCGCAGAAGAGACACAGATTGCCACCACGCAGTTCACCGCTACACCGTACGAACCCGTCACATCCACATTGTATATTATAGGTAGTGCTGCTCCAAACGGATGGAGCGCCGACAATGCATCGGAGATGACACGCACCACCAACGGCCTCTTCACTTGGGAAGGCAAGCTCAATAGCGGCGAGATAAAGTTCATAACCACTCTCGGACAGTTTCTGCCTTCATACGGACGCGGCGACAACGGTGCTCCTGTACTCCGCACAAGCGACGACCAACCCGACGAGAAATGGACCATCGACGAGGCACACGACTATAAAGTGACCGTGGATTTGCTTGCTGCTACAGTCAGCATAGAAAAGACAGAGGGCATAAACCCTGCCTTTGACCAGCTCTTCTTTGTCGGCAATCCAACCGGCTGGGGCTTTGAACCGATGACACAGGACGTGCTCGACCCCTTCCTCTTCCGCATGGGACGCTACTTTGAGCAGGGAGTTGGCGGCGAGTTTAAGTTCGGAACATCCATGAACTCATGGGAGAACATGTATAAAGCCACACAGGCAAACGCTCCTTACACAGACAAGAGCATGGAATTCGTATCTGGATACGACCCCGACAACAAGTGGTACCTGCAGGACAGCGAGACAGGCAAGGCTTATAAGATATGCGTTGACATCCGTTCGGGCAAGGAACGCATGATGATGAAGGAATTCAATCCCTACGAGATGATTTACCTTGTGGGCGACGCCACACCCAACGGATGGGATCTTGGCAACGCTACACCGATGACAGCAACGAAGAGTCCTTATGTATTCACATGGACAGGTCAGCTCAACGCCGGCGAACTGAAGTTCTCTTGCGACAAGCAGAGCGACTGGTACGGTGCTTGGTTTATGCCTTCTGCTCCAGACGCCGAGCCAAAGGGCACTGCCGAACATGCGCTCTTCATCAACAAGAGCGACGAAACGCTGAAGGCTCAGTATCTGACGGTGAACGTCAGCGACATCGACTATAAATGGAAGATAACATCGTCGGGCACTTACACCATCACACTGGACCAGCTCAACGAGACCGTAACAATCTCAAAAAATTAACAATCTAACAGAAGCATAAAATGAAAATGAATGCATTGCTAATAGCGCTGCCGTTATTGATAGGCTCATGCAGCGATGACAACAATAGCTACAACGACCCCGCTACCGTTCCTACGGACATTATACAGACCGTGGTGAAGACCACAGCCGACCTCTCGCTCACTGTCACTACAGACAAGGCGGCATACAAACCGGGCGAGACAGTACGCTTCAACGTGACTGACGGTACTCTGCCTGCATCGGCTCGCATACGCTACCGTCATGGTTCTGAGGTGATAGCCGACGAAAACTTAGGTTCAACTTCGTGGACATGGACAGCTCCGCAAGCTGATTATACAGGCTATATGGCCGACATATACACAGTTGACGGCAACAATCAGCAGACCGTCTACGCCACTATTGGCGTAGATGTGTCGAGCGATTGGGCGCGATTCCCACGCTATGGCTTCATAGCTTCATACGGTAGCGACCGCACTTCGGATGTTATTGCTTCCGAATTGTCTTTTCTCAACCGCTGCCACATTAATGGATTGCAGTTCTACGATTGGCAATACAAGCAGCATTGGCCGCTCGGCGGCACACCAGGCAATCTGCTCGAGAGCTACAAGGACATTGCAAACCGCGACAACTACACTTCGGTGGTGAAGGACTACATCACACAGGCACATTCGTTGGGCATGAAGGCAATGTTCTACAATCTCTGTTTCGGTGCATTTGACGATGCAAAGGCTGATGGAGTGGGCGACCGTTGGTATATATATACCGACCAGAATCACTCTAAATGCGACCGCCATCAGTTGCCGTCCGACTGGAAGAGCGACATATATCTTGTCGATCCGTCGAACAAAGACTGGCAGAATTACCTTGCCGACCGCAACGACGATGTGTATGAAGCACTCGATTTTGACGGATTCCATATCGACCAGCTTGGCTCACGTGGCACCGATTACGACTATTATGGGTCGCAGGTGAATCTGCCTAACGGCTATGCATCGTTCATACGAGCTATGAAAGAGCGTCAGCCCGACAAACGTCTGGTGATGAATGCCGTCAGTAATTATGGCTCAGACAAGATTGTGTCAACAGGATGCGTTGACTTTATGTACTCCGAATTGTGGGATGGTGAAGACAAGTTCAGTGACCTCCATGACATATTGAAGGCCAATCGCCTGTATTCCGGCAATACGTTAGGTCAGGTGTATGCCGCATATATGGACTACGGACACAATAAGCCGGAGTTCAATACACCCGGAGTGCTGCTCACCGATGCCGTAATGTTCGCCCTTGGAGCATCACATCTCGAACTCGGAGCAGGACATATGCTGAGTTCAGAATACTTCCCTTATGCCGATGTGAAGATGAGTGCCGGACTGAAGAAGCAGATAGTGGCGTACTACGATTTCCTTACAGCCTATCAGAACCTGCTTCGCAACGGTGGAACAGAGACACAATGCGATATTGCAGCAGCCAAGTCTGTGGTAACGATCAATGCATGGCCGCCCGTACTTGGCAACGTAACGGCATACAGCAAGAGCGTAGACGGCAAGCAAGTGGTGAGTCTGCTCAACTTCCGTCAGGCTAACAGCTTGAGCTGGCGCGACAAGAACGGAACGATGCCCGAGCCCGAAGCCATCGACAACCTAACATTGCGTATGCGTGCAAAGAACGTAAAGAAGCTGTGGGTGGCATCGCCCGACCAACTCGGAGGCGCTCCGCAGGAACTGCAATATCGTCAGGATGGCGACTTCGTTGTATTCACCGTTCCGCAGCTTAAGTATTGGACAATGATTGTTGTAGAATAAATAAACAATTACACATGAAGAAACTATTGTTTTCAGCACTTGCACTTGCCCTCACATTGGGGGCAGGTGCGCAGACAGTGACATCGCCTGACGGCAACGTTTCGGTGAAATTCTATCTGCAGGACGGACGTCCCACGTATGAGATGACATACAAGAAGAAGGAAGTGATACGTCCGTCGCACCTCGGACTGGAACTTGCCAAGGACAAGCATGCGTCCAACGAAATGAACGAGCAGGACCTCATGGACGGATTCACGGTGAAGAACACGCAGACTGCCACGTTCGATGAGACATGGCGACCGGTATGGGGTGAGACCGCAACAATACGCAACCATTACAACGAACTTGCTGTAACGCTCAATCAAGCTTCAATGCAGCGCGACATCTGCATACGTTTCCGTGTCTACGACGACGGTATGGGACTGCGCTATGAGTTTCCGCAACAGCCCAAGCTCAACTATATCGTAGTGAAGGAAGAACACACCCAGTTTGCAATGGCGGGCGACCATACAGCCTATTGGATTCCGGGCGACTACGACACGCAGGAGTATGAGACCGTAATATCGAAGATGAGCGAGATACGTTCGAAAATGAAGGCAGCCATAACGTCCAATGCTTCGCAGACACAGTTCTCGCCTACGGGTGTGCAGACATCGCTGCAGCTCAAGACCGACGACGGACTCTACATCAATCTGCATGAAGCCGCCTGCGTCAACTTCCCCACAATGCACCTCAATCTCGACGACAAGAACATGGTGTTCGAGTCGTGGCTCACGCCAGACGCTACTGGTATGAAGGGATATGTACAGACTCCGTTCAACACACCGTGGCGTACGGTGATAGTAAGCGACGATGCCCGCGACATGCTTGCGTCCAACCTCATACTCAATCTCAACGAGCCGTGCAAGATAGAGGATACGTCATGGATTCATCCCACGAAGTATTGCGGAGTGTGGTGGGAGATGATAGCAGGAGGCAAGCAGTGGAGCTACACCTTCGATCTGCCTTCGGTGCATCTTGAAAGCCTTGACTATTCAAAGTGCCGGCCGCACGGACAGCATCCTGCCAATACCGAGAATGTGAAGCGTTATATTGATTTCGCTGCCAAGAACGGACTTCAGGAGGTGCTGGTAGAGGGTTGGAACATCGGATGGGAAGACTGGTTCGGTCATTACAAGGACTATGTGTTCGACTTCCAGACACCTTATCCCGACTTCGACATAAAGTATCTCAACGACTATGCCCACTCCAAAGGCGTGAAACTGATGATGCACCACGAGACGAGCGGATCCACACAGAACTACGAGCGTCATCTGGAGGCAGCCTATACGCTTATGAACAAGTATGGATATGATGCCGTGAAGAGCGGCTATGTTGGCGACATCATTCCACGAGGCGACTACCATTATTCGCAGTCGACCAACAACCACTATCTCTACTGCATCAAGGAGGCCGCCAAGCATCACATAATGGTCAACGCACATGAGGCTACACGTCCTACAGGATTGTGCCGTACATGGCCTAATCTCGTAGGCAACGAGTCGGCACGAGGCACGGAGTATGAGGCATTCGGAGGCAGCGAGCCTTACCATACGGTCATTCTGCCGTTCACAAGATTGCAGGGTGGTCCGATGGACTATACTCCCGGCATATTCGTAACGAAGCTGAGCGAGTGGTGCAACAATAAATCCAATGTCAACACAACGCTCTGCGGACAGTTGGCACTCTATCTAACTATGTACTCGCCGTTGCAGATGGCAGCCGATTTGCCTGAGAATTACGAGAAGTATGACGATGCTTTCCAGTTCATTCGCGACGTAGCTTGCGACTGGGACGACTCTCGCTATCTGGAAGCCGAGCCTGCCAAGTATATCACCGTAGCCCGCAAGGCTAAAGGAACAGACAATTGGTTTGTGGGTGGAAAGTGCGATGCCGAAGGCCATAAGTCGGTAGTGCGCCTCGATTTCCTTGACAAAGGACGCAAGTACGACTGCGCCATCTATCAGGATGCACCCGATGCCGATTACCAGAAGAATCCTTCAGCCTACGTCATCACTCACCGTACAGTCAAGAAAGGTGATGTGCTGAAGCTGAAGCAGGCACGTGGCGGCGGATTCGCTGTCAGCCTTATGGCAAAATAAAAAACGGTTTGATTTTTGTAGTAATATATTTTCAGGAGGGTGCGACATTTTTGTCACACTCTCCTATTGCTGATTTATAAAGACAAGCACCCTGTAACAATACAAACAATAAACCTATACTGATAATGAAACAAAAGTATTCATCTTACAAATTGCTGGCTCTCTCCTCTGCCCTCTCAGCTCTTTCGCTCACCGCAGCAGCCCAGAATGCCAATGTTGTCTATCAGGACAGCAACGTGCGCTTCACGCTTGTCACCGACGGAACCGTGCGCATGGAATATGCGCCGGACGGCAAATTCCTTGACAACAAGTCGTTCATTGCCGTCAACCGCTCTTATCCTGAAGTGAAATACAAGAAGAGCGAGACAGCCAAGAAGGTTGTCATATCCACCGACTATCTCACACTCTCCTACACGAAAGGCTCAGGTCCGCTCACCGAACGCAATCTCTCCATCGTCTCGGCAAAGACCAAGAAGAAGACTGCCGACGGCAAACATCTCATTCCCTTCGCATGGCATCCGGGACAGAAGGACGCGCCTGACGCCAATCTGAAGGGCACTTACCGCACTCTCGACGGATATGACGGCGACTCGCGTGGCGATACGGGCAAGATGCCCTTTGAGGACGGACTGCTCTCAAGGAGCGGCTGGACTCTGATAGACGATTCCGAGGGCTACGTCTTCGACAACAGCGACTGGCAATGGGTGGCACATCGCCCTAACGAAGGCAAGACACAGGACATGTATTTCCTCGCATACGGCAACGACTATAAGAAGGCTCTGCACGACTTTACGGTCTTCGCAGGAAAGGAACCGCTGCCGCCGCGCTATGCGTTCGGCTACTGGTGGTCGCGCTATTGGGGATATAGCGACAACGAACTGCGCCAGCTCGTCGGCAAGATGCAGTCATACAACATACCGATGGACGTGCTCGTAGTGGACATGGACTGGCATTACACCGAAGAAGGACGTGGCGGATGGACCGGATATACATGGAACAAACGACTCTTCCCCTCGCCCAAGGGCTTCCTGAAATGGGCAAAGCAGCAGCAACTCGAGACCACCGTAAACCTCCATCCTGCTGACGGCATAAAGTATTATGAAGAAGGATATGACGACATGGCACGATGGATGGGCATGAATCCTGCCGATAAGAAGGACATCGCATGGAACGCTTCGTCAAAGAGATTCATGCAGGGATGGTACGACAAGATTCTCCGACCCATGGAACGTGACGGCATCGACTTCTGGTGGCTCGACTGGCAGCAGTGGGAAAACGACAAGGAATTTCCGCGTCTGAGCAACACCTGGTGGATAAACTATACCACATTCACCGACATGGAGCGTCATCACGACACCCGACCCATGCTGTATCACCGTTGGGGCGGACTGGGCAACCACCGCTATCAGATAGGATTCTCGGGCGATGCCATCATCAGCTGGAAATCGCTCGACTTCCAGCCTTACTACAACTCCACCGCCTCCAACGTGCTCTACGGTTATTGGAGCCACGACATCGGCGGACACATGGGAGCCGACTCAATCGATCCCGAGATGTACATACGCTGGATGCAGTTCGGAGCCTTCAGTCCCATTCTGCGCACCCATTCCACAAAGAACGCAGGACTCAACAAGGAGCCGTGGGTGTTTGCCGACAAGGAGCGCGACATCATTCGCGACATCATCAAGCAGCGCTACTCGCTTGCTCCTTACATATATACTATGGCGCGCCATGCCTACGACACCGGTGTGTCTTTGTGCCGACCGATGTATTACGACTATCCTGATGCGCAGGAGGCTTACAGCAACCGCAATGAGTATATGTTCGGCGACAACTATCTGGTATATCCTATCACGCAGCCTATGAACAACGGTGTGTCACGACAGAAGGTATGGCTGCCGGCTGGCAACGACTGGTATGAACTCACATCGGGCACAATGCTGAAGGGCGGACAGACGGTTGAACGTCGGTTCCTGCTCGACGAGTATCCCATATATGTCAAGGCGGGCAGCATAATTCCGCAATATGGCGACGTGAAGAACCTGCGCCGTAACGACGAGGCTGTCACCGTGACGGTATATCCGGGCAACGTAGATGCACAGTTCGTAATGTATGAGGACAACGGCAACGACAAGCAGTATGCCACAGCTTATGCCTCCACCTTGCTGTCTGCCACACATTCAGCCGAAGGCACATTGCGTGTAAGTATAGGAGCACGTAAAGGGGAGTACTGCGGAATGCCTGCACACCGCCAGTACCGATTGAAGCTCGTGGCGTCGGCAGTGCCAGAGAAGGTCGTAGTGGACGGAAAGCAGACCGGATTTGAATACGACGGCAACAACCTCAGCCTGATGGTTGACATTCCGGAGACCGACTGCTCGAAGGCAAAGACTATAGAGGTGGTTTATGCCAAGGATGCCCCCGTTCTGACGGACGGACTCATCGGCAAGTTCCGCCATATTCAGCAGAACTGCATTGCCGTGAAATATCACAACCCGGGCATTGTGTTTGCCGAGCCACTCGGAACAATGGAGTCTGCCGGAATAGCAATGACCTACAATCCCGAAAAGCAGAAGCAGATTGTGGAGACATTCCGCAAGAACTACGCTTCGCTTGCCGACATCCTTAAGCAGAACGGCATTGAGGGTGAGGATGCACAGAAGTTTATGCTTGCCGAGTAATAGTACGAGGATGGGGTGACTTAATACAGATTTGCTTTACACTGTTTTTGAATTGTTAAAACCGTGTAAAGCAAATCTGTATTAAGTCATTTTGATGTTTTGAGGTGTCCTAATCGCTGTCGTGGACGATAAAAACCGTCAGTGAAATCTCTAGAATCAGATTTTCGTTTGTAACAATTTTTTACCGCCAATACAATATTTGCATGTGCAGAAGAACTCTCACCTCTCACCTCTCAATTCTCAATTGAGAAAACTCTCACCTCTCAATTTTCAATTCTCCGCCCCGTTCCACTTGCTTACAAACTCCGTAACCTTTCTTATGTATTCCGATTTATGGTCGCGATAGGAGAGGGCATGTTTGCTTCCGGGCGCTATCCAAAGCTGTTTGGGTTGAGACTTGGCTTCGTAGAGCGGATAGACCATTGTCGTTGGTACATAAGTGTCGTTGTCGCCGTGAATGAATAGCATCGGTTTGTTGCACTTAGCCACCTGCTTGAGCGGTGACGCCTCGCTGAACGACCAACCGTATTTCATCTGCACTACCCACGATGCTGTGTATAGCAGCGGAAACTCGGGCAGTGAGAAACGCCCTTTCAGTTCGTGGGCGAACTCGTCCCAAACGCTTGTGTAGCCGCAATCCTCAACAAAGCACTTAACATAATTGGGAGTCTGCTCGCCGCTTACACACATTGTAGTGGCTGCACCCATCGATATGCCATGCACCACGAGGCGCATCGAGTCGGCAGGCGTACCGAACATGTCGGGTGCCAGACCAATCCAGTGCATCACGTCGAGGCGGTCTTTCCATCCCATCTGTATGTCCTTTCCATAGCTCTGTCCATGTCCGTGCAGGTCGGGCAGCAGTATGTTGTAGTTCATGTAGCGGTTGTATATTCGGGCAATCATAAGCATCGACGTGGCGTTGTCGGTATATCCGTGCACCAGTACAGCCGTTGCGCCATGTGCCTTGGACGAACGTGCAAAGATAGCATGTGCGCGTTCGCCCGTAGGCATCACCACGAAGGTGTCACGCAGGGCACCCTCAGCCTGCAAGCTGTCAATCCACGAGCGCAGTTCGGGATAGTTGGCTATGGCACGATTGAAACTGCTGTCACGATGGCGCGGCGCATCCACCAGCGCATAGTTGACCAGATAGAACGAACCCGCAGCCACCGCAGCCACGAGCAGCACAACGACAGCAGCCGCTGTCAGCAGAATTTTCTTTTTCATATATGTTTCTTTTTGTATTCAGTGTTTCGTTATAACCCCATTTGTAGTATAATGCGATAAAGGTATTAGAAAAACTCAAATTACACAAGCAAGCTTCGAAAAAAGTTTTGGCAATGTTTCATTTGTGTAAAAATTGACTACGATTGTGCAAATAATGTAGAAGTAAAGTACGCTTATTCGCCATTTTTATATACCTTTGCAGCCGAAAATCAATATATACGCAATATATGGACGACTATCACGCGGAAAATATGAATTTGTAGTGCAGGAGGACAGCAACTCATAACGGCTGGTCTCCCACATATTGTTTTAACCCATGGAGACCTATCTTTATGAGAACATTTTGGAATACAAACTCTACACTTAAGACCATCGACGAATGGCAGCCCAACTGTTGGATACAGGTAACATGTCCGACAGACGACGACCAGCAATTTCTGGAAGACAAATTCAACATACCCGACTATTTTCTCTCCGACATCAGCGATGCCGACGAACGTGCGCGCTACGAGTATGACGACGGATGGATGCTCATCATTCTTCGTATACCGTATGTCAAGGAGATACGTTCGCGCACGCCATACACCACCGTGCCGCTCGGTATCATACACAAGCGCGACGTTACCATCACCGTATGCTATTACGAGACAAACATGATGATCGACTTTGTGTCGTACCAGCAGAAGCGAGGCGAGGGATTTACTGACTATGTAGACATGATTTTCCGCCTGTTCCTGTCGTCGGCAGTGTGGTATCTGAAGCGTCTAAAGCAAATCAACACCCTCATCGAGAAGGCAAAGCACAACCTCGATCATAACGTGAACAACGAATCGCTTATCGCTTTGTCGCGTCTGCAAGACTCACTCACATACTTCGTTACTTCCATCCGTGGCAACGAGACGTTGCTCTCGAAGTTGAAGTTCAAGCTTCAGGTGGACGAACTGGATGCCGACCTTATCGAGGACGTCAACATCGAGATGTCGCAGGCACGCGAGACAACGAATATCTATTCTAACATTCTTGAGTCGACGATGGACACCTACTCGAGCATCATCAACAACAACATGAACACCGTGATGCGTACACTTACGTCCGTGTCAATCATCATGATGTTGCCTACGCTTATATCTTCGTTCTTCGGAATGAACCTTATAAACGGTATGGAGGAGAGCCGTTTCGGATTCCTCATAGCGCTGCTTATCTCGGTGGTTATCTCGGCACTATCGTGGATAATACTGCGCCATAAACGACTGTTATAAAGCCACAAACGGCTGTTGGTTACATATTAAAAAGACCCGAATATCACTGATTATTAATAGATTGGTAATGTTCGGGTCTTTTTGTGTTTAAAAAAATCCTATTTTTTATTATTGTATGCATTTTTTTTACTAATTTTGAACCAAATAAAACTATAACCAGTGTCTTAACGACACAGTAACCTTAACGATAATGACTATTAAATTCAATCTTAACTACCAAACGACATTTGGTGAGGAACTGTTGCTCAACGTCAAGGTGATGACTGAAGACGGACAGGAGAAGACTGCCGTGTTCAGCATGTCTACCACAGATGGACACCACTGGCAATATTCCTTGGACAAAATCGACACTCCATCCACTCCTTATATTGATTATTTCTTCTCACTCAGCAACGCTGGCAAAGAGTTGCGTCGTGAGTGGATAACCGTGAAACACCGCCTCGACCTCAACATGTCAAAGGCCACAACGATAACCGTAAACAACTGTTGGAACGAGATGCCGCACGACTCCTATCTATAAACATCGGCTTATACCGACTGCATCAACCGCCATCCGCGCCACTCGGTAGGACGCTCGGCTTATTGTCGCACGGTGCGACTGATAGTGCGTGCGCCTCAGTTGCGACTGGGCGAAAGACTTGCCATAGTGGGCGAACATGCCTCGATGGGCGAGTGGAACACCGACCATGCCCTGCCGATGCACGAGCATAACTACAACGAATGGCAGATTGACCTCAACGCCAACGCCCTCGGTGTGCCGCAGCCAGCCAAGAAAGGCGCTGAGGCTGTGCCTATGAAGGGATTGGAATACAAATTCATAGCCGTCAGCACCGACGGCAAGGTGATGTGGGAGACATGCAGCAACCGCACGCTCAAGCTCGATGCCATGGATACGGGCGACGTGTGCGTGATAGAAGAAGACCAGTCGTTCTTTGCAATGTGCAACCGACGTTTGGCAGGAACCCTCGTGCCGCTCTTTTCACTGCGTACTGAAGGCAGTTTTGGTATAGGCGACTTCGGCGACCTTGCTGCAATGACCGACCTCGTGGCTGATACCGGTCAGCGAGTGCTGCAGCTGCTGCCCATCAACGACACTACCACGTCGCGCCGATGGACCGACTCCTATCCATATTCGTGCATAAGCATCTTTGCACTCAACCCGATATATGTCGACCTGCGCCAGTTGCCGCCTCTGGCAGACGAAAAGAAGCAGGCAGAGTTTGAAGCGTTGCGTCAAGAACTTAACGCACTACCGGCTGTCGACTACGAGCGTGTGATACGTGCCAAGGAGCAGTATATGCACCTTATGTTTGAGCAGGAGAGCGAGCGCACCATGCGTTCGGCTGCCTTCAAGAAGTTCTTCCGCGACAACGAGCGCTGGCTCGTGCCATACGCACAGTACAGCTATCTGCGCGACGCATACGGCACTGCTGACTTCAACACGTGGCCCAGCCATCGTGAATGGACGGAAGCCGAGCGTGGACAACTCTCCAATCCGCGCACCAAGGCATACAAGAAGCTTGCCTTCTTCTACTATATGCAGTTTGAGCTCGACCAGCAGATGTGTGCCGCACACGAGCATGCTATGGCTCGCAGCGTAATCTTAAAGGGCGACATTCCAATCGGTGTTGACCGTACAGGATGCGATGTGTGGTTCGAACCGCACTACTTCAATCTTGACGGACAGGCAGGTGCACCACCAGACGCTTTCGCTGCCAACGGACAGAACTGGGGATTCCCTACATACAACTGGGACCGTATGCTTGCCGACGGATGTCAGTGGTGGGTGCGCCGATTCCGCAATATGGCTAAGTATTTCGATGCTTATCGCATCGACCACGTGCTCGGATTCTTCCGTATATGGGACATTCCGGTAGACTGCGTACATGCTTTGCTCGGACAGTTCTCGCCGGCTCTGCCAATGACCAAGGCAGAGATAGGCAGCTACGGATTTGAGTTTGATGAGGAGCGACATACACGTCCGTTCATCAACAAGTGGGTGCTGGAGCGCATCTTCGGCGAACGTGCCTTGGATGTAGCCGAAAAGTATCTGCAACCCGTTGCCGAAGATGGCACCTTCAGAATGCGTCCCGAATACGACACCGAGCGTAAGGTGCAGGCTGCTTTTGCAGGCAAGGACTCCGCTGCCGATATTGCATTGCGCGACAGATTGTACAAGCTCATCGAGAACGTGCTGTTCGTGCGCGACCGCAAGCGCAATTATCTCTATCATCCGCGCATCACGGCACATCTCACCTTTGCCTATGCTGCGCTCAGCGACGACGACAAGCAGCGCTTCTACCGACTCTATGACGACTTCTACTATCGTCGCCACAACATGTTCTGGTATCGTGAGGCTATGAAGAAACTGCCCCGACTGGTGCAGGCCACACGCATGCTTGTGTGTGCCGAAGACCTCGGTATGGTGCCCGAGAGCGTAGACTGGGTTATGAAAGACCTGCGCATCCTCTCGCTCAACGTACAGACTATGCCTAAGGAGTATGGCGTACGCTTCGCCGATCTGTCGAAATATCCCTACCGCTCGGTTTGCCTCTTCTCATCGCACGACATGCCTACGCTGCGTCTGTGGTGGAACGAAGATCATGAGGTGGCGCAAGACTACTACGAGTCGGTACTCTATCATACCGGCGCAGCACCTCATCCGCTGCCGGGATGGCTGGCTCGTGAGATAATAGTACGTCAGATGCAGACCCCGTCGATGTTGTGCATAGTGCAGTTGCAAGACTGGCTTGCCACAGACGAACGCATACGTCAGGCCGATCCTACCGGCGAGCGCATCAATGTACCTGCCAATCCGTTCCATTACTGGCGTTATCGTATGCCGATGACCATCGAATCGTTGAAGGCTGACCGTGACTTCGTTAACAGCGTCAAGGAAATCGTTGGTGAGACAGGAAGATATTAATAAACCAAATACAAATGCTTAAAAAATTTCTCTACACCGCTGCACTCGTTGCAGCATCAACATCAACAGCAATGGCCCAGCACGGGCTTAACTACTGGTTTGATACCCCGGCTACCATGCGTGGACAGGCCGTGTGGTATGGCGGCAATCCGCAAATGTGGAAGGGCGAAAACAAGCCTGAAAGAGCTGGTGATGTCGTTAAGAATCCCGACCAGGAGTGGGAGTCGCAGTCGCTGCCTATAGGCAATGGCTCGATAGGTGCCAATATCATGGGTTCTGTTCCTGCTGAGCGTATCACTCTCAATGAGAAGACACTCTGGCGTGGCGGACCTAACACCAGCAAGGGAGCACGCTACTACTGGGATGTCAACAAGCAGTCGGCTGGTGTCATCAAGGACATCCGTCAGGCTTTTGTCGACAACGACTTGAAGAAGGCTGAGTTGCTCACACGCAAGAACTTCAACAGTCCTGTGCCTTACGAGGCTGATGCAGAGAAACCTTTCCGCTTTGGTAGCTTCACCACAGCAGGCGAACTGTACATTGAGACCGGACTTAGCGAGGTGGGCATGACGGGCTATCGCCGCTCGCTCTCTATCGACTCGGCTCTGGCTGTAGTGTCGTTTGCCAAGGACGGCATCAGCTATACACGCGAGTACTTCGTCAGCTATCCTGCTAACGTGATGGCTGTACGCTTCAAGGCTTTACGTCCTGGCAAGCAGAACCTCGTGCTCTCGTATGCCAAGAATCCTGTTTCAGAGGGTGAAATGAAGGCTGAAGGCAACGACGAACTCTTGTGGAATGCCCGTCTCGACAATAATAATATGCAGTATTGCATACGTATGAAGGCTGTGGCAAAGGGTGGTTCAGTCGACAATCACAACGGCAAAATCACAGTCAAGGGTGCCGACGAGGTGGTGTTCATCATCACTGCTGACACTGATTACAAGCCCAACTACAATCCCAATTTCGACGATGCAAAGGCTTATGTAGGTGTCAATCCAGAGTCTACAACACGTCAGTGGGTCGACCAGGCTGTTGCCAAGGGCTATGAGTCGTTGTTCAAGGAGCACTACAATGACTATGCAAGTCTGTTCAACCGCGTAAAGCTCAATATCAACAATGCTACAGCCAACGTCAAGGACATGCCCATCAACCAGCGACTCAGCAACTATCGTCGCGGTCAGAAGGACTTCTATCTCGAACAGCTCTACTATCAGTTTGGCCGCTATCTGCTCATCGCTTCGTCGCGTCCGGGCAATATGCCAGCCAACCTGCAGGGCGTATGGCACAACAATGTTGACGGACCTTGGCGTGTCGACTATCACACCAACATCAATTTGCAGATGAACTACTGGCCGGCATGCCAGACCAACCTCAGCGAGTGCGAACAGCCGTTGTTCGACTTCATCCGCACACTCATCAAGCCGGGTGAGGTTACTGCCAAGGCTTACTTCGGTACACGTGGATGGACAACATCTGTTTCTGCCAACATCTTCGGATTCACATCGCCGTTGTCGAGCGAGGATATGTCGTGGAACTTCTCTCCGTTTGCAGGTCCGTGGCTTGCTACACACATGTGGAACTACTACGACTACACACGCGACCGCCGATTCCTTGCCAACGAGGCTTACGACATAATCAAGGGTAGTGCCGACTTTGCTGCCGACTATCTGTGGCATCGCAAGGATGGCGTATATACCGCAGCACCGTCTACTTCGCCCGAACACGGACCGGTTGACGAGGGCGCTACGTTTGCACACGCTGTGGTGCGCGAGATTCTTATGGATGCTATTGAGGCGAGCAAGATTCTCGGCCGCGACGCCAAGGACCGCCGTGTGTGGGAAGATGCATTGAAGCACATCGCTCCTTATCAGATAGGTCGTTACGGACAGCTTATGGAATGGTCGCGCGACATTGATGATCCTAAGGACGAGCATCGTCATGTCAATCATCTGTTCGGCTTGCACCCGGGTCACACCGTTTCGCCTGTCACAACTCCAGAGCTTGCCAAGGCTTCGCGTGTAGTACTCGAGCATCGTGGCGACGGAGCTACAGGCTGGTCGATGGGATGGAAACTCAATCAGTGGGCACGTCTGCACGACGGCAACCATGCCTATAAACTCTATGGCAACCTGCTTAAGAATGGTACGCTCGACAATCTGTGGGACACTCACGCTCCATTCCAGATTGACGGAAACTTCGGTGGAACAGCAGGTGTGACCGAAATGCTTATGCAGAGTCACATGGGATTCATCCATCTGTTGCCTGCTCTGCCTGACGCTTGGGCTGAAGGAACAATCGAGGGTCTGCGTGCCCGTGGCAACTTCACCGTAGGCATAGTATGGAACGGTGGCAAGCTGACTAAGGCTACTGTCTATTCAGGTGCAGGTGAGCCTTGCGAGGTGCGCTATGGCGACCAGACCGTACGCTTCAAGACCCAAAAGGGCAAGACATACAACGTTACCAGCGTGAATGGAAAGCTGATTGTGAAGTAAAAATGTATAAATAAAAAAACTGGCAAGTCGACCAATTGGTTGCTTGCCAGTTTTTTTGTATTTAGTAAATCCGTTGATTACTTGTTGTCCTCAATGAGGTTCTCGCCAGTCATATCGGCAGGCTGCTCCATTCCGAGAATGTGGAGGATAGAAGGAGCAACGTCAGCCAGACGACCGTCCTTAACAGTTGCTGAGTTGTTGTCAGTAACGTAGATGAACGGAACCGGGTTCAGTGAGTGGGCTGTGTTAGGAGTACCGTCATCGTTAAGAGCGTGGTCGGCATTGCCGTGGTCAGCGATGATGATAGTCTCGTAATCGTTAGCCTTGGCAGTCTCAACAACCTCCTTAACGCAGTTGTCGATAGCGTGAACGGCCTTAGCGATAGCGTTGTAGATACCTGTGTGGCCTACCATGTCGCCGTTGGCGAAGTTGACAACGATGAAGTCGTACTCCTGAGTCTGGATAGCACCGACGAGCTTGTCCTTAACCTCGTATGCGCTCATCTCAGGCTTCAAGTCGTAAGTGGCAACCTTAGGTGAAGGAACAAGGATACGGTCCTCGCCCTCATACGGAGTCTCACGACCACCATTGAAGAAGAATGTTACGTGAGCATACTTCTCTGTCTCTGCAGTGTGGAGCTGACGTTTGCCGTTGGCAGCGAGGTATTCGCCGAGAGTATTTGTTACGTTCTCCTTCGGGAAGAGGATGTGTACACCCTCAAACGAAGCGTCGTACGGAGTCATGCAGTAGTACTGCAGATCCTTGATAGTGTGCATGCCAGCCTCGGTGTAGTCCTTCTGTGTGAGCACCTCGGTAAGCTCCTTGGCACGGTCGTTACGATAGTTGATGAAGATGACAACGTCGCCCTCCTGGATTGTACCGTCAACGGTAGAGTTGTTGATAGGGAGGATGAACTCGTCGGTCACGCCCTCGTCGTAGCTTTCCTGCATAGCCTGAACCATATCAGCCGACTGCTTGCCCTTGCCCTCAACGAGCAGGTCGTAAGCTTCCTTGACGCGCTCCCAACGCTTGTCGCGGTCCATTGCATAGAAACGGCCTACGATGCTTGCGATGTGTGCACCATTGTCAGAGCAGCACTTCTGTACCTGCTCGATGAAGCCCTTGCCCGACTTCGGGTCGGTATCACGGCCGTCCATGAAGCAATGTACATATACGTCCTTCAGACCATACTCCTTGCCGATTTCGATGAACTTGAAGAGGTGGTCGAGTGAAGAGTGTACGCCGCCGGTAGAAGTAAGACCCATGAGGTGGAGCTTCTTGCCAGTCTTCTGAGCGTAGCTGTAAGCGTTAATGATTTCCTTGTTCTGGAGGATAGAACCGTCCTTGCATGCGCGGTTGATCTTTACGAGGTCCTGATAAACGATGCGACCAGCACCGATGTTGAGGTGGCCTACCTCCGAGTTACCCATCTGTCCTGCGGGCAGACCTACGTCTTCGCCGCAGGTGAGGAGCTGTGAGTGAGCACTAACAGCTGTGAGATAGTCGAGATAAGGAGTCGGTGTGTTGTAGATAACGTCTCCCTTGCCATGCTGGCCGATGCCCCATCCGTCGAGGATCATCAATAATGCTTTCTTTGCCATAATTATTATAAAATCTTATAAATGAATTGTTCTGTAATCTTCGGGTGTATTCAACGATTGTCAAGGAAAGCCAATCTCCTTGTCTACTCGTCAATATGCAAAATTACAATTTTCGCTTTAATTGGCAAAATAACGCAAAACAAGTTTAACAACAATTATATTGTAGTACTTTTACTCTGCATTTCTCGCCATTCGCGTGGCGACATGCCTGTGTTGTCGTTGAATATCTTGTACAGCTGGCTACGCGATGAGAAACCGCAATATACCGATATTGTGTCGTTGTTGTATTCGGGGTGTACCTGGATTAGCCGTTGTGCTTCGGCAAAGCGTATGCCTGACAGCCATACACGGAACGTTGAGCCGAGTTGTTGGTCAAAGTATTGGCTCAGCCGTATGCGCGATATACGTGTCTGTTGGGCCAGCTTGCTGATGTTGGCTGATGTGTCGCGAAATCCGCCGTCGGCTACCCATTGTGCCAGTATTTCGCTTATTTGTTCGGCTTGTTGTGCTGATACCGTTGTCGGGTCGTCGTTTATGATATTTTGGCTTATGTTGTCGGTTGCCGTGTTGTTGGCATCGTCTTCGTCCAGAACGTCTTTCACTGAAGCTATATTGAAGCCCAGCGCCACGAAACTTGAGACAAACAGAAATATTACGAGCAATATGAGCGGACCTACAACAAACAATGCAGGTCGCCATGTTATGGCGAAAATCATCGATAGCGCCAACATACACAGCATTCTATAGCTTGACGAAACATAGCGGTCGTATGGAGAGATATCGCCGCCCGTCTCGTCGTTGATACGATGTGTGGTGCGTCTTAGTATAATGGTAGGCGAAACAATGAAATATATCATACTGATAGCGAATATACCGAACATTATGTGCCTGAAATAGCCAAGTGCCATGCTGCCAGTGACAAACCATCCCGTACCGAACACACCCACTATTGCAAGGCATGCCAGTAAGCCTATTATGACATAACGCCGTGTGGTTTTTCGTGAACTTTGTATCTGTATTATCGAGCACGCCAGAAAATAGCTGGCAATAGGATAGAAAAGCATGTTGAATACGGTGCCTACGTTGTTGTCGTTGGCTCGTAATTTGAATTTGATCTGTAGCGCGTAGTGTGTTATCAGTACTATCGCTGTCGCTATGAGCAACAGTCGCGACTTCTCATATTGTAGAGTTGTTGATGTCAGGTATAGTCGTGACACAATAAGCTGCAACATAATCATTGCGAATACAAGTAGGCAGGTGTACTGTAATGTAAATAGTGAATCCATAACTTAGTAAATAATTAAAAGCAGTATAGTAGTAAACATTCTCCGATTTTTGTAATTACAAAATTACCATTTATTTTTTATATAAACCTGCTTCTTGTCGATTTTTATTTGTTTTTTTATTGGATGTGTCGTGTATACATAAAAGATGAGGATGTTCAAAACATTATGGTTTTGACATCCTCACACTTCATTTTCAACCTTTATATATTTTGTTGTTGAGCTGTGTATGATGGTGTTCTGTTAGCGACGGCTTCCGAATGAGCCGTGGCTTCCGCCGCCATTGCTGTTTCTGCTTCCGCCGTTTGAGCGCGTGCCGCCACTGAACGATGAGCCTCCATTGCTGCGTGAGCTACCGAACGAGCTGCGTGAGCCGAACGACGAGCTGTTGTTTGAACGTGAACCTCCTCCAAATGAAGAACCGTTAGAGCGCGAACCGCTTCCGAATGATGATGAGTTGTTGCGGCTGCTGTTGCCGAACGACGGTCTTGACTGGCTCGAAGAGTTGGGGCGTGTGAACGTGTTGCGCGGTGTGCCGTATACGTCATCACCTCCACGTCGCGATCCAAACTGTCCACGATTCGTATTATTGTCGGTCAACGAGCGTTTTACAGTAGTGCGTGTGCTGCTGCCACGGCTGCCGAACGAGCCTTGCTGACGGTTGCTCTGGCTTCCGAATGAGTTTTGCGGACGACCTGAGATATATTGCGGTTCGCGTGAGCCGAACGACTGTCTGTTGCCACGTCCGTAGTCGCCGCGGTCGAATCCGTCGCGCATTCCGAAGTGGTTGTCACCACGACGCGGACCATAGCTACGTCCGTGATACCATGAGCGTCCGCGGTTCATGCTCCATGAGTGGCCGCCGCAATAGCTGATGTACACAGTCGGGCGGTCGAAGTAGAAGTAGTCGCGGTGCGGATAGCGGGCGTATATGCCGAAGTGCCAGTAGCCGGCGTTGAAGTACAGCGGACGATAGAAGTAGGCTGCGTCGCAGAAGGCGCGATACTGCCAGTCGAGCAGAACGTAGCTCATGTCGAGATTGCGATAACGCCAATAAGCCCCATACAGGTCGTCGACAGTGTTTACACTCATAAGGTAGTCGAGGTTTATCTCGTATGCAGCCTCATACTGGTCGTTGGTCAGATTGAGCTCATAAGCCATCTTGTCGGTCAGGAACAGGGCCTGCTGACGTGCCTGCTCATAACTCATAGCGTTTGACGACATTGTGAACGCCATCAGAAGCATTAGTATGGAAATCAGCTTTTTCATAATGTATATGTTTTATATTGTTCGACAAATGTTTTCTTTTTACACTTGCAAAGGTACATACACATTATGGGCTGGCAAAAGGATTTTCCCTAAACGCGGGTGGGAAAATCCCTATTGTTGGTTTTCTGCCTTTTGTGCTTGCTGGTTTTCATCCGCTACAGTAGTGCTCACGCTGCGCTCGAAATTGCTGCGCAGGCGGTGCAGCTTGATGGCATTGGTCAGCTCGACAATACCGTATACAATCATAGCCCAACCTATTACGAACAGCGGAGCTGACGCAATCGACGACGGCGAAACTATTGCCACAATGCCTATAAGCAGAGTCAGTGCTGGCATAATCCAGTAGTAGAATCCGATGCGTGCCATGCGCGAAGCCGCCACAAGATTCACCATCTGTGTCACAGCTCCCAATATCAGCATAGCTGCGAGTATATACATCAGGCTCTGCACAAACGTGTTTGGCATCAGTGCGAGTATTAGTCCCAGGATGAGGCTGCCCAGTCCAACGATAGGGAATGTAGGTTTCATTCCCGTAATCTGTCTGCCGTCAGCGTCAAACACCTGCACGTCGCTGCTCTTGCCACGTGCAATGAAATATGCCACGCACGAGAACACTCCCGACAGGAAGAAAAGCACGCCTATGGCTATTGTTATCCATGTCACTGTAAGTTCGCGATATTTCACAATCAGCGCTCCTACTATTATAGCGCACAATGCGCGTACAACAGAACTTTGAAATACTTTCATGTCTTTATGTTTTTTGATTATTGTATATATAATATGTATATGGCAAATTTATACATTATTATCTACATAGACAACTGTAATGTCGTTTTTATGGCTCAATTAGTAGCAAATAGGGATTTCCCTACTTACTATTATGGATTTTATACGTTGCAGTATTATTACGTTTTTCTATCTTTGCATCAGAAAACAATTAAAACACATACATTATGAAACGAGTTTATACTTTCCTTACAATGGTAATGTTGGCATTGACACCGGCAATGTTCACAAGTTGCGATACCGACGACGATTATTGGTATGACGACTATTATGGCGACTGGTATGACGACTACGACTGGTACGACAAACCATTCAACTATGGCGACGACCAGCTTGTATCTATGGCTCGCACCCTCAATGGCACATGGACCGGTAATGCCAAGAGCAATTTTAAAGAAGATGATGGTCAGTGGTATACTGCTTACTTCGATGTAGAGTTTACCTTTACACAGTACACTTCCAAGTCGTGCAACGGTACAGGTTACGAGACCGACTATGCCGACAATGGCGACACCAATATCAGTCGATTCAAGTGGTATATTGACCCGCGTACTGGCAACATCAATATAGAGTATATCAATAGCGGATTACGATACGTTCTTGATGCCAATGGCAATTCTGATACCTCCGGCTTCTTCCTCGGATGGGACTCTAAAGAGAAGCAGGATCTGTTCAACGGAGTTATGGAAGGCATCAATGTTGACGAGTACATAACGTTTGACTGCGAGCGTGTCACAAGTCGCGGCACACGTGCTCTTGGCTCAGACTCTGTACAGACAACATCGCAGGGCAAGTCGTATGGCAAGGGCGTCACTCTGAAGCGCATCGACAGTAACAAGCCTAAGACTCTGCGTCGCAGATAATATAGGAACGGCGGACTCCCGTCCGACGTGCAGCAAGAATAAAAACAGCAAACTTTTGTAGAGGGTGTGTCTTGACACACCCTCTTTTGTGTAAAATCCCCTCCTTTTTCATTGTTTATTTTCTGTAATTCCGTAACTTTGCAAATAAATTACTTATTAATATATGATGAGAAGATACATAGTATACATATTGCTCGCTTTTCTGATGCCTTTGGCGGTAGCAGCACAGTCGATGACCGACGACCAGGTTATGGCGTTTGTAGCCAAGGAGCATGCTGCCGGCACGTCAAATGCCCAGATAGTAACCAAACTCATGCAGCGTGGAGTCGACATATCTCAGATACGTCGCGTGCGAACCAAGTACGAGAGCCAGATGAATCAAGGCTCAATGAGCTCGGTGGGTTCCAAGAACGGCAGTGACGCCTCACGTATGCGCACCAATAATGGCAAGACACGCAATGACTATGGCAAGAAGGCTGATGCTGAGGCTGCCGAATATTCTTCGCAGCGAGTTAAGGCGCAGCCCGACCGCAGCTATACCCATACCTACGACGACAACGATGAGGAGTATGTCGACTTTCAGAAAGAGATGGCTGCAATGGTCAGTAGCGATAAGGACTCATTGGCAAAAAGCAAAAACCGTGTCTTCGGTCGCGACATCTTCAATAGCAAGCTTCTTTCGTTTGAGCCCAATATGAACATAGCCACACCTCAGAACTATCGTCTTGGTCCTGGCGATGCCGTAATCATCGACATCTACGGAGCTTCGCAGAAGACCGAGCAGTGCACCGTATCGCCCGACGGCGATGTCACTATTGAGGGCTACGGACCCGTTCAGGTGTCAGGACTCACCGTGGCACAGGCCAATGCCCGCCTGCGTTCTACGCTTGGCAGTCGCTATACAAGCAGCCGCGTGCGCCTTACGGTAGGTCAGACACGCACCATCATGGTCAATGTCATGGGCGAGGTGCGTTTGCCAGGCACATATACTCTGTCAGCATTCGCCACAGTGTTCCACGCCCTTTACATGGCAGGAGGCACCAACGAACTTGGTACATTGCGTAACATCAAGGTGTATCGTAGCGGTCGACTCGTTACCGTTGTCGACATTTACGACTACATTCTCAACGGTCGTCTTACGGGCAACGTGCGTCTTGCCGAAGGCGATGTCATCGTGGTAGGTCCCTACGACTGCCTTGTCAATATTTCGGGCAAGGTGAAGCGTCCTATGTTCTACGAGATGAAGAAAAACGAGTCGGTAGCTTCACTTCTAAAATATGCAGGTTCGTTCACAGGCGATGCCTACACCAAGGCTGTTCGTGTCAATCGTAAGACAGGCCGCGAATATTCGGTATATAACGTTGGTGAGTTCGACTTCGCAAGTTTCCACATAGCCGATGGCGACTCGGTTGAGGTAGACTCTATCCTGCCTCGCTTTGCCAACACCGTCGAGGTGCGTGGTGCCGTGTTCCGTCCCGGCAAGTACAATCTTGGCGAGCATGTCAACAGCGTGCGCACACTCCTGGACCAGGCTGAGGGTGTCACAGAGAAAGCCTTCACTGCCCGTGCCGTTATGCACCGTATGAAGGCCGACCGCTCGCTTGAGGCAATACGCGTTGACGTGGCAGGCATCATGAGCGGACGTGTAGCCGACATACCATTGAAGGAGAACGACGTGCTCTTCATTCCCACTCGTCCTGAGGAGATACAGGAGCGCACGCTTACCATACGTGGCGAGGTGAACTATCCCGGCACCTATCGCTATGCCGAGAACGAGACCGTTGAAGACTTCGTGCTTCAGGCAGGCGGATTGACCGATCGTGCCTCGTCTGTCAATGTCTACATTAGTCGACGTATCACCGACCCCAAGGCACTGCGTCCCGATTCGGTTATAGCCCAGACCTTTACCGTATCGTTGAAGGACGGCTTTGCTGTAGACGGACAACCCGAGTTCAAGCTTATGCCATTCGACGAAGTGTATGTAATGCGCAGCCCTGCCTACAGCGAGCAGCAGAATGTGAGTGTTGAGGGTGAGGTAGTGTTTGCAGGAATGTACACCTTGCCTAAAGACAATGTACGATTGGGCGAACTGTTCCGCAAGTCGGGAGGTTCCAACGGACTGGCTTATATCAAGGGAGCACGCCTCATGCGTCGTGCCAACGAGACCGAGAAGGAGCGTATGCGTGCTGTATTGCGTATGCAGCAGGAACAGTTGCAGAAAAATCTGCTACAGCTTTCGGCAAGCAGCAACAATGCTGGCGGTCTGCAGCAGGCTGCCGAGGGAGCCAAGAATGCCGAGCTTGCCAAGTTCAATGTGCCAGACGAATATCCTGTAGGCATCGACCTCGAAGAAGCTTTGAAGCATCCTGGCAGCGATGCCGACGTAGTGTTGCGTGAGGGCGACCGCCTTATCGTGCCTAAGTACAACGGAACTGTCAAGGTGAATGGTGCCGTTATGTATGCCAATACCGTAGCCTACGAGAAGGGCAAACGCGCCTCTTACTATATCGACCAGGCAGGAGGCTACGCATCCGATGCCGTCAAGAACCATGCCTACATTATATATATGAACGGTCGTGTAGCCAAGGTGAGCCATGGTGCACGCGTAATGCCGGGTTGTGAGATTGTAGTGCCAGCCAAGCTGAAGCGCAAGAGGAGTGTGGCAGAGACTATGAGCCTCGGAACAAGCATGTCATCTATAGCCGCCATGATAGCTACGATAGCCAATCTGACGAAGTAAAGAGTTAATAAGCATAGTAAGCACCTTATTATAAGGAAGAGTAATTATGAGATATCCAGTAGGAATACAGAATTTTGAGAAACTGAGAAAAGATAAGTTCTTGTATGTCGATAAGACGAAGTTGATATATCGTCTTGTTGACGAGGGACAGTATTATTTTCTTAGCCGTCCAAGGAGATTTGGTAAAAGTCTGCTAATATCAACACTTGAAGCCTATTTCAGCGGAAAGAAAGAACTCTTCGAAGGGCTTGCTATATACGATTTGGAGCAAGATTGGCTCGAATATCCCATCCTTCACATCGACTTGAATACAGCCAACTTCAGAGAGAAGGGCAGTCTGTATGCAATACTCAACGATTATCTGTGCAACTGGGAGAAGGAATATGGCAAGTCTGAGTCGGAAACAACACTCGCTCTACGCTTCAAGGGAGTTGTAGAGCGTGCTGCCCAAAAGAAAGGACGCAATGTGGTGATTCTTGTCGACGAATACGACAAGCCTATTTTGCAGACCTTTCATGATAAGGAATTGCAGGAGAACTATCGTAATGAGTTGAAGGCATTCTACTCTGTATTGAAAACTCAGGACAAATATATCCGATTTGCATTCCTTACTGGTGTAACTAAGTTTGGCAAGGTGAGCGTGTTCAGCGACCTCAACAATCTTATGGACATCTCGATGGATAGCCGCTTTATCAGTATCTGTGGAATCACGGAGAAGGAACTGAAGGCTAACTTCAAAGAGGGAATAGAAGAACTGAGCGATGCTACCGGTAAGACGGAAGAGGAGACACTTGAAGAGTTGAGGATTAATTATGATGGGTATCATTTTAAGTCTGGCAGCATAGGAATATATAATCCGTATAGTGTGCTAAACACAATGTCAAAGTTGGAGTATGATGCATATTGGTTTGAAACCGGTACTCCAACATTCCTTGTAGAACTCTTAAAACTTCATCATTACGAGTTGGAGAACCTCACAAAGGAGCAGATATCTGCCGACGTTATAAACAGCGTTGATTCGATGTCTACCAATCCGATTCCTGTGATATATCAGAGCGGTTACCTTACTATAAAAGGTTACGACGAGCGTTTCAAGAAATACCGACTTGGCTTTCCCAACAAGGAAGTGGAAGAAGGCTTCCTCAATTTCCTTTTGCCGTTATATACATCGGCAGGCAATAATTCGCCTTTTATGGTCGATGAGTTTGTTCAGGATGTAGAGTCAGGCAATCCCGAACGCTTTATGCAGCGTATGAAGGCGTTCTTTGCCGATACAAGCTATCAGGTAGCGGGCAATGCTGAGCTTTACTTCCAGAATGCAATGTATCTTGTCTTCAAGATAATGGGATTCTACACTCAGGTGGAGCGTCCCACAAGCGATGGTCGCATCGATGCCGTCATTCAGACTCCCGACTATATTTATATAATAGAGTGCAAACTCGACCGTACGGCAGACGAGGCTCTTCGCCAAATCAACGACTCCGACTATGCCGCTCCCTTCTCAATGGACAAGCGCCGTATATATAAAATAGGTGTCAACTTCTCAAGCCAGACGCGTGGGGTAGAGCAGTGGATTATTGAGTAAGGGCAGGTGGTAGTAAATAAAAAGTAATAAAGACATGCAAGAAAGAAGATTGCCGTTAGGCATACAGGACTTTGAGGAGCTGCGTAAGGGAAACTATCTTTACGTGGACAAGACCGATATGGTGTGGGCTGTGGCTAACAACCGCAAATACAATTACCTCAGTCGCCCTCGTCGTTTCGGCAAATCACTTTTTGCGTCTACTTTGAAATGCTATTTCGAAGGCAGAAAGGAATTGTTTGATGGCCTCAAGATAATGTCCATTGAGAAAGAATGGATTGTGCGTCCAGTCATATATTTAAGTATGAGTTTAGGAGGCTCCGATGCTCAATCGTTGAAGGAATATCTCAACGAACGTTTGAGTTATTACGAGTCTGTATATGGAAAGGTAGAATCAGAGCAATCGTTGGGCAATCGTTTTAATGGCGTGATTCGTCGTGCGTACGAAAAGTCTGGAGTACAGATAGCTGTAATAGTAGACGAGTATGACGTGCCGTTGCAGCATACGTACGATACTGATCAGCATGAGGAATGTCGAACTATATATCGTGATTTCTTTACTGGACTGAAAGATTTTGGCTATTGTATAAAATGTGTCTTCATAACAGGCATTACTAAGTTTACGCAGATAAGCCTGTTTAGTACTTTGAATACTATTGCCAATATAAGCTTTGACGAATCGTTGGCTGCCGTTTGCGGTATCACGTATAGCGAATTGACAGACAATTTTCAGAATGAGATAAAGAGATTGGCTGACAAATGCAATATGAGCGAAGAGGCGACAATCAATGAGATGCAATCCTTGTACGACGGTTATCACTTTGCCTCCAACATGTTGAATGTGTACAATCCCTATAGTGTGTTGTCGGCATTCTCTCGTGGACGTCTTAATTCTTATTGGATAGCATCAGGTTCTAACGAGATGTTATTTAAGGTGTTGAAGAAGTTCGCCAAGGATATCCCCATGCTTGACGGTTGTCTTATTGATGCCGACTATCTGGAAGAGAGCGATGTGAATATGATTGACCCGAAGCTGTTCCTCTATCAAGCGGGCTATCTGACAATAAAGTCAGTAGATGGTAATACTTATGTTTTGGGCTATCCGAATCGTGAGGTAAAGAAGGCTGTAAGCGAATTGGTACTTCCCATGCTTCTTTCCAAGAGTATTCCTGACGTGAGCAATGAGATACTGCAGATGCGTACAGCTTTAAATGCGGAGGATGTAGACAAGGCAATGCTCAATCTAAAACAGCTTATAGCCAATACTCCTTATAGTACACAAAAGAGAGAAAATTTTGTTTTGGAGGAACATTTTAGATTTATCCTTAAGAATATTTTTTATCTTTGTGGCTATGACATCAGTGAAGAGAAGCAAGTTGCAGCGGGAAGAATTGACCTTGTAGCCAAGTCGGATACCATCATTTATATCATGGAACTAAAAATGAATGATGAAGGAGGTGTCAAGTCAGCCACACGACAAATTGCAACTCGACATTACGCCGACTCTTATGCTGCTTCTGATAAAAGAGTGATTTGTTTGGCTCTTGAATTCGGAAGAGATAGCAGAGGACTGGAACGATGGGCTGTTATATAATAAAAAAGTATGTAAACAAGCCAAAGAACGCGTCGGGGCATTGCAAAGGTAATGACTGGCGCAAGGGAATGCAAGGGAAAGAGAATTTTGTAGTAATAAAAAGTGTTTGAATGAACAATATAAAGGACATAACAATAAAAAATTACCGCGGAATCCGCTATGCCGAAGTGAGTGGTATGGCGAGGGTGAATGTGTTCCTCGGTAACAACAACTGTGGTAAATCTTCTGTATTGGAGTCTGTGCTCATGCTTTTGGGTGCAAACAGTCCTGCGTTGCCTTTGGCGGTAAACGTGAACAGAAACTATTCAACAGTAGACAAAAACGACTTTGCCTTGTTCTTCCATAATTGTGATGTTGCTAATGTCGTAAATATAGAAGCATGCCTTGCTGACAATACATCTATGCGTTTGGATATGACGTATTCGGAATCTGCGATTGATGAGATACCCGTTTCTGATATGCAGAACGGCATGATTGAAACGTTGAAAAGATACACTCTCAATCAGAAATATATATATGGCGCAAAAGAGTATCGTACTGCATTGGTGTATAACGCTAAAGATTCTAAATTGTCTTTTGTTCCTGCTGAAGAAAACGCGAACTGTCCTTCTGTATTCTACATGGCACCACGCTATAACTTCAATGACTACATTAGCCATTTCAATCAAATTGTAACAGACAAGGAAAAAGCCAAGGTAGTAGAAGTGTTGAATTCTATAGAGCCGAGAATAAAAGACGTAACGGTAATAGGGCACAATGTTATGGTTGATACTGGCCTTGACAAGCTTATACCGATAAATCTTATGGGTGATGGAACACGTAAGTTGTTTACTATAGTGACAGCGTTGTATAATGCAAAGAATGGAATTCTTATAATTGATGAAGTGGACAATGGACTTTATTATAAGTCAATGAAATCCTTGTGGAAATCAATATTAAAGATGTCGCAAGAATATGATATACAGGTATTCCTTTCTACTCATAGTATAGACTCCCTAAATGCATTAAACAGTTTGCTTGAAGATGAAATGCCTGAATCTCAGAGTGATGTCAAGATATTCACGTTACGAAAGAATATGCAGGATGAGTTGAAATCTTATGATTATCAATTCGAAAAATTCAACTATTTGCTTGATAGGGAGGAGGAAATAAGATGAGGGAACTGCATGTATTTATTGAAACTTCAATATCGTCAGCAAAGATTCATATATAACAACGTTCAAGCATAGTAGAAAAGAGAATGAGAAGATAAAAAGTGGAGATTGGAATTTCTCGAATGCTGAATATTGGAATTTGGATGCTGAATATCTGGAGCCTCTTAGAAGATTTATAATGAAGCATGCAAAAAGTATGTAAACAAGCCAAAGAACATTTCTATAGTAACCATAAAAATTGCATTATTATGTCGGTAGAGAAATTGAAAACAATGAATGAGCTATGCAAAGGGAAATGGACAAGTTATGGGATTCTGGCTCATGGAGTGAAGAAAAACTCGAAGTAATGAAAACCGAACATTTGCGTACCTCATACTATGAGGATTGATGTTTCTTCACTTATGAAGCATGCAACAAAAAGTATGTAAACAAGCCAAAGAACGCTGGGGCATTGCAAAGGTAATAACTGGCGCAAGGGAAAGCAAGGGAAAGAGAATTTAGTAGTAATAAAAAGTGGAGATTGGAATTTCTTTAATGCTGAATATAAGTATTCGTATGCAGTGTTTTATGTTTATTAATTCCATTTCCTATAGCAGTTAACCATATAGTAAGAAAAATTGACATAATGGAAAATAATAACAATGAGGTGATAGACCTAAGAGTGGTTTTCAAGAAGATAATGGACAATAAAATGTTATACTTCAAGGTAATGCCAATAGTATTTGTTCTATCTTGTGCATATATCTTGTGTATACCTCGTACATATACATCAAGTCTTAGTCTTGCTCCTGAGGTAAATAATGGTTCTGGTCTTAGTGGGTCCATTGGTTCGATTGCATCATCATTTGGTTTCGACCTTAGTAGCATGGAAACATCCGATGCTATAAATCCGATGCTCTATCCTGATTTGATGGAAGACAATGGGTTTGTTGTTGGTTTATTCGATATAAAGGTAGTATCTGCAAATGGCGAAATAAAATGCAACTACTACAACTATCTCGCTAAGCATCAAGATGTACCATTTTGGTCGAAAGGATTTAAAAGTATAAAGAAACTTTTTGCTGAGAAAGAATCACTCATAAAAGGTGATTTTAAAAACAATCCTTATAGGCTTTCGAAGAAACAAAATGATATTGCTGAGATTATTCGTAAAGAAATAAACATCAGCATTGATAAGAAAACTGCAGTCATTACTATTACAGCCAAAGCGCAAGATCCTTTGATTTGCAAAACTCTTGCAGATTCTGTCAAAGAGCGCTTACAAGTATTCATTACCAATTACCGTACAAGAAAATCGCGTGTAGACGAGGAATATTATAAGAATTTAGTTGTCGAAGCTAAACATGAATATGAAAAAGCTCGCCAGTTATATGGTTCATATGCAGATGCTAATACCGATTTGCAACTTATAAGTTTCCGTTCTAAGCAAGAAGACTTGGAGAACGATATGCAGCTAAAATACAATGCCTACAGCACTATGATGACCCAATATCAAGCAGCTAAGGCAAAGGTACAGGAACGTACTCCTGCATTCACCATTGTTAAGGGTGCTGCTGTTCCTGTAAAAGCGTCAAGTCCAAAGAGAATGATTTTTGTACTTAGCATGTTGTTCCTGACATTTATTACAACAACGCTATATATTGCAAAAGAAGAACTAAAAGATTTGTTTAAAATATAATTAATATGCGACAGATTAATGAATCCAAAATTGCAGTTATCGGTTTAGGATACGTAGGATTGCCTTTGGCAAGACTTTTCTCAACAAAATACCCTACCGTGGGCTACGATATGAATCAAAAGCGTGTAGACAGATTGATGCAAGGTCATGATGACACTTTTGAAGTTAGCGATAATTTGTTGAGCGAAGCCATATCAAATGGATTTAAATGTACAAGCAACCTTGACGAAATAAAAGACTGTAATCTTTATATAGTAGCAGTCCCAACTCCTGTTGACACATATAACCACCCAGATCTTAAACCACTCATTAGTGCAAGTGAAACAGTAGGTAAGGTTATTTCTAAAGGTGATGTAGTGGTATATGAATCTACTGTCTATCCTGGTGTTACAGAAGAAGAATGTTTGCCTGTAGTAGAAAGGGTTTCAGGCCTAGTGTTTAATATAGATTTTTATGCTGGATATAGTCCTGAAAGAATAAACCCAGGCGACAAAGAACACACAGTTGAGAAAATTAAGAAGGTTACAAGTGGTTCTACTCCTGAGGTTGCAGACTATGTAGATGCTGTTTACAATTCAGTACTTATTAATGGCACTCATAAGGCTTCGTCTATAAAGGTAGCTGAAGCGTCAAAAATCATAGAGAACTCTCAGCGCGATGTAAACATTGCATTTATGAATGAATTGGCAAAGATATTCAATGCCATGAACATAGATACACATGATGTTTTAGCTGCTGCAGGAAGCAAATGGAACTTTATCAAGATGTCTCCAGGATTGGTAGGTGGTCATTGTATATCTGTCGACCCATACTACTTGATACAAAAGGCACAAGTTTATGGTGTAATGCCACGAATGATGACTAACGCACGCCAACTTAATGATGGTATGGGCGATTATGTAGGAGCACAAGTGATAAAACTAATGAATAAGAAGGGTATCCTTGTAAAGGATTCTAAAATTCTAATTCTTGGTATCACATTCAAGGAAAATTGCCCAGACATTCGTAACACCAAAGTTGTTGACATATACCATACATTGAGTGAATATACCAATAACATTACAATTTTCGATCCTTGGGCAAACAAAGAGAATGTGAATAGAGCCTATGGTATAGATCTTACAAATGCAATACCTACCGAAAATGATTTTGATGTTATAATTCTGGCAGTAAGTCATAAGGAGTTCTTAAAGCTTGACCTACGTTCTTCGCTAAACAAGAATGGTGTCATCTACGATGTCAAAGGAGTACTTGATAGAAATATCATTGATGGCAGACTCTAACATTAATTCATGGAGTAGCCTCGTTTAACTCCACATAAACAAAAATTATACATATGGAGGCTCATAAGAGAGTTTTTATAAATACACTTTCCCAATATATAAAGGCCATAATAACAACATGTCTTTCGTTATATACTGTACGTCTGGTCTTGTCCGCATTAGGACAATCAGACTATGGTATATATTCGCTCGTTGCTGGGACAATAGCTCTTCTAGGATTTATTATCAACGCTTTGGTTATTACCACTCAGCGTCATCTCTCTTTTTCGCAAGGGCAAAAAGATCTTCATGTACAACGTAAATATTTCTCCAACAGCCTTTTAATACATTTGGTTATTGGTACGTTGCTACCTTTGTTTCTCATTCTATTTCAAGATTATCTATGTTCTATATTCTTCAATATTCCAGATACTAGAAGAGAAGCGACAGCAGAAGTATATTTTCTGATGTTGGGAATTCTTTTCCTTACCTTCTTGTCAGCACCTTTCAAGGCAGCGCTTATATCTCATGAGAATATTGTATATATGTCAATTGTAGAAATATTGGATGGAGTATTCAAGTTGGCGTTAGCAATAATATTGCTTGAATTGCAGACTGACAAGCTGATTACATATACTGTAATTCTACAGTTTATCTATTTGTTTGAATTCTTAGCATATTCTTGTTTTGCCATGACTAAATACGAGGAATGTAGACCATTAAAGATTATTGCTGACTATGACAAGAAGATAGTTGCAGAGTTAGCCAACTTTACAAAATGGACTACCTACGGTATGGGAGCAGTAGTATTACGCACCCAAGGATTATCAATACTGTTAAACAGATTCTTCGGCACACTTATTAATGCTGCTTACGGTATAGCACTTCAAATGTATGGTGCTGTTTCCTTTGTTTCTACATCTGTCATCAATGCAATGAACCCTATATTGATGAAATCTGAAGGAGCAAACGACCACGACCGTATGCTACGCATAGCAGAAAAAGAATGTAAATATGTGGTTGCAATGATGGCGACACTCTTCATTCCATTGATTGTAGAACTCGACTCATTGCTTAACATATGGCTTAAAGATGTACCAGACTATTCTGCATTTTTATGTCGTTGCCTTTTGATATGCTTCCTTGTCGATCAATGTACCTACGGACTAAACTCTGCCAACCAAGCCATGGGCAATATCAAGAAATACACCATATTGATGTATACTCCCAAAATTGCATACTTGGGTATAGCATATGTATTGCTTAAAACAGGTTGTAGCATAGATGTTATAATGTATACTTTCATAGCCATAGAAGCGATAGTTGCATTAATGCGCATACCATTTTTGCATAATAGCGCCAACTTAAATATGACACAATTTACATTCCATGTCTTTGGCAAGATTATTCCACTCATTATTTTTATGAGTTGTTTATCTTTGGCATTACATCAACTAAAATACCCACTGTCATTCTTAGTAAACTTGGTTGTGGCAGCTATATTGGGATTGCTTTTCATCTGGTTTTTCGTATTTACACATGAAGAACGTCAGATACTAAAACATATAATAATAAAGAAATAAGCATAATATGACAATATCATCATTGTTCACAATAAAAAAGATAGACCTCTTCACATTACAGAAGAAAAACATAGCAAGAATGTTTTTCTATTTAGGCATTCTCATTTCTTATTGGGGAGCCTTAATGCCTTGGTTTATATGGAAGATTGAAAATGTCTTCTTTGTATTGTCGGCAATGCTTATTGTAATGTCGATGCTTATATCTAGAAATATAAGCGAACCTCTATTTACACGTAAGGATTTTCAAGCACCGATATTAGCATATCTTGCTCTGACTGTCATGATGCGACTTGTTAATGGCAACAATATCAACAGCTACATAAGTCTTGTTTTTTATTCAGCTATCTTCCTGTCATTATTCACTATCAGCGTAGATGAGCTAAAACGACTGATGAAATTTATTTGTGTGGTTATGGGTTCATTGCTCACTGTATCAATATTCTACTTCGTATTATACATTCTAGGTTTTCCTTTGCCTTCAACGCCCATTGCTCATGAAGTATTGATGTATTCATATACCAATTTCTACTTTTTCCTCATCGATGACCGCACGTTCTATGTTCTAATTCCGCGCTTTCAATCTGTATTTATGGAACCTGGACACTTAGGAACAGCATCGGTATTCCTTCTGCTCACACAGTTGGGTAAATGGAAGAAATGGTACAATGTGGTATTGCTTATAGCCACGATAATGACATTTTCATTGGCTGCTTTTGTGTTATTAGCTATGGTATTGTTTATAAATGCTTGGCTTAAGCACCAAAGGATATTGCCAAAAATATTGCTCATCATAAGTTTCTTGGGTATCACAACAGTAGGCGCAATATTCTATAACGATGGCGACAACATGCTAAACTCACTCATCATAGAACGTTTGGTGGTTGACGATGGTAAGCTTGCTGGTGATAATCGTGTCACAGATACCTTTGAGGCTGCATTTGATGATTATATGAAATCAGATGACATACTCTTTGGACGAGATTTTGAACTAGCAGAATTCGGATGGGGTAATGCAGGCTACAGAGTTTATATCTACGACTATGGTTTAATAGTACTTTTGCTCACAATCATATTTTATATATCGGCAGTATATGGTAGTAAAGACAGAAGGGCTATAATTTCTATGTTTTTCATAGGTGTAGCGTCATTCTGGGTTAGAGCCACGCCGCTGTCGTTCTACTATTTCATACCTCTGTATGCTTTTGCATATATAGGACATCAGAATAAAAAATTATACGACATCAAACAAGAAAATTTAAAATGACTACAAATACAATAAAACTGTCTATTGTAATGCCGGTGTTCAACCGTAAGAACTTAGTTGCTATAATGCTCAACAGTATATTGGCAAACGATTTTATCGACTATGAGGTATTAGCCATTGACGATGGTTCAGATGAAGATACTCTAACATTGCTCAACGAATACCAAAACAAAGATAATAGGATAAAACTAATACAAAGAACTGAATTGCCCAAAGGTGCCACAAAATGTAGAAACATTGGTATAGATAAGGCTCAAGGGGAATACATAATATTCTTCGATTCTGATGATATTATCACTCCATCGTGTCTTTCTACCAGAGTGAATGCTATTTGCAAGCGTACTGATGTAGACTTCCTTGTATTTCCATCTTGCACTTACTATAAAGATACCCTCCACCCTATGGATACTAAGTTTGTATATGGTCACAAGGTTCATGACGATGACTTGCAGTTCTTTTGCCAACGATTACTTCCATTCGTGGTGGTAAACAATATCTATCGCACATCATCATTACGCAACCATAATATAAGATGGGATGAGCAATTGAAATCGCTACAAGATTGCGACTTTAATGTACAGACAATTCTTGCAGGTCTAAAATATGATTATGTGGAAACCAAACCTGACTATGGTTATAGAATAGATGAACGTGGTGCTGCTGTATCGTCGGGCATAATCACAAAAGCTCACTTCGAAAGCAATCTTCATTCTATCAATAAGCTATATACCATGGTACAGAACGTTCATGGGCATGGTTATGATAGCCATCTGTATAAGGGTGTTCTCTATGTATTTAATAACATCATGACTAATGGCATAGAATTTTCGTTTGCTAATCAGCTTAGCTCATTGGTAAAGAGCCACAATCCGCTTCATGGTACCTTGCTTGCTATACGATTTGGCTTCTGTCGCATATTAAGCCATTTTCTCTCACCCCGTCATTCAAGACAAATTCCAATGTCGCTGTTTATTATACGCCGACTACGACAGGAAAAAAACAATGAGCAGAAGATAGCACAACTATTACAACAGAAATCTTGACACCATCATATTTTATACGTAGATATTCAACATGAAACGCTTATCAATAATCATAGTAACCTACAATTCTGAACACGACATCTACGATTGCGTGAGTACGATAATAAGGTTTTCAGACATTCCTTTGTCTGAACTAGAACTCATCATCGTTGACAATAATAGTCGTGATACAGATACCATGTTTGAGAAACTTAAAGAGCTATATGGTAATAACATTGTATTGATAAAAAACACCCATAATGGTGGGTATGGTCAAGGTAACAATGTTGGTATCAAGAAGGCTTCGGCTCCTGTAATTCTCATTATGAATCCTGACGTGCGCCTTATAGAGCCAATATTCAAGACTGCAGTTGAAGCCTTCGAGAACAATTCAGAATTGGCAATGTATGGTATGAAGCAGATGCTTACTCATACCCTACCGAGCACAAACTCATTCACCTGTACTTATGCCATAAACGGATATATACAGACTATCATGTCATCGATATGCAACCGCTACGACTACTATATAGCAAAATACATGCATTTCTCAGGCTCTTGCTTCTATATCCGTAAGCAAATGTTTGAGCATGTAGGACTTTTCGATGAATCAGTTTTTATGTATGGCGAAGAGGAAGACATACATTATCGTATGTGGAAACTGGGATATACAAAGATGGTATACAATCCAAAGCTTCACTACATTCATTTAGTAAAAGAACGTAAACCTGATCTTAAATACGAGCTAAAGCTCATAGATGTTGCTGTATTTCAGAATGAAAAGAAAGGAATCACTGCTATTGGTATTTTGAAAAACAGAATGCGAAATACCAATCTTCTAATAGCTCGTTGCAAACTAAATGCATTTTTAGGTAAAGGCGATAATGGTTTGCAAGAAATGCTTATAGATTTAAAGGCAGCAATTAAGCATAGAATGAATACAATACTTAATAAATAACACTTTATGAAAAAGGCTTTATTGATATACTTCAAAGATTTCAATGTCGCAAATGATGGGGGAAGCCTTGTAAATAAGCGTAATGCAGAAATGGCAATGCAAATTCTTGGTAAAGAGAATGTTGATTGTTATTTCATCAATGATAATAAAAAACGTAGTGTATTTTCGTTAATATCTTCTGCATTTCTTTTTCCATTTGGCTATTTTAATGGTTTGACTCCTAGTAAGGTTAAAGCGATAATAAAAATGTCGGCCAATTACGACTATATTTTAATAAATACAAGTCTTTTTGGTATAATAGCCAAGAAGTTAAAAGAGAGTGGATATAAAGGAAAAGTTATAAGTTTCTTCCACAATATAGAGAGAGAGTATTATGAAGCAAGAGTGAGCAAGAAGTTACCTTTTAGAAATATCGTTATTGATTGTGCTGCTAAGAATGACGAATACAGTATAATGTATGCAAATGTCTCCATCGGTTTATGTGAAAGGGATTGCAATATCCTGCGTAAGGAATATGGTAAAAAGTTTGATACAATAGTTCCTGTAACTTTTGATGATAAGTGTGACGGAAGAGTTTGTGACAAGCAAATTCTTACAAACCAAAAGCCTAAGTGTTATTTCATAGGAAGTAACTTTCCAGCCAACTCTGAAGGACTTTTATGGTTTGTGAAGAATGTATTGCCATATGTAAATGTCAATTTTAAGGTAGTAGGTAAAGATATGGATTTGTTAAAGAATTCTGAACCTTGTCTTAAGGATGTACCTGTTTTCTCCAACGTACCAGACCTATCTAAATATTTCGAAGAAGCTGACTTCATGATATTCCCAATATTTTCTGGTAGCGGTATGAAGGTAAAAACATGCGAAGCTTTGATGTATGGTAAAAATATCTTAGGTTCTACCGAAACTTTTGAAGGTTATGATCTTGATACCTCGTCTTGTGGACGACTCTGTAACACAGCAAAAGAATATATAGATGCTATAAAGTATTTCGCAGAGAATCCAGTTCCAAGATACAACGTATACTCACGTTTTGTCTTTGAAACAAAATATTCAAATGCCTTTGCCTTAAAGGTTTTTGAGGAGTTGTTCCAATAAAAACGTCAATAGCGGTAGTTAGCATATAACATCTATTCTATGCGTTTTTTCTCTCCGCACAATATGGGTGTGAATAAAGCTATGGGGCAATACGTTGCTTTTTGAGAGTTTATGCTTTTGTTGGTTAGTTGCCGGAACTCCGATTATAAAAAACTCGTTGTACGTCCTTCTATGGATGAATAACGAGTTTTAATTGTTGCAAATACAATATATAATGAGTCTTAGCGTTAAGTAGTTAGTTTGTAATATATATGAAACAGTTATTAACACTTAAGATTAATGTCGTTGTTATGGCAACATACGTTGTCATGTTCATGATACCAGAACTACTTGTACTGGAAGATTTGCATTGGTGGGCACCATATATATCGGTGCCTTTTAATTTGGTTGTATATACTGCACTCTCATGGTTTTGCTGCACGCTCTTTGCACTAATGGGACGTAAGGCTAATGCTATTGCTCATGTAGTTTTGCATGCAGTGGTAGCACTTTATGTGCTGTCAGACATATTTCTCTTTGTTTTTTTTAGTCGACATTGGGATGTATATACCGTGCAATTCCTTTGTGAAACAAATGGTCGCGAGGCTAGCGAGTTTGTGAACAACTTTGTATTCAGTTTCCGTACTCTATCGATGGTGGTTTCTGCAGCTGGCTTCTTTATCTTGGAATGGTGGATTAGCCGCAAGGTAAAACTGATTAATGCGTGGCCCAAACGCGCTCTGTTTAGGATTGCATGGTCGGTATGCTTGGCTGTGGCGGCTGTACATGTTGCATATTTCTCACCCGATGTAGAACGTAACTATAAGTTTGTACACAAATTTCCTTCGCCTATCAAGTTCAATGACATATGGCAGACTATGCAGTCGATACTGATGTATAAGCAGCAGGAGCAAGACTATAAACGCTGTGCTACCTCGTTGGCCAATTACAAAGAACAGCCGGTATGCAGAGATTCTACTGCTGATTTCGTGCTAATTATCGGTGAATCATTCAATCGTCACATGAGCAACCTCTATGATGGTAGATGGAATACTAATCCTCTGCTTATAGAAAGGAAGAAACAAGGACGATTGTTCTTGTTTGATGATGTAACGGCTACAAGTAATGGAACATCGGTGGTGTTTCGCTATCTTTTATCAATGAATAGTCGTCGCGACAAGAATGCATGGTATGAGAGTCCAATGTTGCCATTGATAATGAGGCGTTGTGGATGGAATGTAACCTTCTATGGCAACCAATTTGTGGTGAGCGATCAGCTTGATGAGAATGATGCTGCTATGGGATTTCTAAATGTTCCATTGGTAGCTAAAGCACTCTTTGACAATCGCAATAATCGCACATTTAGTTATGACCTCGGCTTGGTGGCCGATTATTCCACACATCGTAATCAATTAGAAACAAAGCATCGTAACTTCGTGATATTCCATCTGTATGGACAGCATATGCCCGCAAAGGAACGTTATCCGAAGGAATTTGCTAAATTTACTCCTGATAATATCAATCGCCCTGAACTCAGCAAGGTTCAGTGTAACGATGTTGCACATTATCTAAATGCAACACTCTACAACGACCTTGTGGTAGATAGCATCATCAGGATGTTTGATAATCGTAACGCTGTAGTACTATATCTATCCGACCATGGTGAGGAGGTACACAACTTCCGCAACCAATATGGTCGTACAGACATCAACATGGCTTGTCGCGAATCGTATGTTCCGCAGTTTGATATTCCTTTTATGGTGTATCTTACTCCGAGTTATGCCAAAGAGCATCCGGAATTGGCAACTCGCCTTGAGGCAGCTCGCCATCGAAGATTCTCAAACGATGACACTCCGCAAGTTATATGCGATATACTTGGAGTGCAGTCTGCCTATGTACGTCTGTAGCATAGCTTCATCAACGATAGCTATATAGCTCCTCGCCATAGATTAATCACAAAGGATAAATACTATGACTAAAAGAAATAAGTCATAATAGTAATAAAAAAGTATTTTATGCGCAAAGAATTAGTATCTATCATTATGCCAATGCATAACTCCGCCAAATTTGTTGGCGAAGCGATAACATCTGTCATCAATCAAACCTATGATAATTGGGAACTGCTTGTTATAGACGATGCATCAGAGGATTATTCTTGTGATATTGTGCGTGAATACATAAAACGAGATAATAGAATACATCTTCTGTTCAATGACAACCATACAGGGCGCCCTTCTTCTCCGCGCAACATGGGCGTGAACTATGCTAAAGGTAGATATATTGCATTTCTTGACAGTGATGATATGTGGTTTCCAGAAAAATTGGAACAACAGATACCTCTATTTGATGATGATAATGTAGCTATAGTATATAGCAACTACGAGAAAATGGATGAAGATGGACATCGTTCCTGCAGAATAGTTAAAGCACCGGTTACGGCTACATACAATATGTTGTTGTCGGGCAATGTCATTGGCAATCTTACAGGTGTCTACGACCAGAAGAAGGTTGGCAAAATAGAGTTCCTTGATATCCATCACGAAGATTATGTGTTGTGGTTATCAATACTTAAGAAAGGTTTTATTGCCAAGAATACTAACACCACAACTGCAGCCTACAGAATAGTTTGCAATTCTATTTCTGCCAATAAACTTCAAGTGTTGCCATGGCAATGGAAAATATACCGTGATATTGAACATTTGAGTTTGCTGCGTTCTGTCTGTCATTTTGTAAATTATGCTATTAAGGCTTTTCTAAAGAGTAAGATTTAAATTGAATAGAGAGTCTTCGCTATAGTTATGGAAATGCGTATCCGCAATGCAAAATATACTAGCACTGAGGATACGCTTATACTATTTATCGTCTTTGTTTGCGTGTATGGGTTTTTCCTGAGTATGTTTTTATACTTATCACTCTTACATGATTGTCTTTGACAATCCAGATAGCATTGTATGTCGAATCTTTATGTGTATAAATATGAAGGTGTCTTTTTAAGTCTTCTATTTTTATGATATGATACGATACTATTTGGGGATTCTCTAAATCAAAGTAGATACGAGTTCCTTTTCCTGAATCCCAACTATTTCTTCCGTTTGTTTGGAAAACGGAATAAATAGGTATTTGGTTGTCGCAGTCAAGAATACATACTTTATTAGGAATACTTTTGGTTTGTGATACAGCAGACGATACTCTCTCGTTAGCAATACGTCCGTTTTTGTATATATAATAACCTTTATGTATAAACACAAAAATTCCGAATAAGAATGTTAAGGCAATTAAAGCTAATTCTTTCTTGCCCCAATTGGCTTCTTTTGTTAGGATACCAATGGATAATGCAATTATCCATAGTGATGGATAAACGTGCATCTCACCAGGATGTTCCATTATTAAATGTGGGGAGGTTATTGCTATTATTGAGAGAACTAGTGGAATGAATATTCTGAGGTTCTCTTTCTTTACTGTGTTTTTTATTATTATAAATATGAATATAACTGAAATTAATACAGTTGTAAAAACGATGATATAATTGTGTTCTATAAATAAAGCAATAGTGTCTATTACGGAGATGGCAGATCCGACAATCATACATAAACTTGTAATGCAATTAAGACCCAATTGTGGTGTATAACGGCTATAACCATTCTCTATAATATCAGATGGAGCATTGAGGTAGATTCTTATACATGCATAAATTAATATGATGACAATTGATATGCAATATGGTTTTATTAGTGAAGTATAATCTTTCTTGTTTATGATATCTTTATTATTATGACACTTTTCTATTACCAAACTTAATAATGGTGTGACAGCAAACCACGCTATACCACTTTCTTTTGAAAATAATGACAGTGTGATAAAAACATAAGCCCAAAACTTATGCTGTTTATATAATAATAAAGAGCTAATACCAAACGCTAAACACAGGGCTTGGTTTATAGAATCTATTGAGTATGTTGTTGCTACTAAAGCTGGTGATAGCATAAATATGGCAATGGCTATGGATTTTGTATATCCTTTAACATTGCTATAGCTCAAAATTTTTATTAAGCCAAATGATGAATAGGCAAAACAGATAAGGACTAATAAGTGATTTAGAAAAGGAAATGCATCTACATATTTTCCCATCATAATACCCCATAAAGCATCTATAGGACGCCAAAAACTTCCATTGGGAAGAAATGATTCTACATCCATCATTTTGTGAGGAGAAGACAAATAATAAAAGTCATCATAAACAGGGAGTATAAAGAATGCTCCAATTGATAGTATTGTCGAAATTGCAATTATTGTTTTGTTTCTCATTGCTTTATTCGTTTTTTATTTAGTATAAGTTGGGTTGTAGTAGAGTTCTATTTTGCTTTGTAGATACTAATCAAAAACATAATTAGTTTTCTAATATTCCGCAAGATTTGAGCATAGCATCAACATTGCTAAGGTCTACTGTTTCTGTTATTTGCGCTCCGTTTTTTATAGAAGCAATATGCTCCTTTGCCTCTTTTATGGCTTCTAACGTTTCTTTCTTTGACATTTCTTTTCTTGTTTATTATGTTACCTGCAAAAGTACAATATTCTTATGAATTAACAATGTTAACTTGAGAAAACCTGTAGTTTCGATTAATGGAATAAACTTCCAAAGGATGCCTTTTGATAGGGCGTAAAATATGACAGAAAAAGACAAATATATAAATGAAATTTTGTGTGTGTCAATTTATTTAGTATTTTTGTAAAAAAAAAGAGAATATGATACAGCAAGCATTTTCATTAAACCAAGCACAACTCCAACTGTTGGACATGATGTCGTTTATTAAGACACCAGAAGCGTTGAGAGATTTGAACAAAGTGATTTCGGATTATTTTGTTAAAAAGGCAGATGAGGAAATGGCTAAAATGTGGAATGAAGGAACTCTTAATGAAGAAAAAATTGAGAGTTTTCGGAATATCCATGAGCGTACTGCATATAAAAAGCCCGTATTGTAATTGTCAATAGCTCATAACAATGAATATTGTTTTTGCGTTTTGATTCTCATTTTAGTTTTGGTCTTATTACCGTTGATGCTGATGATAATAAGTTTGTAGATTGTGCTATTGTTGCCAATGCACACTTTATAGTTACTGAGGATAAACATTTTAATGTATTAAAGAATATAGAGTTTCCTCATGTAGATGTTATAGGAATAGATGATTTTAAGGATATTCTGGCTTCTTCTTCAATGCGTAACTAATTTTTTGTCATTTGCCATAATCCCCATGCAAATATAATACAAGCAGTAAAAAACTGTTACAAAATAAAAATTGATTATAGAGATTTTCAGTGCGATTTTTTATGGTTTTTAGTGTGGCAAATGCTGCATCGTTCTTCATTTGTACCTCATTTGCCTTGCAACTGTAGCCCTTTTGATATGTAAAAGGGCTACAGTTGCAAGGCAAATGGACTACAGTTGGAGTGTAAAAGAGGTCCTTTTTTTATAAAATGTAGGTTTTTTTGTGTGCAGAAATTTTGTATACAAAGTTTGTATATTCTGTAACTTATTGTGTATAAGCAATATAATACAAAACGCTCAAAACTTGCGAATTCTGAACTGAAGAGCTGTTTGTGCGTTCAACTCGCAGTTTTGAGCGGTATAAAATGCAAATATAGAAAAAATACTGCTGCTATTTGCAATAAAAAGACAAAACGTCGTTAGTATATATAATCAAGATTAATACTTAATGAATATATCGAAGATACTAAATATGGAAGATACATATGTATACGACGGAATGAACGAGGTTGAGAGAAATGTAAAGCGCATTTTTGACTTTATTGTAGCCTTTGTAGCACTGATAGTTTTCTCGCCACTTTTCATTATTTGTTATTTTGCCGTGAAGCACGAGGATGGCGGACCTGCAATATTCAAGCAGGAGCGCATTGGTCGTTTCGGCAGACCGTTTTATATATATAAGTTTCGTAGTATGCGTGTAGATGCCGAAAAGAATGGTCCGGCACTCTATCAGCATGAGCGCGATACTCGTATGACAAAAGTGGGTCGTTTCTTGCGTGTGCACCATCTTGACGAGTTGCCACAGTTGTGGAATGTTGTGCGAGGTGATATGTCGTTTATTGGTCCGCGACCGGAGCGTAATTTCTATATCGATCAGATTATGAAACTCGACCCTCGCTATGCTTATCTTTATCAGATACGTCCGGGCGTGACATCATACGCCACTCTGTATAATGGATATACGGACACGATGGAAAAAATGCTGAAACGTCTGGAGCTTGACTTGTATTACCTGAAGCACCGCTCGTGGTGGTTTGACATCACGATACTGTTCAAGACGTTTGTCAACCTGGCTATAGGAAAGAAGTTTTAGGGCTGCGTTAGGTCTTAGTCACGAATTATCATGAATTATTCACGAATTACCTATTAATGTTAAGTGTTGAATGTTGAATTCATGGGTAAATTCACGGACAATTCATGATAATTCGTGACAAACAAAAAATAATTCGTGGATAAATTTATGGACAATTCACGATAATTCGTGACAATGCACAACAATAAATTCAAAATTCCATAATTCTTCATGGCAGGCGTTAGCCGCCAACAACTCAACATTCAACATTCAAAACTCAACATTCACGAAGTGACTTCGTGTTCTTAGAATTTCTTGAATTTCAGACGTAGCTTTTCTGTTGAGAGTATCATGTGGTTGGCGTTGAGTGCTTCCTTCTTGAAGTGCTCGGGCAGGGCGTTGATGCCCAGCTGGCGCAGGTTGTTGTCGATGGCTTCAACGGGAATGTCGCCACCCTGCTCGTGGTTGGGATTGTCCTCATGACCGTGGTCGAGGTATATCTTGGTGACGTGGAGGCTGTCGTGGGTCTGGTTGAAGCGCAGATAGTATGCGCCAACGCTGCTGTTGGAACTGTCCTTGATGTAGATAAGATCCTTCTGAACTCCCCAGAATACGTAGCCCGAGGAGTAGTCGGTGGTGCCGCCAGTGGCGAGAGTGTCAATACGCTCCAGATGCCAGAAGCCGTCGAGAGGTCCGTTGTCGCTTGTCTCGACATTGCATGAGACAAGCAGAAGAGGTGTGGCGAGCACAGCCAGTAGGCTTTTGATAGTCGGTTGTTTCATATTTATTTTATCAATCCCGTTTTACTTATTGTTATCTGTCCACCGGCATTGTGACCGAACATCTGTCGGCTACCGAAGTCCATGGCGTAGGCAGCTGTGAGTTTCCAGCCCTTGTTGAAGCGATAGGATGTTTCGGCGAGGAAACTGAAGTTTTGGTGCTTGCTGTTGAAGGGTATGTCGTAGGTACCCCAACCTTCCTGATAGGTAGCCAAGGCACGATAGGCGAGGCGAGTGGTGGGAGCACCGTCAATGCCGAGATGCCACGCTACGAAGCGGTTGTTGTAGATTTTTAATTGTCCGTTGGTGTTGTATATGGGCGATCGGTAGAGCGGATTACCTATAACCTGACCCCAATGTTGCCAACCTGGATAGATGCCGTGATTGTAGTAGTTGTCCATACCTGCAATCTGGTCGCTGATGTTCTGCGTGTGGTCGTGGTTGTACGGACCGCTTTGGTATTTTGTGTAGATGTATTCGGCTACGACGTGGCGCAACCATCGTCCGTACTTCAGTTCCAGTTCGCCGCCCAGCATGATGTCCTTAAGGTCGTAGAGGAAGTAGCGGCGATGTACGCGCTTGTTCCAGTCGTTGCCTGAGCCGTAGCCGTTGTTGTTGATGAGGAACATCTGGCTGTGATCTTCAAAGAAGTGGTCGGCATATACAGAGAATCGCCATAGCTCGCAGTCGTAGTTGACGCGCATCAGCCAGCTGCCTACTATGTTGCCCTCGTTATTGGCATACATTCCGTCGGTAGCATCTTGTCCGCCCGGAAAGAATGCGTGCCAGAAACTTTTCAGTCCGTGATTGGTAGATATTGATTGCATTGTGCCGTCGTTGGAGGGACGATATGGTGTGCCGCCAAACAGTGTTGCCATCTCCAGTCCGAGTTCTACGGATAGGGGGAAGGTGGAGTATTCGTTGCCAATCTTCAGATATCCGGCCTTGGAGTGATAGAGTACGTGGTCAGCATATTTAGATTGACGGCTTGTGAAGTCGTGCTGCCAAGCGTCGTCGGTCATCATGCCATAGGCTATATGGCCCTTCAGGTGCAGCCAACCGCCTCCGAAGGGCAACTGCCAGTATTCTGGCAGGGCGATACGTACTTGTGGAACGGGACGTGCATTGATGCCCAGCGTCTGCGATCCTGAGCTGAGCGTCTGGTTCTTGAGTTGCAAGGGCCACTCCTTGGCTCCTGCTGTAATCACACCGTGCAGCCAGCGTGCCTCCACGTAGGCTTGCTGCACCACGACGTTGCTGGTGTAGTGGAGCGGTGCAGCCACGTCGGCACAATAGCCAATAGCCCATCGGCGAGCCGAGTCGGCAGCCAACGGACGCATAACGGCAGCACGAACATATCCGTTCGTTTTGTCGAGTGAACTAAGACCATAGCGGTTTGCGTTGAGCCACAGAGGTGTCTGTCCCTTCGACAGCGTAGCCTGCGTCTCAATGCGGTAGGTGAGTGAAGAAGTGAGGTGGGGTTTGGAAGGCTCGCGGTCGGTCTCTTGCCATGTATATTGCGCATGAGTGACAGCGGGAAATAATGCTATAAGAAGAGCAAAAAGGCGAAAGACGGTATGGCAGTGGGTCATCAATTGAATATCTTAAATTTGATATTTAGTTAATCCCTACCCCCTAAGCTAACAAAGCATACCACTCCCCTCCCTACGGGGGAGGGGTTGGGGGTAGGGCTTTTTGGGGTAGGGCTTCTTTCTTTTAGTTATGCACAAGCGTTCCGATAGGTTCGCCGTCCATAACCTTCTTCAGATTGCCCACAACGTCCATGTTGAATACGTAGATGGGGAGGTTGTTCTCCTTGCACATTGTTGTGGCTGTGAGGTCCATCACTTTCAAGCCGCGAGTATAAATCTCGTCGTAAGTAATGTCGCTGAACTTGGTTGCGGTCGGGTCTTTCTCTGGGTCGGCGGTGTAGATGCCGTCAACGCGTGTGCCCTTGAGCATAACGTCAGCCTCAATCTCGATGCCACGCAGACTTGAACCGGTGTCGGTAGTGAAGTAAGGCGAACCGGTTCCGGCAGAGAAGATGCAAACGTAGCCGTTCTCCATAGCCTCGATGGCTTTCCACTTAGAGTAGAACTCGCCAATAGGTTCCATGCGTATGGCTGTGAGCACCTTTGTCTTAACGCCTATAGCGCCAAGAGCCGAGCTAAGAGCCAATGAGTTGATTACTGTAGCGCACATTCCCATCTGGTCGCCTTTGACACGGTCGAAGCCCTTTGAGGCTCCGCTAAGTCCGCGGAATATGTTGCCACCGCCGATGACGATGCCAATCTGTACACCCATTTCGTGTACTTCCTTAATCTGCTGGGCATACTCACCCAAACGAACTGGGTCGATGCCGAAGCTTTGGTTGCCCATAAGGCTCTCGCCACTGAGCTTAAGAAGAATTCTGTTGAATTTCATATTTTGATTTTTGAGTTTTGATTTTTGAATTTTGAATTGTTGCCTTTGGCAATTTTGAGTTTTGAATTTTGAGTTTTGAATTGTTGCCTTTGGCGATTTTGAGTTTTGAGTTTTAAATTTTGAGTTTCCCCTTTTATTCCTCTTCCCAAGTTTTCAAAGCATATCACTCCCCTCCCTACGGGGGAGGGGCAGGGGGTGGGGCTTTTGGGGGACAGGGCTTTTGGTGGGTAGGGCTTCTTTACAGCTGTATCTCCACTACTTTATCCACATCAGTAGGTACGCTGTCGAGTGTAATGAGCACACCGCCTTGACACTTCTGCATCTTCACCGCCTTGCGCGAAACGTAGTCGACGGCGCGCTTTGCGTTCTTGTCGGTGATGGGGAGGAAGAGTGAGCGGTCCTTGAGGTTGAGGATATGTACGAATATCTTGTTGTCCTTCTCGGTTGTTACGCCCCAGTCGCGTGGAGTAACGCGTCCGCCACGTGTACCGTATATTGTCTCTCCGTAGGTCTTCATCCAGTCGCCCATCTCCTTCAGACGCTGTACAGCCACTGCGGGCAGACAACCGTCGGGTTGCGGGCCGATGTTCATCAGGAGGTTGGCGTTGCGACCTGCTGCCTTTACGAGATAATGGATGAGTGTCTTTGTCGACTTGTAGTTTTGGTCGGTAATCTTGTAGCCCCACATACCGTTCATTGTTTCGCATGTTTCGAGCGGCAGCTGTGAGATTGACTGACCAGAGAGTCCGGCAGTGTTCTCGCCGGGCAGGTCGCGCTCGAACATCTGGAAGTCCTCACCCTCGAACGGAGTATGATGGTGGTTGTTGCCGATGAGGCAGGCGGGCTGCAGACGATGGATGAGAGCATACTGCTCGGGCAGACGCCAGTCGAACGAGGGGTTCTGGTCCTGATCCCACCATCCGTCAAACCAGATGGCACCCACTTTGCCGTAGTTGGTGAGCAGCTCGGTGAGCTGATTGTTCATGAATGTATAGTATGAGTCCCAGTTCTGCTTGTCAACGGGTCTGCCTGTCCCCAAACCTGTACGGCCAAGCGGAGCGTCTTCACGCTGCCAGTCGATGTGCGAGTAGTAGAAGTGGATGTCGATGCCCTGGCGGTGGCACTCGTCAGCGAGCTCCTTCACGATGTCGCGCTTGAATGGAGAAGCGTCTACAACGTTATAGTCGGAATATTTCGACTTGAACATAGAGAATCCCTCGTGGTGACGTGTGGTGAAGCAGATATACTTGGCACCCGATGCCTTTATCTGCGATACCCACTCCTTGGCGCTGAAGCGAGAGGGATAGAAGCCTCCAGCCAGCTTGGCGTACTCCTTGTAGTTGAGGTTGTTGTTGGTCATAGTCCATTCGCCGGTGGCGAGCATGGCGTACAGACCCCAGTGGAGGAAAATTCCGAACTTAGAGTCCTGGAAGTGTTTGCGTGCCTCGATGTTGTCGGCAGAGGGTGTGTAGGTTTGATTAGTGTTAGCGGATGCTGTCAGCGATAGAGCCAGCATGACCGCAGCCAATAGCTTTTTCATAAGTTGTTGTTGGGTTATGGGTTATATTTGTTTCGCAAAGTTAACCTTTTTATTCGTATTGGTGAAGCAATAGGGCAAAAAAAAGTTGGGCTACCTCACGGCAGCCCAACCCGATAACTATTAAAACGTGTAATACGATAAGATCTTAGTCTTGTGCGTTTCTGTGCTGGATCTTTATATATCCTTAATTCCGCAACACTATAGTTTAACATTATTTATAAGTGCCTGAGCAACAAA
>OLGI01000131.1_pt1 | contig 76829 bp, 53 predicted proteins | sample 1605221 | NCBI WGS metagenome assembly OLGI01 (sample SAMEA3888915, study PRJEB22519) | human gut metagenome | biome: human gut; feature: human-associated habitat; material: faeces | place: Denmark | collected 2010 | reverse complement strand
TAAAGCATGCCGCCAGCGTTCAATCTGAGCCAGGATCAAACTCTTTAGTTCAATCACTGTTTGTTCGCTCTTCGCCGGAATTGAAAGATTTGATTTGATCTCTTCTTTCGGCTTTCGAGAAGTGCAAACTTCGTAAAATTTTTGAGTCTCCGGATCGTGAAATCCGGCGCCTCTTTCGAGGCTCCTCAAGTTTCCGACGTTCACACTTATCGGTTCGTTGAATCTGATTTTTAAAGAACTTTGCCGACCTCAGTCAGCGCAGAAGAAAGAGTTTATCTGAACTTTTTCTTCTTGTCAAGGACATTTCAACGATTCGTTTGAATGCATCTCAATGTTTCTTAACTTTCTGCCTCTCGTTCGAGGCAGGGAGCGAACTATATAGGGTTCGTTTCGTCTTGTCAAGGGTTAAAAAAATCCGCGGTCTCATGGACTGCGGATTTCTGCCGTTTAGCTGCGGATCAGGCCGGCAGCCTCCAGCTCCCTGCGGCGGCTCTCTTTGAGGACATTCACCCAAATCCGCTTTTCGCCGTCCTCATTGGTTTCCAAGTAGACGCCCTGAAGCTCTGGAGCGAATCCCGGGAACCGATTGACGCCGACGGCGAGCGCTTCGAAATACGCCTTCACCGCGCCGCCCCAGATTTCCCCCGGAACACAGCAGATGACGCCCGGCGGATACGGCAGCGCACCTTCCAGGGCGATGCGCCCTTCAGCTTCAGCGAGCGGAATGTACTCGGCATTGCCGCGCATAAATTCAAAGTTCGCCTGCTGAGCAGACATGACAGCCTTGGGAAAATGCTCCCGGCGGAACATCGCTTTCTGCAGATCCTTGATATTGAATTCGCGGGAGAAATCGTGCATTTCCTGACAAAGCTCGCGAATGCGGTAACCCTCGTAGCGCTCTTCCCAGTCACGGTAAACCTGCGGAATCACCTCCTTCATCGGCGCATTGGCGTCGAGCAGACGCTCAAACCGGGCAATCTGCGTTGTCAGGGACGAGATCTTGGCTGTCGTCTGCGACGGCGTGAGCAGGAAGAGAATCGAATTGAGGTCACACTTCTCGGGCACAACGCCGTGCGCACGAAGGTAGTTGGCCAGAATCGTCGCGGGCACCCCGAAGTCCTCGTACTCGCCGGTTTCGGTATCAATGCCCGGCGTCGTTAAGAGGAATTTGCACGGATCCACAAAGTACTGGTTGGAGCCATATCCTTCAAAGGCATGCCATTTCGCCCCCGGTTCGAATTTAAAGAACCTCAGGTCGCGTGCGATTTCGTCTGTGGGATAGCTCTCCCACGGACGGCCGATCACGACCGGCGGCACAAAAGGCTGAATGTAGCGGCAGGTGCGCTTCAACTGCTTGCGCGCCTCAATGCCGATCTTCACGCATTCGGCCCAAATGCGGCGTCCCGAGACGCCCGAATGCATCTTGGCATTGATGTCGATCGAGGCAAAAAGCGGATAGAAGGGAGAGGTGGACGCATGAAGCATAAAGGCGTTGTTCACCTGCTTATGCGTCACATACCGCGTCTGCCCTTTCACATGGGCATCCTTTTTGTGAATCTGCGAGGTCTGTGAAAAACCCGCCTGCTGCTTATGCACGGACTGCGTAACGAAAATGCCCGGATCGTCAGGTCCGAGCTCAAGGAGGAGCGGCGAGCAGTCCTTCATCATCGGAATGAACTGCTCGTAACCCACCCAGGCAGAGTCAAAGAGAATGTAGTCACACAAGCGTCCGATGCGGTCCACCACCTGACGGGCGTTATAGATGGTGCCGTCATAGGTGCCAAGCTGAATCACGGCGCAGCGGAAGGGTCTCGGCGCATCGGCCTTTTCGGGCGCAATCTCAGCCACGCGGCGGCGCAGCTCCGCCTCGTTAAAGCACGCATCATCAATGCCGCCGATAAACCCATACGGATTGCGCGACGTTTCCAGATACACCGGACGAGCACCGGCAAGCACCAGCGCTCCCTGATGACAGGATTTGTGGTTGTTGCGGTCAAAGAGCACCAAATCACCCGGGGTGAGGAGCGAAGAAAGCACCACTTTGTTTGAGGTAGACGTGCCGTTCAGCACAAAGTACGTCTTGTCGGCATTGAACACCTTGGCTGCGTGCTTCTCGGCCTCAGCCGCTGCCCCCTCATGAATCAGCAGGTCCCCCATGTCCACGTCCGCGTTGCACAGATCGGCACGGAAGATGGTTTCACCGAAAAAGTTGGTGAATTCACGCCCGGCCGGATGCCGGCGGAAGAACGCGCCGCCTTGGTGCCCCGGGCAGTCGAACTGCTCGTTGGCTGTGCTGACGTAGCGGCGAAGACTGCGAAAAAACGGCGGCAGAATCTTTTCCTCATAACTCGTCGCTGCATCCACAAGCTGTCGGACGAAGTAGGCCTCTTCGATCGGATCGTCGTTGACGACGCCCATGCAGCGTCCGATCAGCTCGTCGGGCACGTAGCGGCCTCGTTCGACAAAAATGAAAATCGGAATGCCGAAGCCGTAAGCCTCAATGCGGTCGAGTTCGCCGACTTCGGCGTCCTCTACTGACATGAGCACCACGCTCGTCTCTGTCATTTCTGCTTCGGAAAGCTTCACGACGACCCGATCCTTCGGGAAGTTTTGGAAGGACACGTTGTTGCTCACGGCAATGGCAAGCTTCTGCATGACGAAAGATCCTGAAATGAAATGGCGGCGGCCAATAGAATGCCGGCGCGCGTATCTTAACGGGAGAAGGTGTGGATTTTGAAGCACTGCAGACAGTTCGAGCGGACTGCAGCATAAAAAGGCTGAAGCCGCGCAAGGCGATGCGGCCTCCCGCGGCTTCATTCATTTAAGCATACCGGCCGCTCAAGATGTCGGCCGGCAGGCACTCAGCTGATCAGCCGACCCACTGGCGGGCGTTGCGGAACATGCGCATCCACCCGGAGGCTTCTGACCATTGAGCCGGATGCCACGAGAGCTCAACAGCACGGTGGCTGCGTTCCGGATGAGGCATCATGATCGTAAAGCGCCCGTCATCGGTCGTGAACGCCGTGAGGCCGCCTTCGGAACCATTCGGGTTCTGCGGATAATAAACCGCAGGCTGTCCATTGCCGTCAACAAATCGGGCTGCGGCGTGCGAGAGCACCGCGTCTTCGGGCTTGAGGAATTCGACGCGGCCCTCGCCGTGACTATTGACGATCGGCATCACCGAACCGGCCATTCCGGCGAAAAGAATCGAGGGGGACTCGAGAATTTCAACCGAAACGAGGCGTGCTTCAAACTGTTCGGAACGATTGCGCAGGAACTGCGGCCAGTGTGAAGCCCCCGGGATGAGCGAACGCAGACGGCTCATCATCTGGCAGCCGTTGCAGACGCCAAGACCAAACGTGTCGCCGCGCTCAAAGAAGGTGCGGAACATGGCCGAAAGACGATCATTGTTGAGAATCGTCGCCGCCCATCCGCCGCCGGCGCCGAGAACGTCGCCGTAAGAGAACCCGCCGCAGGCTGCCAGCCCCTTGAAACCCGAAAGATCCAGACGCCCCGAGAGGAGGTCGGTCATATGAACATCCCAGGGTTCGAATCCGGCACGCAGGAAGGCCGCAGCCATTTCGTTCTGTGAGTTCACGCCTTCTTCACGCAGGATGGCAATCTTCGGACGAACGCCGGACGCAATAAAGGGCGCGGCGATGTCTTCATCGACATTGAACGTCGTCTTGGCAATGAGATTCGTCGCGCGCTCGGCCGAGATACCTTCGAACTCTTCATCTGCGCAGGCCGGATTGTCGCGGCCGCGGGCAATGAGATGCGAAGCTTCGCTCCAGGCGGACTGGAGCTTCTCGCGCGGGAAGACCGCAAGCGTCTCACCGTTGGCGCAGACTTCAAGCGCGTCGCTCTTGATAAATTCACCCACGAAATGGCAGCAGTCGGCCAGACCGGCCGCACGCATTTCAGCAACCACTTCCTTCACGCGGTCGCTCGGAACCTGAATCAAGGCGCCGAGCTCTTCGTTAAAGAGCGTATTGAGAACCGTTGCGCCGTGAGCCTCAAGGAGAGAGTCAAGCGTGAGGCGGATGCCGATGCGGGAAGCAAACTGCATTTCCGCCGCGGCAGCAAAGAGACCGCCGTCAGCACGGTCGTGGTAGCTCATCACGCAGCCCGAAAGTTCGAGCTTGCGCAGCGACGTGACAAAGCGGCCGAGCAGCGTCGGATCTTCGCAGTCGGGCGCCGTATCGCCGAAGCGCTGCGTCGTCTGAGCGAGGATCGAGCCGCCCATGCGGTTTTTGCTCAGGCCCAAATCCACCAAAACAAGCATGCTGTCTTCAAGAGCAGGCGTCTTTTTGATTTCAGGGGTGAGCGTCAGCATCGCATTCGTCACCGGCGCGGCTGCCGAAACGATGAGCGACACCGGAGAGGTGACCGTCTTCTTTTCGCCGGCATCTGTCCAGCTCGTGCGCATGGAGAGCGAATCCTTGCCGACCGGAATCGAAATGCCTAAGCCAATGCAGAATTCACTGGCGGCCTTCACGGCGTCAAAGAGACGCGCATCTTCACCGGGAGCGCCGCAGGCGGCCATCCAGTTAGCCGAAAGCTTCACGCGGGCGAGTTCGATATCGGCCGCGGCAATGTTCGTGACGGCTTCACCAATCGCCATGCGGCTCGCGGCAGCGGAATTGATCACTGCCAAGGGCGTACGTTCGCCGACGGCCATGGCTTCACCGCGATGAGTCGTAAAGCCAAGCGTCGTAACGGCACAGTCGGCTACCGGAACCTGCCAGGGGCCGACCATCTGGTCGCGCGCCGTCAAACCGCCCACCGAGCGGTCGCCGATCGTGATAAGGAAGGACTTCGAACCCACCGTCGGATGGCGCATCACATCGTACGCCGCAGCCTCGAGCTCAATGCCTTCTTCGGCAAAGGCCGTGAGCACCCTGTCTTCGTGCTTGACGTTGCGGTGCATACGGGGTGCCTTGCCGAGGAGAACCTCCATCGGCATATTCACGGCGTCGTCTTCGCCCGGGCGCTCCACCTTGAGGTCGCTCTTTTCCGTAATGTGACCGATCACCGCATAGGGGCAGCGTTCACGGCGGCAGAAGGCGTCAAACTTGTCGAGTCCGGCGGGATCAAGCGCAATCACATAGCGTTCCTGTGATTCGTTGCACCAGATTTCCAAAGGCGACATGCCGGTTTCTTCAACCGGAACCTTCGAGAGGTCAAACTGCGCGCCCTTGCCCGAAAGATCGGCGAGCTCAGGCATCGCGTTGGAAAGGCCGCCCGCGCCGACGTCATGGATAGCCAGGATCGGATTGGCTTCGCCCATCGACCAGCAGCGGTCGATCACTTCCTGAGCACGGCGTTCCATTTCCGGATTGCCGCGCTGCACGCTGTCAAAGTCGAGTGCTTCGGAGTTTGCGCCCGTATTCATCGAGCTTGCAGCGCCGCCGCCCAAACCGATGCGCATGCCCGGGCCGCCGAGGACGATGAGAAGGCTGCCCGCCGGAGGCGTCAGCTTCTTCGTCTGATCATCGCGGATGTTGCCGATGCCGCCCGCGAGCATGATGGGCTTGTGGTAGCCGTAACGCACGCCGCCCACATTGGCTTCAAAAGTACGGAAGTAGCCGAGCAGATTCGGACGGCCGAATTCGTTGTTGAATGCCGCGCCCCCCAAGGGACCTTCAGTCATGATGGAAAGCGGCGTAGCAATGCGGCCGGGCGCGCCGTAGGGCTGCGCGTTTTCGACGCCCGCGGAGCAGTCGGAATCGTCTTCCCACTTGTGCGGGGCTTCGCGCAGGCGGAGCGACGAAGTCGTAAAGCCCGTGAGACCCGCTTTCGGACGTGCGCCGCGGCCGGTCGCGCCTTCGTCTCGGATTTCGCCGCCCGAGCCGGTAGACGCACCGGGGAACGGAGAAATGGCGGTCGGATGGTTATGCGTTTCAACCTTAAAGACCGTATGCGTACGCTCGGTCTTCATTTCAAAGGCAGAGCCGAAAGGATCCGCATCGCTCGGGCGCGGATAGAGGCGCTCAACGTCACGGCCTTCAAAGATGGCCGCGTTGTCGGCATAGGCCGTAATGGTGAACTGCGGAGCTGCCTTGTGCGTAGCACGGATCATGCCGAAAAGCGTTTCAGCCTTCTTTTCTCCGTCAATCGTCCATTCGGCGTTGAAGATCTTGTGGCGGCAGTGTTCCGAATTGGCCTGCGCAAACATCATCAGTTCAACGTCAGTCGGATCACGCTGAAGTTTTTCGAAGGCGTCTGCCAAGTAGGCGATTTCATCGTCGGAAAGCGCCAATCCCATGTCCGCATTGGCTTCTTCAAGCGCCTTACGGCCCTGAGCCAAAAGCGGCACCGTTTCCATCGGACGCCCCTGCAGATCTACAAAGAGGTTCTGAACAGGAAAATCCGGCGGCACCGCGGATTCCGTCATGCGGTCGTGAAGGAGCGCGGCAAGTGCACGCTTCTTATCTTCCGAAAGCACCGTGCCCGCTTTCATCTGCACGGAAAAGAGCGTGCCGCGTTCAACGCGAAGCACGCCGGCGACGCCGCAGTTGCCGACGATATCCGTTGCCTTCGAAGCCCAGGGCGAAATCGTGCCGAGGCGGGGAACGACCAGCACGTCAAACGTATTTTCAAGAACCTTGGACGGCGTGGGACCGTAGTTGAGAAGAGCCTGCAGACGGTCAACCGATGCCGCATCGAGCTCCTTCTCAGCATGCACAAAATGAATGAAGCGGCTCGATACCGCTTCAACGGCGCTGTTGACCTTCTCGAGAGCGCGAAGCAGCCGCTCCTCACGAAAATCCGAAAGCGCGCGAGGCCCTTCGAGGTTGAAGACGATGCCGGCAATGGACGCCATGACTCAGTTCCTATTTGAAGAGAGGGATCAACTTTTTTACCCGCTGACTCGGCCGCATACAGATGGCCGAACGAGCGTTTTGCGCGGGATTATAAAGGTGCAGCAGGGCGCACAAAAGCCAAACGGCGCCGAAAACAACAGATTCCGCTGTTATGACCCGCAGCTTCGATGCGGAACTGCAACGCGAGCGTGATATCGAGCCTGCGCCTGAAGCGCGCAATCCGCCTTTTTTATCAGGCCGAGGCCTTCATCATGATCAGGCCGACAACAATGAAGCCCGCTGCAGTCACCCGCATAAGTGAGAGTGATTCGCCGAACATCACGACGCCCGCCGCAAACGCGCCGACAGCGCCGATCCCCGTCCAGACGACATATGCCGTCCCGAGCGGCAGCGTCTTCATGGCAAGCGCAAGGAGCGCGACTGAGCCAATCATGGCGAGCACAGTGATAAGGGACGGAATCAGCTGCGTGAAGCCGTTTGAAGCCTTCATGGCAACGGCCCAAAGCGTTTCAAGAATGCCTGCTGCAAGTAAGTAAATCCAGGCCACGGAGGCCTCCTTCCAGAAAAGAATGAAGCTCCGGGCCGTCCCGGGCATGAGTTTCCCGACCGCTCCCCTTTTTGCGGCGCAGCCGGATCGAGGTCGTCCTCGATAAGCTGAGGACCCATTCTCGCACGTGAAGCGCTCTGCGGAGCCCTTAAAACTTCGGGCGGCCGCCCGAAAAAGGTGGCCGCCCGAATACTGACGGCTCTATCAGATTTCAAATCAGCCCATTATTCACGCCAGAGCGGCGCAGCCTCCGACTGCTTGTCGCGAAGCCACTTGTCAACCGCCGCTGCGCACTCACGCCCTTCAGCCAGAGCGTTGACGACAAGCGACTGACCGAACCGGCCGTCGCCCGCCGCAAAGATGCCTTCGGCAGCCGTGCGCCAAGCTTCAGGACCATCTACCGGCGCAGCAATAGAGCCGCGTTTATCGGTAGCCAGTCCCAACGCCTTCACAATGGCATGCGAAGGATGCGCGTAGCCCATCGCAATCAGCACAACGTCAGCCTTGACCTCGCTTTCGGTGCCTTCGATCGGCGTGATCTTGCGCCCCGGCCCCCATTTGACCTGTACGGTCTTCACGGACTCCACGGCATTCTTGCCTTCAAAGCTCACCGTATTGGTGGCAAAAAGCCGCGTGCAGCCTTCTTCCTGAGAAGTAGAAGTCCGCTTGATATGGCGCCAGTCCGGCCACTCACGCATCAGATCGGCCTTGAGCGGCAGTTCGGCGTGATAGTCGAGCTGCGTCACGGAGGCAGCCCCGAGCCGGTTGGCTGTGCCGATGCAGTCGCTTGCCGTTTCGCCGCCGCCGATCACCACCACATGCTTGCCGCGAACCTGCACCGGATTGACGCCGCCGCCGGAATTCACCCGGTTCTGCGCAATCAGGAAGTCAAGTGCGAAGTGAATCCCGGAGAGCTCGCGCCCAGGGAGTTTCAAATCGCGCGGCACTTCAGCACCCAAAGCCAACACGACGGCGTCGTACTTGGCCTGAAGCGCTGCAATGGAAATGGTCGATTCCGCATCATCATGAACCCCCGGCTCAAGCGTTTCACCGTCGGTCCCCGTAACGCGGGTGGAGAGCACAAAACGCACCCCCTCGCGCACGAGCTGATCGAGCCGGCGGTCAACCACCTTCTTGCCGAGCTTGAAGTCAGGAATGCCGTAGCGCAAAAGACCGCCCGGCTTATCCATCTTTTCGTAAACGGTAACCGCATGCCCCATCCGAGCAAGCTGCTGAGCTGCGGCCAGACCGGCGGGACCGGAGCCCACCACAGCCACAGAGCAGCCAGTTGAGGCAGCTGCCGGCTGGGGCGTCACATAACCTCGGCTGAAGGCCACCTCGGCAATTTTCTTTTCGATCGCCTTGATCGAAACTGCATCGCGGTGAAGACCAAGCGTGCAGCCTTCCTCGCAGGGTGCGGGGCAGATGCGCCCGGTAATCTCCGGGAAGCTGTTGGTGGAATCGAGCACCCGCCAAGCCGATTCCCAGTCGCCGTCCGAGACGTACTGCTGGGTATCGGGCATGGTGTTGTGCAGCGGGCACTGGTGCTGACAGAAAGGGATCCCGCAGTCCATGCAGCGGGACGCCTGTTCACGCCCTTCAGTATCGGAATAAATCGCAATGAATTCGTTGAAGTGCTTAATTCGCTCCTCAACAGGTTCATGGCGCGGTTCCAAACGGGTGAATTTGAGAAAGCCTCCATCGAGTCCCATTTCAGTTCTCCTCCTTCTTGAGGCTCGCAAGAGCATGCTTGTATTCGAGCGGGAACACCTTCGTAAACCGGCCGAGCGCTGCCGGCCAGTCGGCGAGCATCTCACGCGCCGTCGGACTGCCGGTGAGTTCAGCATGGCGTTCAACGAGGCGCTTTAAGAGCACTTCATCCTTCTGACCGTAATGGAGCGGCTCATCGGAGCCTTGTTCAGCAGCAGGAAGCACGTGCGAAAGCTCAAAAGCTCCGTCACTCATTTTTGCGGCGAGCTCATCGTTGGGATCCCAGACGTAAGCGATGCCGCCCGACATGCCGGCCGCGAAGTTTCGGCCGGTTCGTCCGAGAATGACTGCCGTGCCGCCCGTCATGTATTCGCAGCCGTGGTCGCCGCACCCTTCTGCAACCGTCGATGCGCCGGAATTGCGCACAGCAAAGCGTTCGCCGACGACGCCGGAAATGAATGCCTCGCCGGACGTAGCGCCGTAGAGACAAGCATTGCCGGCAATAACGTTCTCGTTCGGGCGGCCGTCAAAAGACGGGCTCTTTTTCACAGCGATCGAGCCGCCGGAGAGCCCCTTGCCGACATAGTCGTTGGCGCCGCCCGTCAGACGAAGCGAAATGCCTTTGCCGAGGAAAGCGCCGAAGCTCTGACCCGCCGTCCCCACAAGCTCAAAGAGCGCGAAGTCGTCGGGCAGTTCCCCTTGAGCTTCCTGCGCGGCAATGCCCGAAAGCATCGTGCCGACGGCGCGGTCGGTATTGCCGACGCGGGTCTGCACCCGCATCGGTCGCTTGGCCTTCAGCGAATCAGAAAGCTCGGCTGCATAGCGAAGGTCAAAGGCCTTCTCGAGCTCGTGATCCTGCGGCTCCGTCGAGAGCAGCGGGAAGCCCTTCGGATTGGGGAGCTTATAGAGGATCTTTTCGAGCGAGAGCTTCGCGGCCTTCAGGCCGTCGAGTCCAGAGCGCTTGCGAAGGTATTCCGCATGACCGATCAGATCATCGAATTTAGCCACGCCGAGCTGCGCCATGATTTCGCGCACTTCCCGAGCGACAAAATGGAAGTAATTCTCCACATGTTCCGGGCGTCCCACGAACTGCCGGCGAAGCGCCGGATCCTGGGTCGCAATCCCGGCCGGGCAGGTGTTCTTCTGACACTTGCGCATCATCAGGCACCCCATCGCCACGAGCGGCGTCGTTCCGAAGCCGAACTCATCAGCGCCGAGCATGGCGCCGATCACAACGTCTCGGCCGGTCTTGATCTGCCCGTCCACCTGCAGCCGTACACGGCCGCGGAGATTATTCATGACGAGGGTCTGCTCCACTTCTGCGAGCCCGATTTCCCACGCGCTGCCGGCGTGCTTAATGGAGGTCGCCGGCGCCGCGCCGGTGCCGCCGTCATGTCCGGAAACCACAATGTGGTCCGCCTTGCACTTGGCCACGCCTGCGGCCACCGTGCCGATGCCGGCCTGAGAAACCAGCTTGACGCCGATGCCGGCATGCGGATTGGCGTACTTAAGGTCGAGAATCAGCTGAGCCAAGTCCTCGATCGAATAGATGTCGTGGTGCGGCGGCGGCGAAACCAGCCCGACGCCCGGCAGCGAATGGCGGAGCATGCCGATATATTTCGACACTTTCTTGCCCGGGAGCTGCCCGCCTTCACCGGGCTTCGCGCCCTGGGCCATCTTGATCTGAATAAGGTCGCCGTGAGCCAGGTAGTCCGTCGTGACGCCGAAACGCCCTGAAGCAACCTGCCGCACGCGAGAGCGCAGGCTGTCGCCCGGATGCAGGGGATAATCCACTTCGACATCGCCGCCGAGAATCGCCTTGAGCGACGTTTCTGTCGTCACCGGGGCATTGCGCCGAACGTCTTCACCGCCTTCGCCGGAGTTGCTCGCGCCTTTCATACGGTTCATCGCCACCGCCATCGTCACGTGAGCTTCGGTGGAAATGGCGCCGACAGACATCGCAGCCGTGGAGAAGCGGCGAATGATTGACGCTTCGCTTTCCACAGATTCGAGCGGTATGGCCTTGCCCGGCACGAACTCAAAGAGTCCGCGAATGGTGAGAAGATCCCGGGCCTGATTGTTGATGAGCCCGGCATAGGTCTGGTACTCCGCCCAGCTGCCTTCGCGCACGGCGCGCTGCAGATGCACGACCGCGTCGGGCGTCCAGAGATGGTGCTCGCCCCCCTGACGATACATGTACTGTCCGCCCGCAGCGAGCGGAATCACCTTGCGTTCAATGGCTTCAAAAGCGCGCTTATGAACGGTTACGGCTTCTCCGGCGACATCAAAGAGATCGAGCCCTTCCACCGGACTGGGCGTATTGGTGAAGTACTGATCGATAAAGCTCTTTTTGAGGCCCACAGCCTCGAAGATCTGCGCGCCGATGTAGGACATGTAGGTTGAAATGCCCATGCGCGCCATGATCTTATTGAGACCCTTCATGATGGCGTGCAGATAGTTGTCGACATACTTTGCCCGCTCTTCCTCGTTCTTGGCGAGCGACTCCACCACCGCGAGCGCGAGATAGGGATGCACCGCTTCAGCGCCATAGCCGCCGAGCACGGCAAAGTCATGAACGGATCGCGCTGAGCCGGTTTCGACCACGAGACCCGTACTCGTGCGGAGCCCTTCTTCCACGAGACACTGGTGCACGGCCGAAGTGGCGAGGAGCGCCGGAATGGCCACGCGTTCACGCGAAACCTTCCTGTCCGTGAGAATCAGAATGTTGATGCCGCTTCGGACCGCATCGACCGCTGCGGCGCGAATGCTTGCCAGGCGCGCCTCAATGGCTTCGCGTCCCCAGGCAAGCGGATAGGTAATGTCGATCTCTTTGGAATGGAACTTCCCGTCGGTAAAGTCCGCGATGGCACGAATACGCTCCATCTGTGCGCCGGTAAGCACAGGCTGCTCCACTTCGAGGCGAACGGGCGGGTTCACGGCCATGATGTTCAGGAGGTCCGGACGGGGACCAATGAACGACACGAGTGACGTCACCATCGCTTCTCGGATCGGATCGATCGGCGGATTGGTCACCTGAGCAAACAGCTGCCGGAAATAGTCGTAGAGCATCTGCGGACGCTCGGACAGGCAGGCAAGGGGCGCATCGTTGCCCATGGACATCACCGGATCCTGACCTTGATAGGCCATGGACTTGAGGATGCGTTCCACGTCCTCACGGCTGAAGCCAAAGACGCGCATGAGTTCATTGCGTCCGAGCAAAAGCGGAGCGGAATCTGGCGTCTGCGGAATATCGTCAAGACGGATGCGGATCTTGTCGATCCATTCGCGATAGGGATGCTGCGCAGCGAGCGAACCCTTCACCTCATCATTGCCGATAATGCGGCCCTGCTCCAGGTCGAGCAGGAGAATCTTGCCCGGTTCCAGACGCCAGCGGCGGCGGATGCGGCTTTCGTCGATCACCGCGGCGCCCGACTCTGAGGCGAGGATCACCAAGTCGTCTTTCGTCTCCAGATATCGCGCCGGACGCAGACCGTTGCGGTCGAGAATCGCGCCGATTTGACGGCCGTTGGTGAAAGCAACTGCCGCCGGTCCGTCCCAGGGTTCCATCATGGCGGCGTTATATTCATAAAGCGCCCGCAGCCGAGGATTCATGGTCTTGTTCTTTTCCCAGGCTTCCGGGATCAGCATCAAGGCAGCCTGGGCAAGCGAGTAGCCCGCCATAGTCAAAAGCTCGAACGCATTGTCAAAGGATGCCGAGTCACTTTGACCTTGGAAAATAAGCGGCCAGAGCTTTTTGAGATCGTCGCCGAGAACCGGCGAAGAAATATGCTTTTCGCGCGCGAGAATCCAGTTGAAGTTGCCGCGCAGCGTATTGATTTCACCGTTGTGAGCGATGTAGCGGAAGGGATGAGCGAGCTGCCACTGCGGGAAAGTGTTGGTTGAAAAGCGCTGGTGAATCATCGCCAGAGCGGAAATGCAGCGTGCATCCTGCAGGTCGCGGTAGTAGATGCCGACCTGTGTGGCCAAGAGCTGACCCTTATAGACCACGGTGCGCGCCGAGCACGAACAGATGTAGAACTCTTTGCAGTGCTTGAGATGCAGATTCGCAATGGCAATAGAGGAGCGCTTGCGGATGATGTAGAGCTTACGCTCGAGCGCATCGGTCACCAGCACGTCCGGGCTGTGGCCGATGAACACCTGACGGATGACCGGCTCTTTTTCGCGAACGACGGGCGACATGGGCATGGAACGGTCAATCGGCACGTCACGCCAGCCGAGAATCATTTGGCCTTCGGCCGCAACAGCGCGTTCAATTTCCTCTTCGCAGGCATGACGGGAAGCCGCCTCCTGCGGAAGGAAGACCATGCCGACGCCGTATTCGCCGGCGGGCGGTAGCTTCACGCCCTGATTCATCATATCGTCGCGATAGAGCTGATCGGGTATCTGAATCAAGATGCCCGCACCGTCGCCCTGCAGGGGATCAGCGCCTACAGCGCCGCGATGCCGCAGATTCTTCAGTACGTCGAGCGCCTGACTCACGATGCTGTGGCTCTTTTGGCCCTTGATGTGCGCAATGAAGCCGACGCCGCAGGCGTCGTGCTCAAATTCGCTTCGGTACAAGCCGCAGGAATTCGTCATGTTTCATCTTCCTCGGGATGCGGCCGTCAAAATCGACCGCCCCGCGTCGTGCTGCGCCTTCAAAGAGAGCGGCGTTTTCCGAGGACGCCTTTGAGAGCCGATAGCTTTTAAGAGCCAGAGGTCCCTCAACTGCTTCCCGAAGGGCAGACGGTTTGTCGTAGAGATCGCGGACGCGCTCAGCGGGGAGGTCGGCGGCCGTGTCTCGGGGTTCTTACCGAAGAATGCTCGAGTTAACGAAGCGTAAGCGTCCTGGAGGCGCGTGGATTGGAGAGTTCGATTTGATCCATCACAAATAATACGAAATCGGGAGTTGTGCTTTTGAGTGGTTTACCTTACCTCCTCAGGCATTTTCCTCATCCCTAAAGTCGGTATCGCAGAGCGGATGAACGACTGCTTGAAAGGTCTTTTTCTCTTCGCGCCGGCGGATCATTCGATGACGGCGAGAGAAAGGAATCCAAGCGAAAAAAACTCCCCGACGATCGTGTCGCCAGGGAGCCTTTTGAGAATCTTTTCAGCCCTCAGCGGCCGCAGCAGCGGTTTGCATGGGGCTGAGAAAGGTTCTCGAGAAGCCGGATGAAGCGCAGCTTCTATTAGCAGACTTCGCGGATCCAGCCTTCAGGCGCTTCAATTTCGCCGTCCTGAATGCCGGTGAGCGTCTTACGCAGACGACCGCTGATTTCGCCCATCTTATCCATGCCGGAAGGCAGAACGATGTCGCCTTCATGCGTATGAATGAGGCCGACAGGGGCGATGACGGCAGCCGTGCCGCAGAGGCAGCATTCCTTCATGTCCTTGACTTCGTCGAAGCGCACCTTGCGTTCAATCACGTTCAGACCGAGGTAGTGCTCGGCCACATAAACGAGCGAGCGGCGGGTGATGGAGGGCAGAATCGACGTGCTCTTCGGAACGATCAGGTTGTCGTCCTTATCGACGAAGAGAACATTGGCGCCGCCCGCCTCTTCAACGTAAGTACGCGTCTGCGGATCCAGGTAGAGGTTTTCAGCATAGCCGGCGCGGTGTGCATCCATCGTCGGGTGCAGGCTCATGGCGTAGTTAAGGCCGGCCTTAATGTCGCCGGTGCCGTGCGGAGCCGCACGGTCCCAATCCGACACCACGAGCTTCTGGGGCTTCACTGCGCCCTTATAGTAGGCGCCCACAGGCATTACAAAAATGCGGAAAAGGAAGGACGGCGCCGGTGCCACGCCAATCTGCGGGCCGGAACCGATCATGAACGGACGGATGTAAAGCGAGCAGCCCGTGCCGTAAGGCGGCACCCAAGCGGCATTCGCGCGAACCGTTTCGAGCACGGCCTCAACGAACTTTTCCTTCGGATAGCTCGGCATTTCCAGACGGGCGGCCGTGTTGTACATGCGTTCGGCGTTCATATCCGGACGGAAGGTGACGATCTTGCCCTGCTTTGTCGTATAAGCCTTCAGACCTTCGAAACAGCTCTGGGAATAATGGAAGACGCAGGCGGACTCCAGCAGCGAGATGTGCTTGTCAGTGATGAGCTTGCCGCCTTCCCAAGCGCCGTTTTCCCACTCATCCTGATAACGGTAGTCCGTCGGGGTATAGGCAAAGCCGAGCTTCGCCCAGTCGATGTTCTTTTTTTCCATTATGGCTTCATCCGAAGAGTAAATACGCTCCGCCGTCCGTCTGTGGGTCGGCCGCCGACGCTCGGGCGGAGAAAAAAATCGTTCTGCTTGACGAGCCTCCTGCAGGTGAGGAGGCCGTTTGAAGCATGTCAAAAATCCTATCACCCGAGTTCGGGCCGTCTAACGAGGTTTTTAGGGCTTTTCCACTAGCCGATTGAGCTTAAAGCGAATCGAAGCCATTTTTTGCGCATCCCGCCCTTTTCCTCAATAATGTTTCCTTGTTTTTCAATGCCATTTGATTGTTCTATATCGTTTTTTGCATCAACTGAATCGAATCGGCCAAGCGGTTTCCAAAGTGACGCAGCCTAGGCATACCGACCTTTGCCCGCTGCCGCGAGCCTCATCGGACTGGCCAAAATGCGAAACCCTAGCGCTGTCTCCATGTCAGCAGGTTAATTCGCCAGCTGTCAGCAGAACCCCAGCTCTGCATGGTGACGCCGCACTGTATTTCAAACACTGAGCAATGCCTTGGTTCTTACGAACCCAAACACTCTCACCCTTGTAGTTCTGGGTTTCCCGAATTCAGGATTGATACTCCTGTCATGGAGCATCGATCTGACCGCCGACCTTCTTCAGTTCAAGCGCCGAGTCAATTGCTCCCATTTCGTGCTTTTTTCTCTCACTGTCAACGGTCAGGTAAGTTGACCCTCTAGCGGACAAATCTTGACCCCCTGCAGTTGACTTGAATCCCCCCTGTTCCGAGTATTTTGGTTACCATATCGAGCAAGCGTACCCCACACAGCTCTGCCCTTTCGAGGCTACCTGCAACAAGTGGGGTCTTTTTTTTCTAGTTTTCTTTGAAGCGGTATGGATTTTTTGGACACATACAGAGTCCACACCATGCACATAACGCAAGAAATGAGACAGCAAGCCTGCGAAGGGCTTTTGCACTTTTCATTGGCACGCAGCACCATGCTGCCGCTGTATTTCAAACGCTGAGCAATGCCTTGGAAACACGCTCACCCTTGTGGGTCTGGGGTTCCTGAACGCAGGAGCGATACTCCTGCCATAGAGCAGCATCGACCTGACTTCCGGCATTTTTAAGTTCGAGCCTCTTATCAATTGCTGCCATTTCGCAGTGTTTTTCGTCCGCTGCCGCGAGCCTCATCGGACTGACCAAAATGCGAAAGACCGCAGCGGAGTTATCCTCCGTGCGGTCTTTTTTCATTTCTTGCCTTCAAAGCGGCTGCTTAGGATTTGTCAGCAGGTTTTGGCGTTTCAGTTTCAGCTTCTGCCTTTGCCTGAAGCGCTGCCGGCTCCGGCGAACCGCCTTCGGGGGCAGAGTCTGACGCTGCATTCGCTGATGCGGCATCGGCGGGCTGAGGAGCTTCCGCTGGTTTCGCCGGTTCTGTCGGCTGATCCGCTGCTGCCGGCTTTGAGCGCTTAAAAACACCTTTGAGCTTATTCAGTCCGGAAAGGCGCGAAACACTCCACTTAGCTGATTTTTGGGCGGCTCCTTCCTGCGCATCAGCCTCGGCAGCATCTTCAGCAGCGGCGCCCTCCATCTCATCCGTCGTATCGGCACCCGGGCCGGCTTCAGCTCGTGCCTGTGCTTCACTCTGTCGGGCCGCCTCTGCGGCTGCAGCCTCAACATCTCCCTTGCAGACCGGATTGCCGAGCGTGATATCTGCACGCATAGCGGCGGCCGTCTGAGCGGAAATCAAGCGCGCAGAAGCCTCAACGGTCGAAAGAAAAGTCACCTTCTCCATCTTCACTTCAGGCCAAATGCCGCGAGACGTAGCGGCCACCACAATGGGCAGATTGGGCGAAACGCGTCGGGCAGCCTCGGCAATTCGCAGAGATTCCGCACCCGATTCGAGGAGCACGAGCAGCTTGGCATTATGCAAATGCGCGTGAATCCAAGTCTCCTCCGTACTCGGATCCCCCAAAACGACAGAGATCTTGCGATCGTCGAGCGCCTTGGCATTGGCTTCATCAGAACTCACTGCCACGACCGGAATACCGCTTTCTTCGAGGGACACCGCAAGGCGATCCAGAAGCGGTCCGGAACCAGCGACGACAGCCTGTCCCTGAAGCTTTTCGGCCTCTGTATCGGCAGGCAGGGATTCATAAGGCGCGCGGCGCATTGCTGCGCGTCTGGCCCAAGCAAATCGGGAGGTCAGCCAGCGGCTGATATGGGGCTCTGCCCAGAAAAGTCCCGGATTGAGCGCAATGGAAAGAATCGCGCCGGCCACCACAAGATTAACCATCGACATATCTGCCAAGCCAAGCTCCACCGCCTGACCGATCAGAATGAAGGAGAATTCGCCGATCTGCGCCAGCGCGACCGCCGCAATCATGGCGGTATGGAGCGGATAACGCATGACATAGACGAGCGCGAATGCGCCAATCGATTTGCCAAAGAGAATGATCAGCAAAACGGTGAGCACTTCAAGCGGAGACTCGATCAGGATATGCCAGTCAAAGAGCATGCCGACGCCGACAAAGAAGAGTACGGAGAAGGCGTCCTGCAGCGGCAGCGATTCCGTTGCCGCACGATGCGCAAAGCGGCTTTCACGCATCACCATGCCGGCAAAGAAGGCCCCCAGCGCAAAACTCACATGGAAGATTTCCGATGCGCCGTAGGCGACGCCGACCGCTGCGGCCAGTACAAAGAGCGTGAAGAGTTCGCGCGACCCCGTACGGGCAACCTGCCCCATGGCCCAAGGCAGCACTCGGCGGCCGACGACGAGCATGACGACCACAAAAAGCGCGGCGTTGAAAAGCGTCTGACCGATCATCCAGAGAATGTCAGCATTGGCCAGACGCGTCGAAGCCCCCGGCGTCCCCGGCATCATCAGATTGGCAAAGGGCGGCAGGAGCACGAGGATAAGCACGGTGGCAATATCCTCGACCACCAGCCAGCCCACCGCAATGCGGCCGTCTGGACTCGTGAGTTTGCCGCGCACGTCAAGCGCCTTTAGGAGCACTACGGTCGAAGCGCACGAAAGCGATACGCCAAGCACGATGGCTTCCGCCCAGTGCCGATCAAAGAACCAGTGCGCAAAGCACGCTCCGAGCACAGTAGCGATCGTCATCTGCAAAACTGCGCCCGGCACAGCAACACTTTTGACAGACCAAAGATCTTTGAGCGAAAAGTGAAGGCCAACGCCGAACATCAGCAGCATCACGCCGATTTCCGAGAGCTGCGAGGCGAGCGCAGCGTCCGCAACGACGCCGGGCGTGTACTTGCCCGCCGCAATGCCCGCGAGCAGGTAACCCACGAGAGCCGGAGATCGGAAGACACGTTCGGCAATAAAGCCGAAGACAAGCGCAAGTGAAAAAGCGATAACCAGCGTCGAAATCAAAGGCAGCGAATGGTCCATTAGCGGCTCGATGGGGATGGAGTTGGTGATCTGCGGCTGCAGGTGACGAATTTGGAAGTATACCTTTGACGCTTAAGCTATTTAGTGTATGCATCCGCCAATAAAGCAAAGAATAGAAATCTGTTGCTTAAGTTCCTCGGGAAACCTCTCCAACACCCATATTGCCCTAGCCCGAAGCGTCATAAAAACGTAAAATCCCGTCTCGAACATCATTACCAGCCTGCGCATCGCTTGTCCCTTCTGGATTCCGTGCATTGCGCCCGCAGCAATATGACCGAATCGACGGAAGATCAACTGCAGTCCGAGCCCGGGGGGTCCCCGGCTCAAGCATCGCAAAAAGTTCAAACTAAGCCCGTCGGCGCGGCAGGCATCGGCACTCCCGCAGCTGCTGTGGCAGCTGCGCGTTCCGGCATCCGCCAGTCGCCCTGCACGGCATCTCCGACTCAGCGGCCGCAGATTCAAATCGTTGCCGTTATCCCGGTGTACGACCAGCCGGCCAAGCTCGAATCGGTCGTGCAGTCGCTTCGACAGCTTGCGCTTCCCGTCATTGTCGTTGATGACGGCTCGCACGAACCCACCAAGAGTCTCTGCGATCGTCTCGCTGCCCCGCAGGTGAAGGTAATCCATCAGCCCTTCAATCAGGGCAAAGGCGCTGCCGTCATTGTCGGTTTTAAAGCCGCCGTCCGCATGGGCTTCACGCATGTGCTGCAGATTGATGCCGACGGGCAGCTCGACTTCGGCGCGGTGCCGAATTTGATCCGCCTCGCGCAGAAATTCCCGCACGCTCTGATCTGCGGCACGCCGCAGTTTGATGCCTCTGCGCCGCCCGCCCGCAAGTGGGGCCGACGGGTAACCAACTTCTGGTGCTCCGTCAACAGTCTTTCCATGTCCTTTGGGGATGCAATGTGCGGCTTGCGGATCTATCCCCTGGACTCTGCGCTCGCCATCTGCGAAAACGCCCGCATCGGACGCCGTATGGAGTTTGATCCGGAAATTTTGGTGCGCCTCCTTTGGGCCGGCGTGCGGGTGAAAAATGTTCCCGTTGCCGTCACCTACCCCAAAGACGGCGTCAGTCACTATGCGCCGTTTAAGGACACCATGCGCATCAGCTGGATGCACAGCCGGCTCTTCCTGCAAATGGCTACGCGCATGCCGATCATCTTATGGTCGCGCATCTTCGGCTGGACGGCTGAATGCGAGTGTCCGTCGAGTTCAAGAAAGTCCTGCTGCTCCATGCCTAAAGGCAAAACGGTCCCGCCCTCCAAAGCGCCGAAAACCGCTCAGCCGGCAGCCGCGCCCGTGAAGCCTCAGGCCAAAGCTGCCCCTAAACGTCCGCCCATGACGCCCGAAGAAAATGAACGGGCACGGCGCGCCTTTCATGCCGCAACGGTTGCCAAACGAAACGCGGATCGTGCCTTGGCCCAAATCGAGCAGGAAGCGGTTGACCGACCGGGATCCTCGGGCCGCTCGATCTGAATTCCGGATGTCTCGACTCACTCGCTCGAAGGCGGCAGACCTCTCCCATAACGCGGAAAACCACCGGCAGCCTCGTCATCCCCGCAAGCCGCCGGAATGGCCGACCTTGACCGAACGCACCAGCGTACTCGGCATCCGCATCCTGCTTTTCATTCACCGTCATTGCGGCGCTCTGCCCTTCAGAATCGTTTTGCGGATGGTGAATGCCGTCTACTGGTTCACCTCTCCCCGCCTAAGGGCAGTCGTCAGCGACTATCAGCGGCGAGTCGACCGAGCTGCGCCCTTTCTCCTCAAGGATTTCGGCACATCGGCCCCATCCGCCCGTTCCGGATTGGCCCAGCTGGAGCGGTTTTCGCTCGCTATTCTTGAAAAATTCTGTGCGCTTTCGGGGGAAGACCATTTGGCAGCGCTCGATGTGAGCGGAGACGAACCCTTTGGCAAAGATGCGCCTAAAGCGGGATGCGTCATTCTCACGTCGCACACGGGTTGCCAGGAACTGCTCTCCCAGGCCTCGCCCGCCTACAGCAGCCACCCCATTGTGATCCTGCAGCATACCGGGCATGCCAGACGGTTTAATGAGCTCCTCGAACGAGCCGGCGCACGGCCGCCGCAAGTCGAACTCTTTGAAATCGGCGCCGCGCTCTCGCCCGCGCTCGTCATGGAGCTCGCGGACCGTGCGTCCCAAGGAGCCTATATTGTTTTGGCGGGCGACCGCACGCCGATGGGATCCGAGGCTTCCCAAGCCGTTCCTTTCTTTGGCAGCCCTGCCCGCTTTCCCACGGGCGGCGCACTGCTCGCCGACCTGCTTGGCGTGCCGCTTCGCATGATGGTCTGCACGCGCCCGAAGGCAAAAGAACGACGCTACCGCGTCAAGTTCTATGAGCTCGCCGCCGCCGGCCGCATTCCTCGCAAAGCTCGCGCAGAGCACCTCCAAAACATGGCGGCCCGCTATGCCATGCATCTTGAAGAGGAACTGAAGTCCTCTCCGCTCGACTGGGCCAACTATTACGATTTTTGGGAGAGTCTCTCTTGAAAGCAGCCGCTCACTTTATCCGAATAGCCTCTGGAGCCGTTATTTCTGCCGTTTTGGCGATTGGCTTGGGCGGATACGTTCATGCCGCAAAGGGCGCCGATATTTCTCCGGCCGCCGAAACGCCGCAAACCGGAGCGCTGTCTGCCGACGTGCGGGCGCTCCTCGCCCCCTTGGCTGCCAAGCGTGTTGAAGGAACCTTTGAAGAACGCCGCTCCGTGCCGGGCTTTCCCAAACCCATGCTGAGCCGAGGACATTTCACGCTCGAAGGTGAGAGCCTCGTGTGGCAGACGCAAACGCCCTTTGCCTCACTCATGAAGGTCACGCCCGAAGGCGTATTTCTGGAAGCCGCCGGCGAGAAGCAGGCACTCACTGCCGCTGAAATTCCTGCAGTCGGCCGAATCTGCACGCTGCTGACGAGCGTAATGGGCGGCCGATTCGATGCACTCTCCGAGCTTTTTGCGGTCAGCGCCCATTCGTCAGGCGGACGAGTTCACATTTCAGCCGATCCCAAATCACCCGAACTCGCCCAGGTGGTCAAGCACATCCAAGCCGAAGCGGGCAGCTATTTGGAAAAACTCACCATGACGGGATCTCAGGGAGACGAAACCGTCGTGCTCTTTTCCAATGTGACCGTTGAACGCTGAGCGCACGAAGCCGATCCGGCGCGGCCTCAGGATTCAATGGGCCCGAGATCCGAAGGAAGCCGCAGATCACCTCTCGGCGAGAGCGCCACAGATCCGATCTTGGGGCCGTCGGGCATACTGCTGCGCTTAAACTGCTGCGCATAAAACCGACGGAAGAAAGTTGCCGCGGTTTTGCTGAGCAAAGCTTTGTCAACCTCCGGAAAAGCAATCGCCGCAAGCGATTCAATTTTGGCTCTGGCAAAGCCCGACTTCATCACGTGATAGAGGAAGAAGTCGTGAAGCGCATAGGGGCCTAGCGCCGCTTCAGTAGACTGAATGCGTCCGGCGGCATCGGGCGGGAGCAGTTCCGGACTAATCTCCGTTGCGAGCACGCCGGCCAGCACCTCTTCAAGCTCAGGATGCATCTCGCCGAAAACCCGCACCAAATACTGCACAAGCGTCTTCGGCACGCCGGCGTTGACCGCGTACATGGACATATGGTCGCCGTTGAATGTGGCCCAGCCCAGAGCGAGCTCGCTCATATCGGACGTTCCCAGCACGAGTCCGCCCACAGCATTGGCGACATCCATGAGAATCTGCGTGCGCTCCCGCGCCTGAGCATTTTCAAAAACCACGTCATAGCGATCTTCCGGATGCCCAATATCGGCAAAGTGCTGCCGACAAGCCGGACGAATATCGATCGTGCGGAATTCAATGCCAAGCCCCCGCATCAGTGCCTCTGCACTGGCACGCGTTCCCGATGAAGTACCAAAGCCCGGCATGGAGATGCCGAGGATGTCCGAACGCGGACGTCCGAGCTCATCCATAGCCGCAGCCGCAACGAGGAGCGCCAGCGTACTGTCGAGACCGCCGGAAACCCCGATCACAACGCGGGCAATCCCGGTCTTGCGCAAACGCTCCGTCAGTCCCGCGCACTGCATGCGCAAAATTTCTCTGGCGCGCTCGCGTCGGCGATCTGCGTTTTTAGGAATAAAGGGGGCCGGATCCACCTTGGCGGGCCACAATGCCGAGCGTGCCGAGGGCGTCGGCGCCGCATGAATGCGGCGGCAGGGCTTTGTCTCAACGCCCTGCGCAAATGAACGAAAGCGAATGCGTTCGAGCTCAATGCGCTCCAGATCGATATCGGCCGAAATCATGCCGGTCTGCCAAATGGATTCCGCCGCGATGCGCCCGCCGGCAGCCGCGAGCAAGTGTCCGGAGAAAACCAAATCCGTTGTCGACTCACCTTCGCCCGAAGATGCATAAACGTATGCGCACATGGACCGTGCGGACTGCAGACGCACGAGTTCGCGGCGAAACTTCGCCTTGCCTGCCGTTTCATTAGAGGCGGAAAGATTAACGATAACGTTGGCTCCCGCCGCTGCCGCTGCTGCCGCTGGCGGCTGAGCAACCCAAAGATCTTCGCAAATTTCTGCGGCGATCGCTAAACCCGATGCCGACTCAAATATCAGATCCGTGCCGAAAGGAACCGTGTCGCCCAAGAGTTCCGCGGTGCTGCTCACTGCCTCAGAAGCGGGCGAAAACCAGCGCGCTTCATAAAATTCCTGATAGTTGGGCAGATGACTCTTGGGAACGATGCCTAACACCCGGCCGTTTTGCAGGAAAACGGCGCAGTTAAAAAGCCGGCCGTCCGCACGAATCGGCGCGCCAAGGACAACGATGAGTCCCTCATATTCAGGCCGCCCCAGATGATCTTTAATGCACTCGAGCGCCGTCAGAACACCTTCGAGAAGCGGCGCCCGCAAGAAGAGGTCTGCTGCCGTATATCCCGAGAGCACCAGTTCGGGCAAAACCAGCACATCGGCCTTGAGGGCTTGAGCCTGATCGATGACCGAGCAGATTTCCGCTGCGTTTTTCATGGGCTCTCCAGGATGCACCCGAGGCGAACCGGCCGCAGCTTTAATGAACCCTGTGGCGTTCTCTCCGATCTTCATAACCATTCCTTCTCGTATACATCCTGCCGCGGAGCGATCTTTCCGACGACCTCACAGCGCATTCTAATAATGCCTTAACGCTCCAACCGGATACGCCGCAGCGTAAGCCCCGACGAACCGTGATACTGCACAAAAAATCACCCTCACTGCGGGATTGGCATTTGGCATGAACTTGCTAAACTCAACCGCAGCTGCGCAGTTCAACCACTGCAGCTGCCCACATCAAAATCCACACAAGCGGAGATATTTAAAGAGCATGTGCACCACCATCGTTTTCGGCGAAAAGGCTTCCGCCGACGGCTCATTCATCGTCGCCCGCAGCGCCGACAGCTCCTCGCTTAAAGCCCAGCACTTCGTTATTCATCCTGCCCGCCAGGGTCAGACCGGTTTTTACAGCTGCAAAGCGCACGGCGGCGTGAATGACTTCACCTACCCGCTTCCGGAGAATTCCCTGCGCTATACGACGATTCCCAACTGGAAGACGCAGCTTCACGGTGCCTGCGGCTTCAATGAAGCCGGCATGGGACTTACCGGCACGGAATCGATCTTCGCCTCTGAAGCCGCACTTGCCGTTGATCCGTACGTCAAGGAAACGGGCATTACCGAGGACGACATCGCCGACGTACTGCTCTGCCGCTGCCGCACCGCACGCGAGGGCGCTGCGGAACTCGGCCGCATCATTGAAGCGCAGGGGTGCGGTGAAGGTTTTGGCGTAGCGTTCGTTGACGAAACCGAGGTTTGGTACCTTGAAACCGGTTCCGGCCACCACTGGCTTGCGCAGCGTATCCCTGCCGACACCTATTTTGCCTCCGGCAACCAAGGACGCTTCCAAACTTATGACCCGGCCTCCGACGACCAGATGGCCTCGAAGAACCTGGTTGAATTTGCTGTCGAAAAGGGACTCTATAACCCTGAAACCGACGGTGAATTCAATTTTTCCAAGGCCTATACGCGTGACGACGACCGCGACCGCACTTACAACGACCCGCGTGTCTGGGTCATGCAGAAGCGCCTCAATCCGTCGCTTGAACAGAACCCTGACGCCGGCCGCAGCTTCCCCGTGTTCCTCACGCCCGAGCGCAAGGGCACCATTGAGGATGCCAAGGCGCTGATGCGCGACCATTTCGCCGGCACCGAGCATGACCCGTATGGTCACGGCCTGCGCGGCGACGAACCGTGGCGTCCGATCAGCGTTTTCCGCACGTATGAAGCTCACGTCATGCAGGTGCGTCCGTGGCTTCCGAAGGAAATCGGCCAAGTCATCTATGTCGCTGTCGGTATGGCTGATCTGTCGGTCTTCATTCCCTTCTATGCGGGTCTCACACAAGTTCCGGCATCCTGGAGCAAGGGAACTGATCAGTGCGACACGGAATCGGCCTACTGGAAGTTCCGCCGCCTGCAGACGCTCGCCATGACGGACTACCCGAAGCTTGCGCCGATCGTGCATGAAGCCTTTGCGGCCTTCGAAGCTGAAACATCCGCTGCCCAGCAGCGCATGGAAGAAGAGTATCTGGCCCTTAAGGCTACAAGTGAAGCGGCTGCCCGCAGTCACCTTGACGCCTTCAATCTGAAGGTCATTGCTGAAGCCGAAGCCCTCGCCGAGAAGCTTCTCTGCCGACTCTTCACGATCCGCACCGCCGATATTGAGGCACTTGTTCCTGCAAAGAACCGCAAGAACAAGGATTAACTTGCAGTTTTGTTTTCCCTGCCGGCAGACGTTGTTTGTCGGCAGGATTTTGGAGCCGCGAAAGCGGCTCTTTTTAATGGCTTGAATCAAAGAATCGCAAGCGAAATCCAGATGGGCAGCGTCACTATTGATGCCAATGTCTGCAGGGATGTTGCGGCAGCAACAGCCGGCGCATTGACGTGCATGGCGGCCGTCATCACATAGCACGACTGTGCTGTCGGCAGAGCCGCAAAAATAATGACGACTCCCGCCGCTGCCGGCGGCAGTCCGCAGGCGGACGTCACTCCCCAAGCGGCAAAAGCTATTCCATACCGCTTCACTCGCCTGCGATCCCAAAGCCCATTTGCAGACGCTGCAGCCGCAATCATCGATCGTTTGATGCATCACTGCACTGCCATTGCAATCAATGACGAGAGCTGCAGGCTGAAAGAACACAAGCTAAAAAATGGCTTAACCAATAACCTGCAAGCTGCAAAGGAAATCAAACCTGAGCGGCATAACTGCAGGGGGTCAAGATTTGTCCGCTAGGGGGTCAACTTACCTGACCGTTGACAATCGGCGTCTTCATCGGTTCTTTGTGGTAGTTCGCTTTAACCTCTATCCCGGTGACCTCACAAAGCCGCTGATAGTTATGTACTTGATCGTCGCGACAGACATTTCTCCAGTAGCTCGCTTAACGGAACCAAGGATCCGTTCATGCTTTCGATCATCGCTTCGACCAACGCAACATGAGAAATCTTTTCAAAAGACAAGTTCCATCCGTGCTCGTTGGCAAAGATCTGGAAGAACAGGCGTGTAGATCGCCCGTTGCCCTCACGGAATGGATGCAGTGCGTTAACTTCCGACAGGTAGTAGGCTAATTTACAAGCGCATTGCTTAATATCCATTTCGGCGAAATTCTCTCGCTGCATTTTGCTAAAGATCCCGCGGGAATACGATTCGATCATAGGAGCAAAGCAGAAGACGGATTGCCCCTTACTGATGAACCCTTGTTGACGAATCTCACCAGCCCAATCGTAAAGCTCGCCAAAAAGATACTTATGGACAGCTTGAAGGTGCTTAAGATCGAAATTCCCAGTAGGAATATCGTCGTCACTTTGCTTCGATTTAACAAACTTAGAGTCTGTGATTTGACTCTCTAATTCGGATAGCAGGTCCTGGTGTTTGATCCCGAATTTGTTTCGCAATAACCTGGTGCCAGGATAGACGTAAGGATCCTCCAGAGAATCGTATTTGTAATCGTACTCATCAGACACGGTCGCGCGCCTCCTGCTTTGCGAGAGCCTCGGCGACATATTTCTTGATCAGATCTTGTCTGGAAATTTCGCCACGAACCATTTTCCACAGATCTTCGACTTCATTAGCAGGAACCGTTCGGCCTTCGCATGCCGATGTATGGACAGCGGCCGCAATTGCAGCTTCAGCTGTGGGAAAAAATCCGTATCGTTGTTTGACCGGCTTAAGTGTCAACTCAATGCTCAATCCGATTGCTTCCGCATACCGTTGGAGAGCAGATAAGGTGACGTCTGCTCCTGTAAGCAGACGTTTTTCGAGACGCGCAACCGCCGATTGAGTCGTAGCCATTGCTCGGGCAACTTCGGTTTGCGACAGGCCATGCTCTTTTCTGTAAAAGACCATGGCGGAGGTGTGAGTAGCAAAGTTCATTGCAGGTAAAATAAAAGAATATGCGATATTATAGCAAATGAGTCATATTCCTTCAGCGGTTCTTTGTTGCGGTTCGCTTATGTTTAGCGACAATAAGATTCCAACCAGAACCGTCAATAACAAACCAACCACAACCGTCAATAAGGTTTGTGGCAATTTGATGGAAGACGTGGCCTAAAACTCTGGCCCAAAAACGACAAAGTCCACGAATATCAACCAATATTCCCTGGCAACCACACCAAGGGGATACAGGAATGCTATCCATGGACGTTATCTATCATATCAAGGCTCTTCACCGGTAAGGATTGACCACTCGAGAGATTGCCGCTGCGCTGAAAATTAACCGCGAGTCGGTCCTTAAATACATCAAGCAGCCCGTGATCATCCGCTCTCCCCCTCTATGTCAAAATAGATGCCAGTTAATTTATAGAGCATCCAATGACAATACGTTATCCACGAGAGTTGCGTGAAGCCGCTTTACGCGACATCCTCTCAAAGACTTTAACCCTCAAAGAAGTCGGCGAGAAATATACCGTCTGCCGCTCCACTCTCAAATACTGACTGCGGCAGGAAAAAAACGGTGCGAAAGCTGGTGTTATGTCTGAGCCAAAGCCGACTGACAAAAAGCCGGCAGATCGACTCGTGCTGCCCAAAGGTTGGTCGCTGAAACAAGCTCATGCTGCCGTCGTTTTGCGTGATCACCTTGGTGCCGAGTCAGAAGCTTTCGGCGCTTATTGCCGTGCTCTCGGTGTCCAGACTACGCAGGTTGCCCGCTTAGCTTCATGGTTTGCATCCCACGAACTCACAGACTTACAAGCCCGGATGGAGGCGGAAAACAGTCTTCATCAAGAACAAATACGCATCAAGCAGCTGATGTATGAATTGCAGCGAAAAGACAAAGCCCTGGCTGAGACGGCTCGTCCGGTGGAGTGCGAGTGAGCAAGGTGCAAACCCGCTCTCTGTCCGATGCTTAAATCAAAGAATCGCAAGTGAAATCCAGATGGGCAGCGTCACTATTGCTGCCAATGTCTGCAGGGATGTTGCAGCAGCAACAGCCGGCGCATTGCCGTGCATGGCGGCCGTCATCACATAGCACGACTGTGCTGTCGGCAGAGCTGCAAAAATAATGACGACTCCCGCCGCTGCCGGCGGCAATCCGCAGGCGGCAGTCACTCCCCATGCGGCAAGCGGCAAAAGCATCAGTCTTTGCATGGCGCCGGTGAGAATAAGTCCCCAGCTGCCGCGCAGCGCTGCAAAGCGCAGGCCGGCACCGATGCAAAGCAGCCCCATAGCCAGCGAAGCATTGCCAAGTCCCTTTAAGAAGTGATGGATGGTTGCCGGCACTGTGATGCCGAGAAGATTGCAGCAGAGTCCAAGAACCGTAGCGATAATGAGCGGATTTTGGACAACCGCTTTGCCCGTAACAACCATGAGGCTGGGCTTAGAGCCGTTTGTCTGCTTACCCAAAGCTGCATCACGTTTAGCCACAGCACCAGCGAGCGCACTCACCGCAATGGTGTTTGAAATCGGCACCCAAAAAGCGATCAAAAGTGCCAGAAGTGCAAAACCCTGGTCACCAAAAAGCTTTAAAGCTAGGGCAAAACCAATATAAGTGTTGAAGCGAAAGCCGCATTGAAAGAGCGATGCATGGGTGACCGGATCAGCCTTCACCAAATAGCGAATGCACCAAGACGCGCAGACGCCGATCAGCATTGCCCCAACACCTGCGGCTAGGAACCCAGCAGACTCTCCGAGCGAGAGGCTGGACCCAGAGATGGAGGTGAAAAGCAGCGGCGGAAAAAGCACGTAGAAAACAAGCCGTTCGGCCTGTTTCCAAAAATCTTCTGAATAATCGAACTTCAGCCGCAGCAGCAAACCCAGCAGAATGATCGAAAAATCAGGTGCGATGAGCGCAACGCTGTCCATGATGTTAGGCAGTTAAATAAAGACGTAATACTCCATTCTCACTACGGCGGCAAAGCCGTGCCATGCGGAGATACGAGAGTCTTCGAAAAGGAATACCATTCCGGTCGAAATCGGTTTTGGAAGTCGATAATAAGAAACCCGACTGCGGCTTATGCTCAGCCGCACAACGAATCTGCATTTTTGCCATGATCTGCAATCTTTGCCCTCGCCGCTGCGGCGCGGACCGTTCGACCCCTCAAGGTCTGAAGCGCAGCATCTGCCGCGCCACTGATGACGTTGAGATCGCACTGGTCAGTCTCCATGCTTGGGAAGAACCGATCCTTGAGAGCGGAAACGGTGCCGGCACCGTTTTCTTTTCACACTGCAATTTACGGTGCTGCTTTTGTCAAAACTATGAAATCAGCGCCGGGGGCAAAGGCCTCAAGGTCACCACAGCCAGACTCACCGATATTTTTCTTGAAGAAGCTGAACGCGGAGCATCATGCATTGAGCTGGTGACCCCCGGTCATTACACCCGCCAAATTCGTGAAGCGCTTCTCTCTGCCAAAGCTCAGGGCTTAAAACTTCCAGTTGTATATAACTCCAACGCTTATGAGCTCCCTGAGACGCTCAGAATGCTCGATGGCTTGGTGGATATCTTTCTGCCGGATCTCAAGTATTTCGACAGTCGGCTTGGTGAAAAGTATTCTGGCGTTCCGAAATATTTCGAATATGCCTCCGAAGCTATCCGTACGATGTTCGCGATGACGGGACCTGCCAAGCTTGGCGATGACGGTCTCTTAAAACGAGGCATGATCATCCGTCATCTGGTTCTTCCCTGGCAATGGAGAGACAGCTGCCGCTGCCTGGATTGGATTCATGAAACTTTCGGCGATGACGTTTACGTTTCAGTCATGAACCAATACATGCCGATCTATAAAGCATGCCGGCATCCGGAGATCAATCGCCCCTTGACAACACTCGAATATCAGAAGGTTATTCGTCACGCAGATGAGATCGGCATCACCAAGGGCTTCATGCAAGTTGGGAAAACGGCCGAAGCGAAATTCATCCCGAACTTCAATGGAGACCATGTTCTGGCTGACGCACTTCATTCTTGATATTGGGAGTACATGAGGCATGCTAGATCAGCCTCAACTAGACCTAAGCATGCTCACGAGGAGGTGTAATCGAGCAAGTAAAACAAACCGCTCTTGAGGGCAAAGTTCTCAGCGGATGGTTGGGTTTTGATGCCATTAGAGAGTGAGTCAATCGACAACTGTCTCCTGTGTCTCTAATGAGATATCCGTGGCGCACGGTGCAGTCAATCATGACCATAAGCACCGCGCGCTCATCACAAAAGACCTTGCTTCACTCCGCCGCGGGCATGTTGGTCGTCAAAATGCCACTGCGGCACTCGCAGCAATCGGCGATGACGTCAAATAACAAGCGAGCTCCCTTAACAGTGATGGGTAATCGATGGCAAGTCCTCCGAGAGCACTTGTCAATGTACGCTACTGATAGCGGAAAACAATGTACTCGTCTTTGATATCCGTATCGGTGATAAGGACATTGCCGAAAAAGTACGAATCGCCTTCACGTGAATGGCGGGACGTACGAATTACACCAGAACCGGAAACCTCTTTTACCTTTTTTGCGATCAGTCGCTTCAAAGCGGCTTCCTCCCCAATGTCCTCGGTGTATTGACCGTCGATGTATCCAATGACCGTAAATGGCTTGGAGGGTGCGCCCTTGATCCATATCTCGACCCCATTAGCGATATCGCACGCACCGCCAGAGCCTTTAAGAACTTGCTCATCTCCTACGAATGGGTGATATTCAATCGCAGCGGAGCAGCCTGAGATGAGCGCAACAAGAAACCATGTCAAAAGTGATCGTTTCAAATCAATCTCCCTCCGAATAATGCCGGTCATGCAAGCATTGCCGGCGAAGCGTCCCTTTTCACAGAGCTCGCAGAAAACGAATCAGCCGAATTTCTCATTTCAGAGAACAGAGCAGCGAAACAAATTACCAGAGATCACTACGACCGTTTTCTGCTCCATCAGAATGCCCCGAGTGGACACAACCCAGAATGCATACAATTTCTGCCATTATTGATTAAAGTCGACTCTGACAGTGCATTTGTGTACCAATCTTTGGGTGCTAACCTTGATGGAACATCCATGACACATATCTTCGGTTACTTCCGCGTCAGCTCAGATCAAAACCCCGGCCGGCCTGAGCCCGGCGAACTCCTCGACGAAGTTCAGTACGGCGACACAATCGTCCGCTGCAGCCTCGACCGCCTCGAGCGAAGTCTTGCCGATTTTCTCCGCTTGGGCGAAGAATTGACGCATCGCGGTGTTACGCTCCAATTTATGAAAGAAGGTTTGCGCTTTAAGGACGGGGAGAACGTCTCCAGCACCTCGAAACTTATGCTGACGCTCGTCAGTGCGTTTAACGAGTTCGAACGCAACATCGTCAAAGAGCAGCAGCGCGAAAGTATCGAACTTGCCAAGAAGCGCGGAGCTTTTAAGCGCGGCGTGTGCCGAATCTCCGACGAAAAGGTATCGCATCTGAAGCATCTCCTTAAAGAAGGAGTGCTACTTGCCAAAGTTTCCCGAATCATTGGCATCAGTCGAATGAGTGCATATCGCTATTTCGAATGTGGCAAATCCAAAGAATAAAAAGGAAAAAGGTCATGACCAATTTGAAACCCGAAGAAAGAGCGCGGGAGTGGATTGACCGCAAGTTGGAATACGCGGGTTGGAAAGTCATCAACCGTGACGAGTACGCCCCCGGCATGACCGCCGTCGCGGTCCGTGAAGTTGCTATGTGCGGCGGTCTTGAAGCGGATTACCTGTTGTTGATTGACGGAAAGGCAGCTGCCGTACTCGAAGCTAAACGCGAAGAGATTTCGCTCAGCAACCCGCACTTGATCGCTCAAGCCGAGAATTACACGAAGCAAGTGAAGCCTTGGTACCCGACGTGGCTTTTACCGCTGCCGTTCGTTTATCTCTCAAACGGCAGGGAGATCGCCTTCAAGGATTGCCGCAAGCCGAACGCGAAGTACGAAATCATCACGAAGTTCCCGCGTCCGTGGGATTTAGTTCGGTGTCTTCAGCTCGGAGAGTTTGACGGATTGCCGTACTTGTCCCCGAAGGGACTTCGCAAGTGTCAATACGAAGCACTTAACAATCTGGAAGCGTCCTTCAAAGAGGGCAAGCGCCGCGCAGTCATGGTTTTAGCGACCGGCTCAGGAAAGACCTTTACAGCGTGCATGATGGCATACCGAATGCTGTCCTTCACGCCGATGAAGCACGTGCTCTTTCTGGTGGACCGCAACAATCTTGGAACGGCTGCTGCTACAGAACTCCAGACCTTCAAGTTAACGGAAAGCGGAAAGCCCCTCTCCGAAATCTTCTGGGTCGAGCAGCTGACGAATAGACCGATCGATCCTCGCACGCGCATCGTCGTCAGTACGATCCAGCGGCTCTACTCTCTGTTGACAGGAAACACCGATTCGTATTCCGAAGAAGATGAAGATGCCGGTATGGGTCATCGCGAAGGTGATGTGGTGGAATTGCCGGCCAACCCTACGTTGCCCCCCGACTTCTTCGATCTCATCATCATTGACGAGTGCCACCGTTCGATCTACAGCGACTGGCAGAAAGTGCTGGCCTACTTCAATAAAGCGAGACTCGTCGGGATGACCGCCACGCCAATCCCGGAAACGCTGGCGTTCTTTGACAATAACCGCGTCGCGAACTACACCTACGAGCAGTCCGTTCTCGATGATGTGAATGTATCCTTCCGTATATACCGAATCAAGACTGAACTCACCGAAGAAGGAGGAACGATTGAAACGGGTGACAAGCTCGAAGTAACGAATCGCCTTGATGCCAAGAGGCATCGGCAAGTTGCGATCGAAGAGCGTGAGTTCTCAAAGAGCGACCTCAATCGAAGCGTTGTCGTTCGCGACCAGATCCGAAAAGTACTTCAGGAATATAAAGATGCGGTCTACACGCAGTTTTATCCGGAGCGTGAACCAAATTTCGACTATCTGCCGAAAACGCTGATTTTTGCCGTGTCGGACGCACATGCCCAGTTGATTGTGGATGTGGCAAAAGAGGTTTTCAATCGGACGGACGATCACTTTGTTCAGAAGATCACCTATTCGATTGGGAACTCCAACGAGCGCATCAAGCAATTTCGCTACGACGTGAACTTTCGCATTGCCGTGACAGTGACGCTGGTGGCGACCGGGACTGACGTGCGTCCGCTCGAAGTGCTGATTTTCTTTAACGACGTGCACTCTGAAACACTTTACGCGCAGATGAAGGGACGCGGCTGCCGCACCATTGCGCCGTCGCAGCTGCAGGCTGTCACGCCGAACGCCAAGAGCAAGGAACTCTTTTATATCGTTGACGCGGTCGGTGTGACGGAGAGCGAGAAGTACGTCCCTAGCTTGGACGATAAAGACGGACCGCATCCGATCAATCCGACGCTTGAGGCGCTCTTTGAACAGATGGCATTAGGTCATCTGCCGGACGATTACTTCCATTTGTTGGCTTCAAAACTCAGCTGTATTGGCAACCGAGCGGATCCTGAAGACTTGCAGGAGTACGCAGAATTCTCGCCAATTTCGCCGCTGACGTGGGCGAAGACCATTATGGATGCGTTGGACAAAGGCAATTTGCCGCCATTTGTCTCGGCATCACATGAGAACCGCGAACGCATGGCGGTTGTTCGTGACTTGCTTACGAATATCCCGGCCAGAAAGAAGTTGGTCGAAATTGCCAAGGGTTACGTCAAAGAAATTTTGGGCAAGACCGATTCAGTTGTCTCCGCTGGGTTCTCGATGGAAAACGCAAAGGCTTCAACGACGGCGTTCGAGGAATACGTGCGAACACACCGCGACGATATCGAGGCCCTGCGGCTGATTTACAACCAGGAGTCCGGGAAGATCACACGAGCCGCCATCGATGATTTGGCGAAACACCTTTCGATGTCGCTGCCCGGGTTCCATGTCGGACGACTCTGGAACGACTATGCCCTCATCTGCCCAGACAAAGTAACGCCCTTGCGAAGTGACCAACAGGCTGTGACCGACCTGATTCAGTTGGTGCGATACGCCTTCAACATGATCGATTCGCTCTATACGCTCACGTCGCTCACCGCCCAACGTTTTGAACTTTGGTGCGGTCAGGTTCAGCGTTCAATCACAACTGAGCAGAAAGAACTATTCCGTAAAATCGCCTTCTACATTGCACAGAACGGCAGCTGCGAACTTAAAGGTCTGATCCGAATCATGCCGGAGCTGGCGGGAGGTCTCCTTCGCTTCTGTCGTTCGCCGGACGCAGCAAATAAAGAACTCTTCTCTCTTAACGAATTCATCCTCAAGGCAGCATAAGAAAAATGGCCCAAACCAAAGTCACCGAAGCATCACTCATCAAAAAGGTCTGGCAATTGGCCGACATCATGGCCGGTGCTGGAGTCGGGTTCACCGACTACCTGACACAGCTGACCTACATGCTCTTTCTCAAGATGGATCGCGAACGTGTTGAATTCTTTATGGAAAAATCTGCCGTTCCGGAAGGCTACCGTTGGGAAAACTTACTCAAGGAAACCGGTGAAGACCTGCTCTACCAATACGAACGTACGCTCGATGTGCTGAGCCGTCGTTCGGGTCTCGTCGGTACGATCTTCACGAAAGCGGCCAACCGAATCGAAAGCGCTGTGTATCTTGAGAAGCTTGTCTCCTTTATCGATCAGCAGCAGTGGCTCTTGATGGACGGTGACTTGAAGGGGGCACTCTACGAAAGCATCCTTCAGAAAAACGGTCAGGATAAGAAGAGCGGGGCGGGGCGGGACAGTACTTCACACCGCGTCCGCTCGTCGATGCCATTGTGGATGTCGTCCAACCACGCATCGGTGAGACAGTGACCGACCCAGCTTGCGGGACTGGCGGCTTTTTGCTTTCGGCCTTCTCGCACATGAAAGACCAGTCCATGGACGAAAAACTGCAGACGTTCCTGAGAAACAATGCTCTGCATGGTAGTGACATCACCCCGCTCGTCGTCACGATGGGCTCGATGAACATGTACCTCCACGGCGTTGGTATGAACAGCAGCCCAATCAAGTGCGAAGACTCGCTGTTGCGGGAACCGTCGGAACTTTCACGGGTGGTCCTTGCAAATCCGCCTTTTGGTGCGCGTCCGTCCGGTTCTGTTGAGATCAATCGTCCGGACTTCATCATCGAAACGAAGAACAACCAATTGAATTTCGTTCAGCACATCATGTCGATGCTTGAACGCGGAGGGCGTGCTGGTGTGGTTTTGCCGGACAATGTTCTGTTTGAACGTGAAGGTGCGCCGATCCGTAAGAAGCTCCTGACGGATTTCAATCTGCACACGATCCTTCGCCTGCCGACCGGCCTCTTCTATGCGCAAGGGGTTCAGACGAACGTGCTCTTCTTTACGAAGGGTGAACCGACGAAGGACGTTTGGTACTACGACTACCGAACCGATGTGAAGCACACGCTCGTTTCAAATCCGCTGACCCGCAAGCACCTTGACGATTTCGTGACGTGTTACCACGCTGAGGATCTCTCAAAGCGAAAAGAGACGTTTGATGCGGACTCGAATCCGAACGGCCGTTGGCGGAAGTACGACGCGGCAGATTTGCTGAAGCGCGATCAGGTCAACCTTGACATCCAGTGGATGACCGAAGCGAAGAGCGAAGAAGAAATGCTCACGATGGATGAAGTGTTCAAGCGTATGGAAGAGCGCTTGGCGACCATTCAGGACGCGTTCGCCAAGCTCAAGAAGGAGCTTCATCATGAACTTTGATCGGATGAGATCGCTGTTGCTTGAACAGGCTGTTCGGGGCATGCTTGTTTCTCAACGGGATGATGAACCTGCTGTAAAACAAATCGGCAAAGTGCCTGATGATGTTCCGTTTTTAATCCCTGAAAAGTGGAAGTGGATTGCTGCTCAAGATGCTTATGAACTACTGTCAGGTCGAGATTTGCAGAAAGGGGAAATTCTGAACGTTGAGCCAGAGGCTCCGTCTATTCCCTACATAACAGGGGCTAGCCAAATTATCGATTCGAGAGTTCTCATCACAAGATGGACTCAAAATTGCTCAGTAAAAAGTGTCAAAGGAGATCTCTTGCTAACGTGTAAGGGAACTGTCGGAAAGACTGCTTTCAATACAGTTGGCGACATGCATATAGCCCGACAAATAATGGCTTTACGAGCGAAGCCAGAGATTGTTGAAGGAAAGTTCTTGCGACTCTTCATTGATTCAATAGCCGAGACGTTGGCTAAAAACGCCAAAAGCATGATCCCTGGGATTGATCGAAAAACTTTGTTGAAGAATTCGATTCCAATTCCTCCTCTTAAAGAACAACGCCGCATCGTTGCCAAGCTCGAAGAGTCCTTTGCCGAAATTGACCGTGCCGAGAAGGCCTATCGGGAGTTGCAGACGCTCGCCAGTGTGCTTCGTGGAAAGATCCTTCAGGAAGCGGTGATGGGTAAGCTTGTCCCGCAGCTCGATGGAGAACCGGCAGTAGAACAGATTGGGGAAGCACCGGAGGATGTGCTGTTCGCAATTCCCGAGAAGTGGAAGTGGGTTCGGCTGTCTGCTGTCGGAGAGATTGTCGGTGGAGGCACACCTAAGACAGGAGTTTCCGAGTATTGGGACGGTGATATTTCATGGATTACCCCGGCTGATTTAGGAAAAAACTCAGATCAAACAATCTATTCTGGTGCAAAGTTGATTACCCAAAAAGGTTTGGATAAAAGTTCTGCCAAGCTAATGCCCAAGGGAAGCATTGTCTATTCTTCTCGGGCTCCAATTGGCCACATCGCTGTTGCAGGGAAGGAACTTTGCACGAACCAGGGATGCAAGTCTTTTGTTCCAGATACAAAGTTCATTTCAACAGAATGGGCGTACTACATTTTGATCGCACGAACGGGAGACATCCAGTCTCGTGCAAGCGGGACAACATTCAAGGAAATTTCAGGTAAAGGTATGGGAGAAACTTGGATTTCGTTGCCTCCACTTCCTGAACAACGCCGCATCGTTGCCAAAGTCGAAGAACTAATGGCGCAAGTCGATAGGTTAGCAACCTAAGTGCGTTCGAAGAATGGAGCGGAGAATGAAGAGAACGGTTCAGCTTCTTTTGATCGATGGTGACGGCGCTGGTCGTATTCAAGCACAGCTCGACAATTGGACGGGGGTTGCTTACAAAATTCCAAAGCTGTTGCTTTCGGAATGCAAAGAGCGATCGGAGTTGAAGCACTGTGGCGTCTATTTCCTTTTTGGCGAGGACGAATTGGCTGGAACGCCGATCGCCTACGTTGGTCAGGTCAGAGAGAGGAAGAATGGTGAATCCCTTCTTGCTAGGTTCTCTGAACACACCAAGAGCGGCTCGAAGAGTTTTGTCAATGAGGTGATTTTCTTCACAACCTCGACGAACGTCTTTGGGCCGACAGAGCTTTGTTATTTGGAAAACCGTTTTTATCACTTAGCCCAAAATGCCGGTCGGTACCGTTTGACGAACGGAAATGCACCGAGTGCGGGCACTGTGACGGAAGCCAAGGAAGCAGAGCTTGATCTCTATATCGAGAATGCCAAGATTCTCATGAGTGCTCTTGGACACAAGTTATTTATCCCGATGGTACCCGAGAAACGCACCGTTGTGGTTGAGAAGCCTCGATCCGTGCCGCTGTCATTCGACTGGAAGGTGAATGCCTACGGACACATTCATGCGGATGGCTTGTGGACTACGGATGGTGTTGTCGTGCTCAAGGGAAGCCAAATCTACTTGCCGAAACGGAAAGGAATAAGTCGTTCGCTAATCAAGCGCAAAAAGAAGGATTTGGAGTCTGGGCTGTTGAAGCGAGTCGATGGAGCAACGGCGGAATTGACGGAAGATGTGCTGTTTGCCAGCCCTTCTGCGGCAGGAGTCTATGTGTTGAACGGCTCTGTCAATGGACGTACCGCATGGAAGGATGCAGACGGTACGCCGCTTGGCGAGCTGGAAGAAAAGGATGAATAAGCTTCCTGCTATTGGGCGCAATGCGAAAAAATCTCACAGAAGGAAACATCTGCCCCTCAAACATACAAAGGCTTCCTTTTGTCAAAGGTCAGGTAGGTTGACCCCCCTAGCGGACAAATCTTGACCCCTACAGTTATGCCACACCGGGTATACCAATACTGCCTTGTTAGGACATCAGGCTGACAAGCTTATGAGGCACCTGATGTGTGGCAGTAGGTTACCCCATAGCAGCCTGCATTACCATCCTCGCGATATATCCTGATCGAGTATCGCCGGACTTCTGCGCGAGTGTATCCAGACGCCGAAGAATTCGACGAGGAATGGTGATATTGATCCGCTCCGCCTTGTCGCCTACCTTACTGAGATCGATGTCAACAACAGACCACAACCACCCAGCCCATTCCGGATGACCCTTTTGGAGCTCGGAAAAAGTGGATGCATGAGGTAACTGCATACCTTCATCCAGAGCGGTATCGATCCAAAGACACGCGGCCTCATGGGCATTTTTGATCGCCTCATCAAGATCATCACCCTGAGAATAACAGCCTGGAAGATCTGGAATAATCACGCCGAAGTCCGGATTCTCTTGCGAATCTGGCTCGATCACAATCACGTATTTCATCTGGAACTCCTTCATAAAGAAGCGATATGGTTATTTAAAACGCAGCATTGTTAGAGTCATTAAGAATGCAGATCTTTAAATCGCGTCGCGGATGAGTGACTGTAATCAGGTGCGGCACACAACACCTCCATTTTTGAAGGTAATGTGAGAACCTGCTTGACTGCGTTGAACCCACCCGTGGGCTTTAAGTAACTTGTTCAATTGAGCGCTTGTAATATCGCCTCCTTTCAAGTTACAAACACTATCATACACACCGATGTGTATGAATGCAGGGATTGAAGAAAAAAGCCCTTCGCAGGCTTACTGTCTCATTTCGTGCGTTATGTGCATGGTTTGGACTCTGTATGTGTCCAAAAAATCCATACCACTTCAAGCGATACAGAATAAAAAAGCCTGAAGCAGTAGGGGCTTCAGGCTGATCGTATGCATTCGTTTTTATTCGCACGACAACGTTTCTTACCGTGCGTGGCGGAAGGAGAGAGATTCGAACTCTCGGGAGTTATTAGCTCCGCCGGTTTTCAAGACCGGTGCATTAAACCGCTCTGCCATCCTTCCTGAATTCAACTTCGCGGTGAATCGAGCGTTGAATTCTACATATCCTCTGTCAGAACCGCAAATCTTATTGACTACTTCGCGGCATTGACCTCATGAGCATCCTCAACTTCATCAGACTTAGCTGCTGTTGCGGGCTCCCCAACCACCTCGAAATCTCCCATGCGGCGCAGACGTTCTGAGCGACGCTCCATCAACGTATTGAGCGGAAGTTTCAGGAGCGCCCGCAGTTCGTCGATTAAAACCTGACGCAGGCTCGTAGCCATCAATTTCGGATCGCGATGAGCGCCGCCCAGCGGCTCGGAAATGACTCGGTCAACCAGTCCGAATTGGCTTAACCGGTCTGCTGTCAGCGCGAGCGCTTCAGCCGCGCGCGGCGCCTGTGCAGCATCCTTCCAGAGAATAGACGCACAGCCTTCCGGAGAAATCACCGAATAGGTGGCGTACTGCAGCATCATCACCATGTCCGCGACAGCCAGTGCCAGCGCACCGCCGGAGCCGCCTTCACCGATGATGCAGGTCAGCACCGGAACCTTCAGCCCGGCCATTTCAAAGAGATTGCGGCCAATGGCTTCAGACTGCCCGCGCTGCTCGGCGTCGATGCCTGGGTAAGCACCCGGAGTATCAACGAAGGTTACGACCGGCAGGTCGAACTTCTCGGCAAGCTTCATGAGCCGCAGAGCCTTGCGGTAGCCCTCGGGCTTGGCCATGCCGAAATTGCGGCGGCTGCGCTCTTTGAGCGTGCGGCCCTTTTGGTTGCCGATCACCACAACGTTGATGTCGGCCAAACGGGCCAGACCGCCAACGATCGCTTCATCATCGGCAAAAGCACGGTCTCCGTGAAGTTCATGGAAGTCCGTAAAGATCGCATCGATATAGTCGAGCGTGTAAGGGCGCTGAGGATGGCGAGCCACAAGCGAGCACTGCCAGGGAGTCAGCTCAGCGTAGATCTTCTTGACAAGCTCGTCTTCCTTGGCTTGGAGCGAAGCGATTTCGCTTGCTACGGAAACCGCATGCCCCGCTTCGCTTTCGTCAAGCTCACGAAGGTCGTCGATCTTCTTTTCAAGCGCTTCAATATCATGCTCAAATTCGAGAAAAACCTTCTTGGCCATCCCACTCTTCTCCGTCATCTTTGTTGGGTTTGTATCTCAGCGGCGCAGGCTTCAAATGCGGCGCCAGGTCGTTCCTGCTGCCCCGTCCTGGAGCTCGATGCCCTCAGCGAGGAGCGACTTGCGGATTTCATCCGCACGCGCAAAATTCTTCGCCTTCTTTGCCAGAGCACGCTCTTCAATGAGACCTTCAATGCGGGACGCGTCGTCAGAGGCTTCAGCGCCGCCCTGAAGGAATTTCTCCGGGTCCATGCCGAGAATATTGAGAATGCGGCCGAGACCGAGGAGCTGCCGAACAAGTTCAGGCGACCCCGTGCGGTTGATTTCAGTAGCGAGCTCAAAAAGCACGGATACGGCCAAGGCCGTATTGAAATCGTCGTCCATTGCGGCCTTGAAGCGCGCAGCGAAGGGTTCATTCCAATCGAGCGCAGCTCGGTCAGCAGCGCGCCCCTTGAGCGCCGTATAAAGGCGAACAAGCGCCTTATGCGCCTCTTCAATGAGAACGGACGAGAACGTAATGGGGCTGCGGTACTGACTGCGGAGCAGGAAGAAACGAAGCACTTCAGCGCCGCACCCTTCACCGTAGGCCGCATTGGTTTCCTTGAGCGCATCCCGGATCGTCCAGAAGTTGCCGAGCGACTTGCTCATCTTTTCTTCTTTGCCGTCGGCCGAACGCACGCGCAGCGGCCCCGAATGCATCCAAGTGCGCGCGAACTGATGGCCCGTCGCCGCTTCGCTTTGGGCAATTTCGTTCTCGTGATGCGGGAACACCAGATCCGGGCCGCCGCCGTGGATATCAATGGTTTCGCCAAGGAGATCCATCGCCATGGCTGAGCATTCGATATGCCATCCCGGACGCCCGCAGCCCCATTTGGAATCCCACTGCGGTTCACCGGGCTTAGCGCTCTTCCAGAGCACAAAGTCGAGCGGATCATGCTTGCCTTCGCGCTCCTGCACCCGAGCGCCGGACTGCAGATCGTCAATGGACTTCCCGGAAAGTCTTCCGTAATTGGGGAACTTGCGGACGGCATAGTCAACATCACCGTCAGCAGCGTGATAGGCAAAGCCCTTTTCCTCAAGCTTGCCGATCAGATTGAGCATCTGCGGGATGTACTGCGTCGCACGCGGCTCGAATGTCGGCGCAAGGCAGCCCAGTGCCAGCATGTCTTCCTGCATGGCGCGGGCAAATTCATCGGTAAGCTCATCGGTTGTGACGCCGCGTTCCGCAGCGCGGCGGATGATCTTATCGTCAACGTCGGTGATGTTGCGCACAAAAGTGACTTTGTAGCCCGACGCCTCAAGCCAGCGGCGCACAACGTCAAAAGCAACGAAGGTTCGGCCGTGGCCGATATGGCAGTAGTCATAGACCGTCACGCCGCAGACATACATACGTACGCGGCCGGGTTCAAGAGACTCGAAAGGGCGCTGCTCGCGCGTGAGGGTCGAATAAATCGAAAGCATGGTGCTCGAACGAAAAAATCACGAGACCCTCAGCGCCGTCCCATATCTCGATACAAGTCCTAAAAGACCAAGAGAGATGCGGATGTGCTGAGAGCCGCTAAAATCAACAGTTGACTAATCTTCGAGAGTATAGCGGCTGCCTTGGGCTCTCTAACCTCTGGAAAAGACCGCTTCTGGCCGATGCGCCCCGCAAGTGCGTATCAGCCGAACGATCGAAGACGCTGCATTGAGGAGCTCCCAAGCTCCCTGATTTGCTGCGCAAACATTTTTATTCAAGCTCTCTGCGATGCCCATTTTCAGTCTCCGCCGCCCGCTGCGCGGTTACATTTTCTCCGCGCTTCTCTGCTCCGCCCTTGCGGCAGGTCTCACCTCCGCTTCCGGCTCCGCGATGGCCGCTTCTGAAATGCAGGAACTCGCCGCCACGCTGCACGCTGCGGAATTCTCTCCCCGCGTTGATCAGCTTCTCAAGGCCGGACACCCTGCACAAGCGCTTGAACTTGCCGACCTTGGCCTGGAAAAAAATCCCCGCAGCGCCCAGCTTCGCTTCAGCCGAACCGTCGCACTGGAACGGCTCGGCCGCACGGAGGAAGCCGCCAAAGCCCTTCGTTCGCTCATTGCCGAATATCCCGAAATTCCGGAGCCATACAACAACCTGGCGGTGATTGAAGCCGGCATGGGCAGTCTTGAAGAGGCCGTGAAGCTCCTTGACCGCGCCCTGCTCCTCAATCCCAACTTTGCAACGGCTCAGAAAAACCGCGGCGACGTGTACCTTGCGCTGGCGCTTGAGAGCTACGAAGCTGCCGCACCGAGCCTCTCCTCCAACACCGAACTGCAGCAGCGCCTGAAGACGCTGCGCCGTCTCACCGCACACTGACAATGCATTGAACGCATTCGTCATTCACCCCGCTTCGAGGATTCCAATCAGGATCCGCCGTTTTCCCTTTTGACATTTCCCAATCAACATGAAGAATCGTTTCCGCATCCTGCTGCCGCTTGCTTCTTTTGCTGCCGCCCTGACTTCGCTCCCTGCCGCTGCCGCCGGCAAAGAAGAGCTTGTTGAAATCGACACCACTCTGGGCAATATCGTTGTGCGACTCGCGCCCGACCGCGCCCCCATCACGGTCAAGAACTTCCTCACTTATGTGCGCGAAGGCTTTTACAAAGACACCATCTTTCATCGAGTGATTCCGGGATTCATGATTCAGGGGGGCGGCTTTACCGAGCAGCTTCGTGAGAAGCCCACCCATGATCCCATTCCGCTCGAAGCCCGCGGCGGCATGAAAAACGAACGCTATACGATTGCCATGGCCCGCACGAGCTATCCGCACTCGGCTACGTCTCAGTTCTACATCAACGTTGCTGACAATGACTTCCTCAACGCTGATCAGGCAAGCGACGGCAACGGCTACTGTGTTTTCGGTACGGTCGTCAAAGGCGCCGATGTCGTTGACAAGATTGCCGCTGTGCGCACAACCACTCGCCGCGGCATGAACGATGTACCCGTTGACGTCGTTAAGATCGTTGACGTCAAAGTGCTGCCTTAATTCCTATAGCGCTGCGCTCAGCATCTATGGGCTGTGCGAAAATGTTGGATTTACCTTAAAGCAGTCATGCTGATGCATCCCGACTCGGAGCGTTAGCCCGACTGCATATGAATCATTAATTGGAACAACAAATCTCATGATCCGCTTCACCACAAATCTCGGCGTCATTGATATTGAACTCGACCCGGAACACGCTCCCATTACCTGCGCCAACTTTGAAAACTATGTGAAGTCGGGCTTTTACAACGGCACGATCTTCCACCGCGTTATCCGCGGCTTCATGATTCAGGGCGGCGGCTTTGAAAAAGGCATGAAGCAAAAGCCCACCAATGCCCCGATCGAAAACGAAGCGGCCAACGGTCTGAAAAACAACAAGTACACGATCGCCATGGCTCGTACGCAGGATCCGCACTCTGCAACGGCTCAGTTCTTCATCAACGTGGCCAACAATGACTTCCTCAACCACACTGCTCCCACTCCGCAGGGCTGGGGCTATGCCGTCTTCGGCAAGGTTGTGGCCGGACAGGATGTGGTCGACCAGATCGCCAAGGTCCGTACGGGCATGGTCTCCTTCTACGGCGACGTTCCTGTTGAAGATGTTGTGATCGAAAAGGCCGAGATCATCTAAAGAGCGGCGAATGCACGGTCGGACGACATCTCGCTCCGGCCGGCTCCCGCCTCCCGCATACGCACGAGAACCGTCATGGACACCCAGAATCAGCTTCCTCCGCCCGCACTAGCCGGACTTACCGAGATCGCTCCGCTAACGAACCCGATCATCATTTCCGACCTTCATCTTGCCCCTACGAAGCCCAAAACCATCATGGCCTTCGTACGCTTCATGAAGACCATTGCGCCGCGCTACCCGGAGCTCGTTATTCTGGGCGACCTTTTTGACTACTGGATCGGCGACGACGCACATCCTGAAGCTCAGCCCGTGATCGCGCTGCTTAAGCTCCATGCGGCTACCGGCCGACGCGTCATTGTGATGCCCGGCAACCGTGACGTCATGCTCGGCGCCGCATTTGCCCGCGCCGCGGGCGCCGAATTGATCCGCGACCCTATCGTCGCTGATATTTGCGGCCGCAAAACTCTGCTCGCGCACGGCGACCAGTGGTGCCTGCGCGATGTGGCTTATCAAAAGTTCCGCGCTCTCACTCACGATCCTCGCTGGCAGGCCATGATGCTCATGAAGTCTGTTGAGGAACGACTGGCCATTGCCAAACAGGCCCGAGCGCAGTCCGAGTCCGAAAAGGGCGAAAAGAGCATGGCTGACATGGATGTTGTCGAATCTGCCGTTGCCGAAGCCGTCAAAGCCGCAGGCGTTGATCTGGTCATTCACGGCCACACCCATAAGCCTGCCGCGCACATGCAGAACGGCTATGAACGTTGGGTGATTCCCGACTGGGAGCTCGACGGCCCGGACGGCACCGCCAAGAGCGGCGCCATCACCTTCCTCGAGGACGCCAGACCCCAAATTCAGATGTTCTAAAAAAGTCAGCCGATTCATTTCGAATCACCTGCAGGACCGTTGACCTTTTGAGTCGGCGGTCTTTTCTTTTGCGTCAACAGTGAACCACCGCCCCTTGCTTTTAAAGTTCTTCTCTAAGACAAATGCCTGAGGAATAAAGCATCAATCCGTTGAAAAATAGAACCTATTCTCTGCAGTAAATCCGTTTTGGAGATTTTGACAGATGGACGCAGCATCTCTTACACAGGCGCTCTACAACGCCTTTTGCACCAACAAGCCGCTTGACATGAAGGCTTGCTCGGGTGTGTTGAATGACTATGAAAGCGCTTACACCGTTCAGCGCAAATTTGCCGAATTAAAGGGCGAACCGACTGGCGGCTACAAGATCTCGCTCACGAGCAAAACGACGCAGGACATGTTCGGCACCACCGAACCGCTCTTTGGCGAACAAACCAAGTCGCATATCTTTGCAGCGCCCTGCACGCTCGAACTTGACCACATGAACGAACCGCTCATTGAGGTTGAACTCTCAATGATCCCCAAGGTGGATCTGACGAGCAGCATGAGCGACGAAGAGCTTCTTGAAAACATCACCGTCGCCGGCGGCATTGAAGTTCCGGACGCCCGCTTTGAAGCTTGGTTCCCGACGCTCAACAAATACTTGGTGGTTGCCGACTGCGCCGTCGGCGGCTGCATCATTCACGGCACGCCCGTTGACGGCAAGACGCTCACCGTTGCCGGCCTCAATGCCATCCGCTGCGAACTCTTCAAGGACGGCAAACTTATCAAGGCAGGCAATTCGACGGAAGTGCTCGACAATCCGATCCATGCGCTCAAGTGGCTCGTCGCCGCACTCGAAAAACGCGGCCGTCAGCTCAAAGCCGGTCAGGTCGTGTCGAGCGGCACCTTCTTTGTTCCGCCGCACCTTGAACGCGGCGAATATGTCGCCCGCTACACCGGCACGATTACGGAAGACGTGAAGCTGACCGTCAAGTAATTCGCGCCTGAATTCGAAAAGAGCCTCCGCAAACTTGAATGTTTCCGGAGGCTCTTTCATTTGCGCAGAATGGAATATCCTGCGCCCAAGCTTCACGCGTCAGACCCGGTCGGCGGCTTCACGAGCTTCGTTGCGGCACCGGCGCGCGAAGAGAAGCATTTCTCCCAAGAAAAGCGCCACGGCTGCCCAAATGATCAGGAAACCCACGAGCATGCCTTTTGAAAAGGGCTCGCCGAACGCAAAAACACCGATCAGAAAAACCATCGTCGGACTGACATACTGAATAACAGCCGACGTGGAATAAGGGATCCGGCGCACGCCGGAAGCAAAAAAGAGGAGCGGCACAGCGGTAACAGGACCCGCAGCGATAAGCAGAATCTGCGTCGTCAGATCAGCCGAAATGAAGGCGAGCTCATGATCAGACCACAGAAACCATAACCATGCTGCAGCCGCCGGAGTGAGGAGCAGACTTTCAAGCACCATGCCCTCAAGACTGCCGAGCGGAGCGATCTTGCGGATAAGCCCGTAAAGCCCGAAGGTCATGGCGAGCATCAGCCCGAGCCAGGGGGCAACGCCTGTGGTCCAGGTTATCCAAAGCACCCCAACGCCCGCGAGCACAACGGCTGCCTGCTGAGGCCGGCGCAGCCGCTCGCGCAGAAATAAGCTCCCTAAAGCAATTGACACCAGCGGGTTGATGAAGTAACCGAGCGAGGCCTCAATGGTGCGGCCGGAAACAATGGCATAAACGTAAATGCCCCAATTGGCGCCGATGATGAGCGCGGAGAGACAAAAGACACCGAGCACCTTCGGCGTCATGAGTGCGCCTTTGAGCCACGCCGTACGGCGCATTGCGACAACCACGATCGTGATGAATACGAGCGACCAGATGATGCGGTGGGCAAGAATTTCCAAGGCTCCGATGCCCTGTAAGGCATGGAAGTAAAACGGGAAAAGACCCCAGAGAAAATACGCGGCGAAGGTGGCTAAGATACCGAAAGGCATAGGTTTGTGCGCTTGAAATACAGAATGCGGCCGAGGGCGCAAAGGCTCTCGGCCGCATGATTTTCAGAATTTATGAAAGCGCCGCCAGACGTTCAAGCACGGTTCCGGCGAGAACAGTGGCCGTGGCGGGAATCACTTCGTCGTTAAAGTCGAAGGTCGGGTGGTGCAGCGCGGCTTTATGGCTGTCATCGCGAATACCGGCGCGGATGATGCAGCCGGGCACCTTAAACGTATATTCAGCGAAATCCTCTCCGCCCATTGAGATGGGCATCTCTTCGGCATGCTCCGCGCCGAACTGATGCGTGATGAAGCTGCGAATGTGCTCGACGGCTTCGGGCGTATTGAAAAGCGACGGCACCAAACGATCGTAGCGGAATTCGCCCGTGCAGTTCTCGGCTTCTGCCACGCGCTCCACCATGCGCGCCATCTCTGCTTCAATCTGATTGCGGACATCTTCATTGAAGGTGCGCACCGTACCCGAAAGCGTGACGGTTTCAGGGATGACGTTGGGGGTATGGAAGTTCCCGCCGTTCACCGACGAAATGGAGAGCACGGCCGTCTCAATGGGATTGACCTTGCGTGAAACGATTGTCTGCAGAGCGCCGATGAGCACGCCGGCAGTGGTAATGGGATCGACGCCGAGGTGCGGGCGAGCCGCATGAACACCCCGCCCCTTCACCGTGATATAGAAGAAGTCGGTTGACGCCTGAGCGGGGCCCGCACACAAACCGTACTGCCCCTTGGCGACCGTCGGTTCATCATGGGCACCGTAGATTTCCTGAATGCCCCAATGCTCAAAAACGCCGGACTGGACAACACGGAGCGCCCCGCGGCCGATTTCTTCGGCCGGCTGAAAAATGCCGACGACGCGGCCTTTGAAACTCGCGCGCTTTTCGTGCAGATAGCGCAGCGCCCCCAAAAGCCAGGCAGCGTGACCGTCGTGACCGCAGGCGTGGCAGCGCATTTCTGTCTGACTTTTCCATGGATTTGCCGAATTGTCAGGCATCGGAAGCGCATCAATGTCGGCGCGCAGCGCCACTGTTGCTCCAGGCGCCGCTCCATTGATGACAACCACTACGCCGCCCTTAACCTCATCGGGATCCACATGTTCAAGTCCCCAGCCTTTGAGGGTTTTGACGATCAGATCAACCGTACGGGGCGTCTCGAAACCGAGTTCCGGATGAGCATGAATGTCACGGCGCAGAGCGGCAAGCTCGTCCGCCCACTGAACCAATTCAGGAAATGCCTTGTCGGCAAGAATGGGCTGCATGGATGTATCTCCAACTTATATTTGTATTCCTTGCGGTGCACCCGAAGACCTGCATGCCTCTCAAGGCTCTGTCGACAGGGATCTCCGAATGCACGGCATTGGAGCATTATGCCGCCGACTTCTGAAGAGCTGACCTCAACAAATTCCCTATGCGGCAGTCCTCCAGCACATGAATTGAGCATGAATGCAGTCATTGCTGCCGCCCAGTCGGCTGGTTCGAGAGGCCTGCAAACGGCCTAACATCAGGCGATGCCCCAATCATGACGCAAATGCATCAATTCAGTGCGCTGCGCACAATTTTGCAACGTCCCGATCCGATTCAAGGCGTCTTGTCGTAAACCCTGAGTACTTTGCCTTACCCCACGTCGAACAAATCAATAATCGAGTGAATCTGCCGATCGTTGTGCGTACTGAAAAAGCCGCCGACAAAACGAGGCGCTATGGTACGAACTCAACAATGCACACTGCGTCCGGCGGTATTGCGCTGACCGAATGCAAGGGTTTTCTGCATGACGCGGCAAGAGTTCGTGGCATGTGCTTTGCTTTAAGCCCATAAAGAGTGATCGGCGCAGAACATCCCTGCCCCGACGGGCAGTTCGGATGTCCAAAGCCCGCAAGGGATCAACACGGCCGCAACGCATTCTTTCCGCTTGAGCCAACCAATTTACAAGAACAATGATGGAAGCTAAAGAAACAAACATCACGCCGCAGGCAGAGCTCCCCATATTGGAGGTTGAACACCTCCGCGTGCAGTTCACTTCGGACTCGGGCACTACCACGGCAGTAGTCGATGAATCCTTCTCCATCCGCCCCGGCGAGACCCTTGCGCTGGTAGGCGAATCGGGATCCGGCAAGTCCGTTACCTCCCTCTCTGTAATGCGTCTTGTCGAACACGGCGGCGGCAAGATCGTCAACGGCTCCATCAAACTGCGCTGCCGCGACGGCCGCGTGGTTGACCTGCGTCATGCCAATAAGTCTGAACTGCAGCATCTGCGCGGCTCTGAAGTGGCCATGATCTTTCAGGAGCCGATGACCTCCCTGAACCCGGTGTTCACGGTCGGCGCGCAGATTGCCGAAAGTCTGATCCTGCACCGCGGCATGGATGAAAAGGAAGCGCTCAAGGAAGCCGTTCATCTGCTCGAACTCGTGCGCATTCCCGATGCTGAACGCATCTCTTTGCGGTTCCCGCACCAGCTCTCGGGCGGTATGCGTCAGCGCGTCATGATTGCCATGGCGCTTGCCTGCAAGCCGCAGCTTTTGATCGCAGACGAACCGACAACGGCGCTTGACGTCACGGTTCAGGCACAGATTCTTGCCTTGATTTCCGAACTTCAGAAAGAAATCGGGATGGCGGTGCTCTTCATCACGCACGACATGGGCGTAGTGGCGCAGATCGCCGACCGCGTCGCTGTCATGCGCTACGGTGAAATTGTGGAGTCCGGCACTGCTCAAGCCATCTTTGCGCATCCGCAGCACCCCTATACGCAGGCACTGCTCTCCGCCGTACCCCGTCTGGGTGCCTTGAAAGACATTGAACATCCGTGCTTCTTCCGGCTGATTGATCCGGATAACGGCAAAGTCATCGAACCGCCCTCGGACAAACTCCCGCCGCCGGGAGAAAAAATTCTTGAAGTTAAGAATCTGGTGAAGACCTTCCCCGTCCGCACCGATTTCTGGGGGCGCCCCACCTACGTCGTACGCGCCTGCGACCATGTGAGCTTTGATCTGCGCGCAGGCGAAACGCTCTCGATCGTGGGCGAATCGGGCTGCGGCAAGTCAACCACTGGCCGCGCCGTTTTGCGGCTGCTCGAGGTCGACAGCGGTGAAGTTCTCCACCGCGGCAAGTCGCTGCTGCGCATGACCCGGCACGAACTTCAGGAAGAGCGCCGCAATCTGCAGATGATCTTTCAGGATCCTTACGCCTCGCTCGATCCGCGGCAGACCGTGGGCTACTCGATTGCCGAGCCGATGATGATCCATAACTACTGCTCCAAAAAGGAGATGTACGACCGCGTAGCGCTGCTCCTTAAACGCGTGGGACTCTCCCCGGACATGGCTAACCGCTACCCGCATGAATTCTCCGGCGGTCAGCGTCAGCGCATCTGTATTGCCCGTGCGCTTTCGCTCAAACCGCAGATCATCGTGGCCGATGAATGCGTTGCCGCGCTCGACGTCTCCATCCGTGCTCAGGTGGTGAACCTGATGATGGAACTGCAGGAGGAAATGGGACTTTCCTATATCTTCATCTCTCACGACATGGGCGTCGTTGAGCGCATCAGCCACCGCGTGGCCGTCATGTATCTCGGCCAGATCGTCGAAATGGGCTCGCGCCGCGCCGTCCTCGGCAATCCGCTCCATCCATATACGCAAAAGCTCCTCTCGGCCGTTCCGATTGCCGACCCGCAGGAGCGCAACCTTCTGAAGCTGCTCAATCTCTCAGACCTCCCGAGCCCGGTACGCAAAGTGGGTGATGATCCCGTCATCGAACCGCTCGTTGAAGTTGAACCCGGACACTTCGTGGCCAAGCATGTCGTGGGCACGATGGAAGGTCATAAATAAGAGCAAAGGGAAACAACATGCAGAAACGGCAAACCCTCACCAAACTGCTCCCTGCCGCGCTCATTTGCGCCGCCGTGTTCTCACCGGCCGGCGCAGCTGAAGCCAAAAATGAAATTACCGTCGCCGTAGCGAGCACCTTCACTACGATGGACCCGTGGAACGCGACGGACACGCTCTCTCAGGCCGTGGCAAAGTCCTTTTATGAAGGGCTCTTCAAGTTCGACCGAGAAATGAACGTTGTTCCGAGCCTTGCCGAATCGGCTGAATCGAGCCCCGACGGCATGCAGCATGTCGTGCACCTGCGCCGCGGCGTGAAGTTCCATGACGGCACGACATTCACGGCCGAAGCAGTCAAAGCCAATTTTGACCGCATCACAACGCCCGGCAGCACGCTCAAGCGCTTTTTCCTTTTTGAAAACGTCGCTTCACTCAAGGTGCTCGATCCTTACACGGTCCGCTTCACGCTTAAGCGCCCGAATTCAGCGTTCATCAACCGTCTTGCGCATCCGTCGGCTGTCATGATCTGCCCGAAGAGCCTCAGCGAAAAGGAAGTCAGCATTGCCTTCCATCCTTGCGGCACCGGGCCTTTTGTCATGAAGAACTACAACCCGAGCGACGTTTTGCGGGTGGAGAAGAACCCGAACTACTGGCGCGCGGGATACCCAAAGCTCGATGCCATCACCTGGCGTCCTGTGGTGGAAAACAGCACGCGCGTGGCCATGGCGCTCACGGGGGAAGCCGATTATGCGTTTCCGCTGCCTTCCGAGCAGGTCAAAATGGTGAAGGACAAAGGCACGCTCCGCGTCGACGTCACGCCTTCGATCATGCTTCGCTTTGTGGAAATGAATCTCACGAAGCCCGTCTTCAAGGATGTCCGCGTTCGTCAGGCGCTTAACTACGCCGTGAACAAAGAGGCGCTCGTCAAGGTGGCCTTTGCCGGATACGCCGATGTGGCCGAAGGCATTGCGCCCCTTTCGGTTGACTATGCCGTTAAGCTCGGTCCCTGGCCCTATGACCCGCAGAAGGCCAAGGCGCTTCTTAAAGAAGCGGGCTACCCGAACGGCTTTGAGGTGGAACTTTGGTCGGGCTACAACCATACGACGGCCTCCAAGATCATTCAGTTCCTGCAGCAGCAGCTCGCTCAGGTCGGCGTCAAAGTTCGCGTACGCACGCTTGAGGCCGGCGAACGCACGAGTTTTGTAGAGTCGACGCCCCAGCCCGAGCAGAGCCGTCATGAGCTTTATTACATTGGCTGGTCGAGCTCCACGGGCGAACTCGATTACGCGGTGCGCCCAGTCCTCGCAACATCAAGCTTCCCGCCCCGCGGCTCCAATGAGTCCTACTATTCCAATCCCTCGGTTGATCAGGCGCTTTTCTATGCGCTCGGCACCACCGACCGCGAGAAGAAGTCAGCGATCTATGCGCAGATGCAGGAAACGATTTGGAAAGATGCGCTGTGGATCTTCCTCGTGAGTGAACAGAACATCGCGGCAAGCTCCAAAGCGCTCCACGGTTTTTACATTCAGCCCGACTCGAGCTTTAACTTCGAGGAAGCCAGCTTAGAGCCGGCTTCCCTCATGAAGCCCTGAAGACGAGTTCAGGAACAAATCAACAACATATAAGCAGGCAGAAAGTTCCATGCTGAGATATTTCATCAAGCGACTCCTCGGGATGATCCCCACGCTCATCATCGTGGCGGTCTGCGTCTTCTTCTTCATTCACCTGCTCCCGGGCGACCCGGCACGTTTGGCCGCCGGTCCGGAAGCTGACGAAGCGACGGTGGAAATGATCCGCCACAGTCTGGGTCTCGACCGCTCGATCCCTGAGCAGTTCGTGAACTTTGTGGTGGGCGCGTGTCAGGGCGACTTCGGCACCTCCATTCGTTCCCAGCGTCCGGTGATTCAGGAAATCGGCGAACGCTTCGGCCCGACGCTGTGGCTCACGCTTACCTCCATGGTTTGGTCGGTGATCTTCGGTCTGGTGATCGGCGTGATTTCCGCGGTCTACCGCAACAAGTGGCCTGACCGCATCGGCATGACGCTCGCCGTCTCCGGCATTTCGTTCCCGGCCTTTGCACTCGGCATCCTGCTCATGGAAATCTTTTCCGTTGAGCTCGGCTGGCTGCCGACGGTAGGCGCCTCGTCATGGAAGCACTACATTCTCCCGTCGATCACGCTCGGCGCAGCGGTTGCCGCCGTGATGGCCCGCTTCACGCGTGCTTCCTTCGTGGAAGTGCTCCATGACGACTACATCCGCACCGCCCGCGCCAAGGGCGTGACGGAAACGAAGATCGTTGCCAAGCACGCGCTCCGCAATGCTTTGATTCCCGTGGTCACGATGATGGGTCTGCAGTTCGGCTTCCTGCTCGGCGGCTCCATCGTGGTGGAAAAGGTCTTTAACTGGCCCGGCATGGGGCGTCTGCTCGTCGACGCCGTCGACATGCGCGACTACCCTGTGATTCAGGCGAGCGTGCTGCTCTTTTCGCTTGAATTTATCGTCATTAACCTCGTGGTCGACGTGCTCTACGGATGGATCAATCCGTCGATCCGCTACAAGTAAAAGAAGAATCGGAGTGAATAAATGAGTACTGAAACTGCAGTGGATCCGCGCATTGCCAAGTCCAACGATGCGCTGCGCACCCCGATGGGCGAGTTCTGGCGCAAGTTTAAGAAGCAGCCGGTGGCGATGGCCGCTGCCGGATTCGTCTTCTTTTTGATCATCGTCGCCATTGTCGGCCCCATGATCACGCCGTTTGATCCGGAAAACTTCTTCGACTACGACCGTCTGAATGAAGGTCCCTCGGCCGTGCATTGGTTTGGCGTTGACGCCCTCGGGCGCGACATCTTCAGCCGCATCGTCGCCGGCACCCGCATCTCGCTCGTCTGCGGCTTTTCGTCCGTTTTTGCCGGTGCTGTCATCGGCACGATTCTCGGGCTGATCGCCGGTTTCTATGAAGGATGGCCCGACCGCATCATCATGCGTATTTCGGACGTGCTCTTTGCTTTCCCGGGCATTCTGCTCGCGATCGGCATTGTGGCGATTCTCGGCGGCGGCATGCTCAACGTCGTCGCGGCCGTGGCGATTTTCTCGATTCCTGCCTTCGCCCGTCTGGTCCGCGCGAATGTACTGAGTCTGAAGACCCAGACCTATGTGGAGGCGGCGCGAAGCCTGGGCATCAGCGACACGATGCTTCTTTTCCGCCATATTCTGCCCGGCACGATCTCTGTGATTCTGGTTTATCTCTCGATGCGTATCGGCACGTCAATCATCACCGCGGCATCGCTCTCCTTCCTGGGGCTCGGCGCTCAGCCGCCGATGCCTGAATGGGGCGCAATGCTTAACGAAGCCCGCGCTGACCTGCTCACCGCGCCGCACGCGGCGATCTTTCCCGTGATTGCGATCTTCCTCACGGTGCTTGCCTTCAACCTTTTGGGCGACGGTCTGCGCGATGCGCTTGACCCGAAGGTCGACACCAATCGTTAATCAGCCGAACGCTGCGTGACAGCGATGAGCGGCGGACCTCTTTAGAGAAGTCCGCCGCTTTTTTGCTCCCGGACGAAGCAGGAATACATACAGCATCACACTGCGGAACTACAATCATTGCTGGTTGAAAGGCACCGTCTAACTCTGGAGGGTTTTATGACAACAAGAACAATTGAGCTGCCTGCTCCGCGCGAACTGAAGATGACGCTCACGCAAGCCCTGAAGGCACGCAAAACCATTCGCTCCTTTACGACCGAACCCATTTCCGACGCAGATCTTTCAACGCTCCTTTGGTGCACAGCCGGCATCACGCGTCCTGACGGAAAGCGGACCGTTCCCTCCTGCCTCGATCTGCGCACTGTCTCGGTCTGTGTTCTGCGCGCTGACGGCGCATGGCGCTGGAATGCGTCCAAGAATACGCTCGAGCTTCTGACCCCGGAAGACCTCCGCGCAGCGTCAACGATGGGACAGCACGCTTTTGTTGATACGGCCCCTGTAACACTCGTCTTTGTCGTTGAGGCGACCCCCCGCACGCAGATGGCTCGGCCGCACTGGGCTTATCTCGATGCCGGCACCATGGTCGAAGCCGCGTATCTGGCGGGCACCGCACTCGGTCTCGGCGGCGTTGCGCGCGGTTCGGTTGCAGGTCCCGAGCTCGGCAAACGCATGAAGCTGCCGGCCACCTATGAACCCGTCTTCTGCTTCACCTGCGGTCATCCGGCCTAAGGCGCTTTGATCTCTGACTGAAGCGAGATGCTCAGCATTGCCGCGAGCATCTTCTTCGCGGCGTTCCCGTTCATTTATTCGCTTTTCTCCTTCGGCGAATCGACTCGAACGCCGACTTTCTCTCTTACTCAAAAAAAGTTTTCACGTTGACCGTACAGCACCGCGCCCAAAAAATCCTTGACGGACTTCTCAGTTTTTTGGAAGTCGGTCGCGGTCGGCTTGCGCTCGGCTGCCTCATCGTCCTGCTTGCACTCTCTTCATGGGTGCTTTGCGACCGATTCACTCACCGCGCTTTTGATACAAGTCTCGCGTCACTTATTCCAGCGGAATTAGCCCCGGAACTTCCCGACGATATTGAAGACGCCCTGCGCGCCCGCCTGAGTCAGGATGAAGCCGGCAATGTCATCGTGCTCCTTCGCGTCAAGGGCGAAACAGCAGCGGTGGCAGAAAAACTCAGAGAGTTCGCCGAGACCGCTCAAGCGGCAGTACGGAACGTACTGCTCGCTTCACCCGCCCTATCAGAGCGCTCTGCGGAGCATTTTGGGGCGGGTGCTGTCCCCAAAATTCCTCATGCCGCCGGCCGACTGCTTTCGGATGCCGACAGAAGTGCGCTCAGGAGCCTCATCAGCCTCCCGGAACCTAGCCGCAGCGAACGGCTGACAGAGCGAGCCGTCAGCTGTCTCACGAGCGCCGTGTCGCTCAGGATTCTCGGCTTTGCCAATGATCCGTTCTGCACCTATGACCATTGGCTCACCGAAGAACTTAAGCGCCTCCCATGGCGCGCCTCTTCAAATAACGGCCGCACGGAGCTCGAATTAAAGACGGTGCCGTCCGGAGAAACCGTCCGCGTGCTTTTTTTCACCGCTGACGAAAACCTGGCGGCAGCCGGGAAAGCACATTTTGCGCAGACGCTCGAAGACGCTCAAAACGCCGCTCAGGATGCGGTGGGGCACAAAGCCTCCGTTCAGATAGAAGCCGCCGGCGTGCCGCTCTTTACCGATGCGATCGCTGCCCGCGCACAGCGCGAGCTCACCTTTATCGGCACCCTCTCGACCATCAGCGTCTTTGCATTGGCTTGGGCGCTTTTCGGCAGTCCCGTCGTGCTCTTGCTGATGGCCGCAACCATTCTCCTCGGCTTCACGCTCGCTCTGGGCACCGCCTTTGCCGTCTTCGGCACGCTCTCGCTCATTACCTTCGTTTTCGGCGCAACGCTGATCGGCGTATCGATTGACTATTCTTCGCATTGGTTTGCCCTCAAGACTGCCGGAGAATCCGCACAAGCGCGCCGCCGCCGCATGGCCGGCGCGCTCCTCTCGGCAGCGCTTTCCACTGCCGCCGCATACTGCACGCTTGCGCTCACGCCGCTGCCCGGTCTTCGGCAGATGGCCGTCCTCGCCGCCTGCGGCGTCGTGGGAACGCTCTTCACCGTCTTGACGGTGCTTCCTCGACTGGAGCGCTGGGTGCCTAAAGACCAGACGCGGCTGATGCGGCTCATCGCCCAAGCGCTCCCGAAGCTTCCGAGACTGGACGCCTCGGCACTCAGACGTCCTGCGGTTCTCTTCTGTCTCGCCCTTTTTGCCGCAGCGCTTCTCTTTGGTCTCACGCGCATGCAATTTGACGCGGGAATCCGAGACCTGCAGGGAGCGCCGCCCAAGCTTCTCGAGAGTCAGCTGGCAGTCTCGCGCGCCTTGGCGCTCCCGTCACCGGCTCAAGCTTTTGTCCTGCAGGGCCCGACATTGAGTGAAACGCTCGAACACGAAGAAGCGCTCTTGTCTGCCATGGAGGCCATACCTGAACTCAAGAGCCTCACGCCTTCAGGGCTTTCCATGCTGCTGCCCTCGGATGCCAAACAGGATGCTGACAGGGATCTCGTTGCCGAAGCAACGGCTGCCGCGGCACCCCGGCTGCTTGAGCTCCTCGGGGCTTCGCCAAAAGCGCCTGACGTCCAGCGAATGGCCTTGAATGACTTAGAAAGTACGCCGTGGCGAGAGCTCACTCATCGCTTCGTGCTCGAGAACGAGCCCGGGCGCGCCGTCACGGTCCTGATGCTCGCCGGCGTTGAGCCTAAGCACCTTCCCTTCTTAACGAAGGCCGCTGAAGCGGTGCCGGGCGCCTATTTTGTGGACATCACGCGCGGCATGAGCGAGGGGCTCTCGCTTTACAGAGATCTCATTCTCATAGTGCTCGCCGCCGGCATCGTGCTCCTCTGGGCGCTTTTGACGCTTCGTTTCGGGCATGAGAGCTGGCGCGCCGTGCTGCCCTCGGCCCTAGGCATTCTTGCCGCACTGGCCGTCTTTGGCTGGACGGGAACGCCCGTCACCATTTTCACTGCGCTGGGCCTCGTTTTAGTTCTCGGCCTGGGCGTTGACTACGGCATCTTCCTCACTGGGAGCCCCAACGACGGCCGCACTTCTGCCGCCGTCCTTTTTTCGGGCGTCACCACGCTCCTTTCTTTTGGACTGCTGGTTTTTTCCGCTACGCCTGCACTCCGTGCTTTCGGCATTACCGTGCTGGCGGGGCAAAGCATTGTTTGGGCAGTGACGCCGCTCTTGCGTCCGGCAGCCGATAAACGCTGAAGGCGTGCTTCTCTCAAGTATTTGCCGCCACAGTCTCTCCTAAGTCCATCGTGCCTAAGATGCGGGTAAGCATCCGTCAGAAGTCTCTCGCCCTTGGGGGCGAAGGTTCCGGACGGCTGCGAAGATTCCATTGGATTGGGGGATCGGTATGCCGTATTCACGCCGAACATTTCTGCGGTCTGCTGCTTTTTTCACCGGCATCGCCGGGGTGCTGACGCTCTCGGGCTGCGTCGCTCTGCCGCACCATGCACCCCCGCCGCCCCATCGCTATAGTCCGCCGCCGAAGCCCAGACCCGCCGCTCCCAACATTCCTCCGCCTCGTCCTCAGCCAGCGCACCACCCTCGATGGCATCGATAAACGTGCAAAAGTCTTCCATGCGCTAACATTTGATATCGGACGGAAACCGCCGCCGAACCTTAACTTCTTCGGAGACTTTCATGCCCGTCCGCTCACGCCGACTTTTCCTTACCGCGCTCTTCGCAGTTTCGCTGCTTTCGGGCTGTGCATTGAAAAAGGCCGCTGAAAGCAGCGCCGAGAGCGCCTCGCAGAAGAAAGCCGCGCCGCCTCAGCGGAAACCGGCCGCAAAATCGGGCAAGACCGCTGAACCCCCGAAGCCTCAGAAGCCCTCGGCTGCAGCCAAGGAACGCCCTTTCGTACCTGTTTTTCTGCCGGCAATTGCTGACGCTCCGCAGCTCTCCCTCGACCAGCAGATTGTCATTAGCTTCAGCCCCAAAGCCGCCCAGCATGGCGCTCCGGCTGCGGTTCCGCCCCTTCGAGCGACAGTGCTCTCTGCACCAGGCAGCGTCAATGCGGTTTTCTCCGCGCTCAGCATGACGGTCTGGCGCATCACCTGGGACGGCAGTACGATCACCGAAGCGCGCAGTCCGCGCCTCGATGAACGCATCTCCGCCGAACGGCTTTTGCGTGACCTCACCTTCACTTTATGGCCGACACAAAGCATTGCGGCCGCCGTCCCCAGCGGCTTCGTGTTTTCGAGTCGCCGTCAAGGTCTCACCGAAATCCGTGAACTCTCCTCCGAGGGCACTGCGCTTTTACGCGCCCACATTACCCAGATGCGGTCACGTTCGATGATTACCATCGAAAATGAACCGGAAGGCTATACGCTGCAGATTGAATCTTTGCTTTAAGCCGAGACCGGCTGCTTTCACGGACCGCAGCTCCGCTCAAATTCGATTCATCCTCCTTCGCAATGCCTCACTAAGCGCTTTCGTTTAGGGGGAAAACGTTATTGCAGTCAACATTTCTCAGGGAATGTTTCAGAACTGACGGTCTTCGCACCCCCAGCGCCCCAAAACAAAGCGCATTGCCCGTAGAGTAGACAAACCCGCATAAAAAAGTGCGGCCGGAATGACCCCAGCTAAGGTCATTTCTTCTTCAAACACTTCTTTGCAAGGGAAGCAGTTTTCGGACTTCAGCACTCCGGCGACTCCGTTCTTCCCGCCGCTGCACTATGAAGACATTTGTCAGCCTTTGGGCATTTAAGGAGTCAATGCGCTAAAAACGCATTGAATGAACGATATGAAATATCTCGTGAAAGTGAGCCAGTTTGTGAACAAGACCTTCGCCCTGTGGGTGATTATCTTCGGCATTCTCGGATTCATTTTCCCCGAGATTTTCAAGTTGGTCGGTCCTTATGTTCCGGTGCTCCTCGGTGTGGTGATGTTCGGCATGGGCCTCACGCTTTCGACGGCTGATTTCCGTGAGGTGGTCCGCCGTCCGAAAGAAGTACTGACAGGGGTCGTGGCACAGTTCACGATCATGCCGCTTTCGGCTTATGCGCTCTGCGTTCTGCTCAACCTTCCGGCAGATGTTGCGGTCGGCATGATGCTCCTGGGCTGCGCGCCCGGCGGCACCGCCTCGAATGTGGTGACTTTCATCGCCCGCGGCGATGTGGCGCTTTCGGTGACGGTAACGTCCTGCACGACGCTGCTCGCGCCGATCGTAACGCCGGCCTTGATGTACGTTTTTGCCAATCAGTGGCTTGCCATCGATCCGGCTTCGATGTTCCTTTCGATCGTCCAGATGATCCTCTTGCCGATCGCCGCCGGCGTCGTCATCCATAAGCTCGCGGGTGATAAAAACGTTGAAAAGTGCGTGGCTGCGCTGCCGATCGTATCCGTTGGCGCCATCGTGGTTATCGCCGCTGCTGTCGTTGCCGCAACCCGTGCCCAGCTCCTCAATGTCGGCCTCTTGATCTTCGCCGCGGTCGCCGTGCAGAACGCCGTCGGCATGCTGCTCGGCTGGTATGCAGCACGCTTCATGGGCATGTCGCTCTCCAAGCGCAAAACCCTTGCGTTTGAGGTTGGCATGCAGAACTCCGGCCTGGCTGTAGCGCTTGCCACCCTCCACTTCGCTGCCGCCCCTGCAACCGCCCTGCCGGCTGCCGTAGCCGCCCTTTGGCACAATGTGGCTAGCCCCGCCGTTGCCTCCTGGGTTCAGAAGTGGCGCGATGCCGGCGAAAAAGAATCCTTTTTCGATCGTATCGAACGCGAAGTTCAAGAATCCAAAACGGCCAAACGCTCTGCAGCTTAAGGCTTAAGAGCTGTCGGCAGTCCCGCTCAAAAATGTTTTGAAGAATTCCAATCGGCTCACATTATTTCGTGAATTCGACAAAACACCGCACCGCCTGCCGACAGCGCTCCTCATAAAGGCAAGCCCGAACCTCTGCTGAAAGGTTCGGGCTTCTTTATGCCCTTCAGAAAGGCTTGGGCCGAAGGTTGTCTTTAGCTAATGAATGATCTCAGCAGCTTCTGCCTGAGCCGCCAGCAGCATATCTTCCACGCGTGCGGGCCTTGCCAAATAAGCATCCTTGCCTTCTGCATGACGCATCCATTCATGCACGCTCTGAAGCGTTGAAGCATTAAAGGTGACAAAGTCGCCCTCCCGCTCCCAGTTCTCTGCGGTTTTGAGCTCCCGCAGAATACCGTCGAGCGTCACGCTCGAGGTTCGGATGACTTGAGCAATGTGGTTTTTACGGCCCGGTATGGGCACCCGAATCTGCAGTCCGCGGGGCCCCTCAGAAACCTCACCGTAAAAAAGCGACCAGGCAATGAGGAGTGCCTTGAAGCGGTCAATGGCCGGCAGCAGCGCCAAAATGGCAAAGCCGAACCGGTCAGAAAGATTGATGAGTTCCATCTGCGCGTAAAGCGCCAGATAAAAATCCTTGTCTGCCTGCATCAGAAAAGCGAGCGCTTCACTATGCGGAATTTCGCGCAGGCGCACGTGAGAGAGCGCCTGATAACGTCCGATAGCCGAACGATGCGTGAGCCAATTCAGGTTCCCTGCGGCATTGCGCATTGGAGTGGAAAGCGCCATTGCCCCGGCGCCGGACTGTCCGTCGACCGTTGCGACAATGCGTCCGGTCAGCCCCGCCTCCACCAGCATATAGCTGCGCACTTGGACATGGGGATAGAGCCAGTCGCCGGGATTAAGCTCCCGCACCTCGCCCATGTGATCAAAAGCCTTTCGTAAATATGGATGAATCGGCGCGGTAATCCAGGGCATGACTGGTGCAGCCCGAGGCCCGCTCCAGTCAGGCCACTGCCCGGCAAAGCGGCAGCGGCTGAGAGCGTCAAACCATTCTTGAGAAAAACGTCGCATGCAGAGCTTTTGGATGAAAATTGGTCGGTGCAGCTGACGGAAGCTGCCGCCTTAAGCGGCCTCTCCGTCAGCGCTCTGAATGTCTGCGTCCATCTTTGCAGTTTCATGCCTTCAGAAGCTGCAAAAAACCAAGAGCGGCAGCAATGCAGCAGACATCTTGGGCGGAAGCCGCCCCAGTGCATTTCACCCGATTGCTTTGACCGAGCTGATGAGCATCTCCCAAAACTGCGGCACGTTGAGCTTGAGCGCAGCAAAGGTGTGACAGCCTTCAGGCGCTCTGCGGCGAAAATCACAGACCGTCATGCCGGCCGTCAGCGCGCCTTTCGTTTCAACATTGATCGGGACAGGGACCACTTCCATAACCGTCGGATCAATGACGTAAGCCATCGCGCAGGGATCATGAAGCGGCGGGGCATCAAAGCCGCGCCATGCCTTGTAGTTTTCGGCAAAGGTCTCGAGCGTTTGGTACATGAAGTCACCTGCCGGGGTGCCAATCGCTTTGAAAGCATCGCGCACAGACTTATCAGCGCGCGCCTGATACGTCAGGTCCAGCCCGACCATCACCACCTGCCAAGGTTCATTGAAAACAATATGCGCTGCTTCCGGATCGTTTTCAATATTGAACTCCATCGCCGGGCCAACATTGCCCGTGTGGCAGGCGCCGCCCATGAGAACCACCTGCTTGACGCGCTCAACGATCTTGGGCTCGAGCCGAGCGGCGAGAGCCACATTGGTGAGGGGCCCCGTGGCCACCAGCGTGACCGACTTTTCGGGCTCCCGCATGACAACGTCAACGATGAACTGAGCCGCCGGCCGCGGATCCGGATCGCGCTCAGGCTCTGCTACCGGAACCCCCAGTCCAGTTTCGCCGTGAATCTCTGAGCAGACCTGCACCTGCGGACGCAGAAGCGGCCGTGCCGAGCCCCTGGCAATAGGAACATCCCCCATGCCTGCCATCTTGGCCACGAAAAAAGCGTTCTTGGTCACGCGCTCGATGGTCTGATTGCCCGCTACGGTCGTAATGCCGAGCACATGAATGCGGGGCGATCCGGCTGCCAAAAAAATAGCAGCCGCGTCGTCAAGACCAGGATCGCAGTCAAGGAGGATATTTTCAACAGTCATTAGCGCAGATTCCCTTCGGTATCCCACAAGTCGGCCACTACCGCGTCGACGACCTCAAAATGAGGAATAGATTCCGCCGCGCCGGCGCGCGTCACAGAAAGCGCTGCCGCCGTCACGGCATATTTGATCCCGTCCTCCAGAATGGCACGGCAGCGAGCCGGATCTTCGCCCTTTTCTTCCGCATTCCATGCGAGCGTCAGCGCACGGACAGCGTACCCCGTAAAGGTATCTCCGGCCGCAGTGGTATCGACCACCGCATCAACTCTGTAGGCCGGGAAAAGTTTGGGAGACTGTCCCGGAATGCGCACGGCCACGCCGCGGGCGCCCAGCGTAATGAGGAGCGTCGTGTTCGGATAGCGTCCTCCGAGCGCCGTGAGGAGTTCAAGATCGTCGAGATTTTCCGCCGCCGCTTCATCCATGGAATAAAGCCCGCGGGCTTCACCTTCATTGAGAATTAAAGCTGCCGTTTGGTTGAGCGGCAGAAGCGGCACAGAACGGTCGAACGGCGCCGGATTAAACACGATGCGAAGTCCTTTTTCAAGGCCGATTTCAATCGCGTCCCGAATGGCGTTCGTTTCATTTTGCAAAAGCAAAACATCACCCTCTTTGAGATCGGAAACGGCATTCTTCACGAACTCACGCGTGAGGCAGGTATTGGTGCCCGGGTAATAAAGAATGGCATTCTCGCCTTCCGGAGAAATCTGGATGACCGTATGACCTGAAGCTTCATCGGCACGCATTTCAACATGCGCAACATTAACGCCTTCAGCTTCCAGAAAATTCTTCAGCACCTCGCCGTCACGGCCAATAATCCCGGCATGAGAACTCGCGATGCCGGCGCGGGCAAGCGCCACGCTTTGGTTGAGTCCTTTGCCGCCGACGTGAAGCGTACGGCGGTATGCCGCTACAGTTTCGCCGCCGCGCAGGAAATGCGGCACCTGATATACATTGTCAATATTGAGTGAACCGATGTTCAAAACGTGCATGGCTGACCTCGGCGCGAACCGTATGCTCTGCTGGTGGCTGGAACGGTTCGCTCTGATTTATTTTGTTCTTTGCTTCCTGACGGCTCGCTGGGGTCGATCTCACGACCCTTTGTACCGGCAGATCTTTTAATTTTACCGAGTTCAGAGGACCCGTTATCAAACTTCTCGCAAAGCCCTGATCAACAGGGCTGAGACAGCCGCGCTCGGGCCCAGCGCAGCAGCAGAGAAATAAAAAAAGCCGCAGCTTTCACGCTGCGGCATTGTGATCAGCACTCTTGAGCGGCGCTCATTTTTTTTGCCATAAAAGAGCCCCGGCCTTGAGGTCTTCTGGAATTTCCAATCCCAGCCGCTTCATAGCCGTCACGTTGAAAGTGGGATTTTTCACGTCCTGCACGCCGATTGGCGTTTCTGCGGCGGTTGTTCGGCTCTCAAGAATATCGGCGCCGAGCTGAGCGGCCTGAAGCCCAAGCTTGTAATAATCCACCGTCATCGCCGCCGTGCAGCCGGCGGCAAGTGACCCCATATCCCCCGATACTGTGACCTGATGAGCCGGCACCGTCGTGCGCAAAACGACCGCCATGCCGGCGACCACAACGTTGTCGGTCGGAAAGACAAAGCCGTCGACTTTTTTGCTCATGGATACGACTGCTGACTGAAGGTCCGTGAGATTCGTAACCGTCGCTTCCTCGAGTTCAATGCCGCGCTGCTCTGCCGCTGCGCGCAAGAGCTCAATCTGCACCACGGAATTGATTTCTCCGGCGTTATAGATGGTGCCGACCCGTTTGGCGTTCGGCACCAGCTTCATGAAGAGATCGAGCTGGGCAGCCACCGGGCCAATATTGGAAACACCCGTCACGTTGCCGCCGGGATGCTCATTGCTTGCAATAACCTTGGCTGCGGTGTAGCTCGTCACTGCAGCCCCCACAATGGGAATGGTCTTGGTAGCGCGCGCCATGGCCTGAACCGCAGGGGTCGCAACGGCAAAAATGAGCTTGGCGTCCTTATGCACAAACCGGTCGCCAATCGTCTTGAGCGTTGACTGGTCTCCGTGAGCATTCTGCAGATCCAGACTGCCGGCGAGCCCCCGCGCCTTCAAGCCGTCTGTGATGCCGCGCACGGAATCGTTGAGGGCTTCATGATCAACAAGCTGTACGACACCTATCAGAGGCGCTTCGGCGGCTGCAAAGGCTGGTCCAAAAACGGCCAATCCAGAAAACGTCACGGCAACAGCCGCGGCAATCAGCCGCCGGCGCAGGCCGCTCGGACATTGGGCATGAGATATTGAACCGGCATTTTGACTGTCGGGAACGCTTTGCATGTTTTCTCCTTGGTGTCAGCTCTGCAGCGGCACTCAACAGACCCAATGAGTCGTCTCACAGCAGTCCGCGCAGTTGTATTCATTGTTGATTTTCGATTTTATCGAAGCAAAGCGGATGAAACTTATGCATTTAACTTTGCAAAATATTGAATTTGACTCAATCAATAAACCGCTACCCTTAAGTGCTTAGGCCGCCCATCCTAAGCGTTTCTCCGAATAACTTTTTAAAGCTTCATACTTGCGAATGTTTCTCATTTGCGTTAAAGTTCATCTCAACACGGAACGAATTCCGCCAATTGATGAGCCAAGGGGTCGGCTCTGGCGGTTCAGCAGCACCGATTACGCAAAGCGGGGAAACTTTGTGGTGCTGCTTTGATTATCCGGAACTCTCCTGTCCGGTTCGTTCCTTGCTACTACGGGAGGCCGCGCGTTTCTTGGTCCGTGGCCTCCCCTTTTTTTGCCTTTTTTCTGTCAATCTGGTCTGCGCGCAGGCATGACGCAAAACGGGACCGCCCATGAGGAAGGCAGTCCCGTTCAGTTTGTTGATAGGTTCCCCTAGGGAATATCAGGTTCAGGCCGCAGCCTTGTGCGAAGCGTTTGCAGCGTGCTTCTTGGCTGCCGCATTTTCTTCGAGCACTTCAAAGAAAGTCTTCTTTTCGCCGTTGCCGCGAAGCTTCTGGAAGAAACTTGCAACCACAGCGCCGGAGACATTGTGCCAGAGCGCACCCACCGCCGACGGCAAGGCCGTCATCGGCGAAGCCGCAAAGTGCACGGTAGCGAGCGTGACGCCCAAGGCCGAATTCTGCATGCCTACTTCAAAGCAGAGCGCCTTGCATTTGGCGACATCCATTCCAAAGAGACGGCCGGCGAGGAAGCCCAGTCCCATGCCGAAAGCATTCTGCAGCGCCACCACAGCGAAGACCGTGAGCCCAGCCGAGAGGAACTGACCGCGCGTTGCAGCGACGACCGCGGCGATGATCACCACTGCTGTAGCAACAGAAACAAACGGCAGAACCACAGAGGCTTGATCAGCTTTCTTCCCGAAAAGCTTATGAACGACGACGCCGGCAGCGATCGGGAGCAGGATCACCTGTACGATCGAAAGGAACATTGCCGTCGGATTGATGGCGATCCACTGGTTGGCGAAGAAGTACATCAGGGCCGGCGTAACGAGCGGCGCCAGCAGTGTCGTGCACGAAGTGATCGTGACCGAAAGCGCGACATCTCCGCGGGCCAGGAAAGTGACTAAGTTCGAAGCCGTACCCCCGGGAACACAGCCAAGGAGCATCAGACCGACAGCCAAATCCGGCGGCAGCGCAAAAGCCTTGCAGAGCGCGAAGGCTGCCAGCGGCATGATGAGGAACTGCGCGAGGATGCCGACGAAGACATCCTTGGGGCGGCGGAAGATTTCACGGAAGTCGGCCGTCGTGAGCGTGAGCCCCATGCCGAACATCATGACGCCGAGGAGAATCGCAATCCAGCTGCCAATGGGCTTGAACACGTCCGGGAAAACAAAACCCAGTATCCCCGCAATAATCACCCACAGCGCAAAGGTCTTGTTGGCGAAGCGGCTAAGCATAAGTAACGTATTCATCATTGGCAGATTGGGGCAGTGCGTTATTGGCGCTCTGCCTCCCTAAATGTTGTGGATTGCAACCAGGGTTTCATCAACTGCTCGGCGGTCCTTTCGGATCCGCCGCCTCATGGCAGGAAACATTGGAACCCGCTGCCGGGAGTTCTGGTTTTGACTCACCAACGGCGCAGGCGTCAGAAAACTTTACGAGCGTGCATGCTTTGGCGCCTACGGCATCCGCCTTAGAGCAGGATGTATTCAATTTTTTTGAATCACTTTCTGACGTTTTCCAAGCCGTATTGCCGGAAACACCTAATGCAAAAATCGTAGGTTTCTCGCAGGGCCGCCATGGCGTCTGAGTGATCGGGTCTCAACGCCATTGGCGCGGTGATCCTCTCGGGCTTGACCCGATCAGGCGTCTCACAATTGCAGCGAAACCAATGAAACGCTGCCGGCCGCATTGACGATGACGTCAAGGGGCGCCGTTTTTCTTGAGCTCGCCCGTCCTTGGGCTAAAGCTTGCGGCCGCCCGAATCCATCGGGACAGAAGCCCACAAGAGGCCTCAAAAGCACAAAGGAGACGGCGGGACCATCCATCCGCGCCGTCTCCTCTTTGAGAACTTTATTAGGCTAAATCCATTAAACCGCTGCAGTCTTTTCTTCACGCGCCTTAGCGATGCTTTCTTCCATCAGATCCAGAATGGACTTCTTCTCATCCGCTGCACGCCATTTTTGGAAGAACGTAGCCACCACAGGACCCGTGATGTTGTGCCACAGCGCACCCACTGCCGAGGGCAGCGCCGTCATGGGAGAGGCTGCGAAGTGCACGCTGGCGAGCGCCACGCCCAGAGCGGAATTCTGCATGCCGACCTCAAAGCACAGGCACTTGCACTTGGAGAGATCCATTCCGAAGACCTTGCCGGCGGCAAAGCCCAGGGCCATCCCGAAGGCATTCTGCAGCGCCACCACAATGAAAGCGGTCATGCCGGCGGACAAGATCTGGCTGCGAGTAGCGGCCACCACCGCTGCCACAATCACCACAACCGCGCCGACAGACACAATCGGGAGCACTGCAGCCACGCGTTCGACCTTAGCACCGAAGATTTTGTGCACGATCACGCCGGCGGCGATCGGAACAAGGATCACCTGAACGATCGACATAAACATCGCCGTCGGATCGATCGAGAGCCACTGACTCGCAAAGGCATACATCAAAGCCGGGGTCACGACAGGCGCAAGCAGCGTCGTGCAGGAGGTCACCGTCACAGAGAGCGCCACGTCGCCGCGGGCAAGGAAGGTAACGACATTCGACGCCGTCCCGCCGGGAACGCAGCCCAGGAGCATCAGACCGACAGCGAGGTCAGGCGGCAGATCAAACGCCTTGCAGAGCACAAAAGCCGCGAGCGGCATGATCAGGAACTGAGCGAGGATCCCGACCGCCACATCCTTGGGACGACGGAAGATTTCACGAAAGTCCGCCGTCGTCAGCGTGAGCCCCATGCCGAACATAACTACGCCGAGAAGAATCGAGACATACGCACCTACCGGCTTGAAGACCTGGGGGAAAACGAAGCCGAGGGCGCCGAATGCGACGACCCAAAGGGCAAACGTTTTGTTCATGAAGCGGCTGATCATCAGGAAGGTGTTCATCATGTCTCTCACAGCGGCACGTTATTGGCGTGCCGATCCTCGGGGTGTTGTGCGGTTGCTAAACCAGGTTTTCATTTCGGGAGCAGTGCGCTCTTTCAAACGCAAGCCTCAATTGATGAAGTGGACTGGGACCCGACAGCATCTGAAACAAAAGCTTTGTTCTTGCTGTCGGTGTTTGCAAAATTTACCGCAGAGCAATGAGTTGTGCATGCAGATTTCTATTTATTACTGTACAGTTTCCTTATATATTCTCTACTTCATGATCATTTCCAACAGATATCGATAAAACTGCTTAGTGCAGTAAATCGAATATCGCTAAAAATTTCGGGTTTCCACGTCCACCCTTTGATCTACTCCTTAGGGGGATCTGGATTGACTGGCATCAATCCTTACGTATCTTGTCAGGATTATTTTTCCATCCGCTATTGCGAATTGTTCTCAATCAGCGCATACTTCATCTCAAGCAAGGCGCTGAGATCGCAGCAGGGAACCAGGGGTCGGTTCCGCGGTCCAGCCGCTCCGGAGAACGCAAAGTTCTCCCTTAATGGAGCAGCAGCGCCTTGGGGTCTCCTGTAGGAGGCGATTCGAAATGAATCGCCTCCTCTTTTTTTATTCAATGCCGCACATGGACAGCAAGGCCTTATAAAAAAACCGCCTCGGCCTTGCGGCCGGGCGGTTTAGGGGGTCCGGAGCTGCGTTAGCGGAGAGCTCCTTATTCGGGCGAAAGCTCGACGCTTTCGAGAATCTCCGGTCCAGTGAGTTTGCGCTCGCGCTTTTTCCAAGGTTTGTATTCACAGTGGAGCAGCTCATGAGCCCGTTCGCTGCCGGGACTCCCCAGATACTCCTGATAGAGACGAATCACTTCCGGGTTCTCGTAGGACGCGCGGATCTTCTTGACCTTGTCGATCGCATAAATCCCTTGCTGACGCTTGGCCGTATTGCGGCCCCATACACCGCGGGTTGTACCGCCGCCGCCCACACAGCCGCCCGGACAAGCCATTACTTCAACAAAGTGGTAGGGGCACGTTCCGTTGCGGACCATTTCGATGACCTTGGCAACATTGGCACATTCATGAACCACTGCAATGCGAATGTCGCCGAGGTCGCCGAGGCGAACCGTCGCTTCTTTAATGAATTCCATGCCGCGCACCGGCGTGAGCGGCGGCATTGGACGCGGGTCCTGATTCTTGACCGCCGACATCGTGCGTACCGCCGCCTCCATCACGCCGCCGGTTGAGCCGAAGAGCTGTCCCGCTCCCGACGAGAGCGACATCATGGGGGAATCAAACGGCATATCGGGGAGATCGGCCAGATTAAGGCCGGAGCGCTTAATCAGTCTGGCAAACTCGCGAATGGTCAGCACGACGTCAACGTCGCAGGAGCCGTCTGCGCGTTTGAGCGTATCTCGATTGGCCTCGCCTTTTTTAGCGGTGCAGGGCATGATCGAAATGACCCGCATATCCCTCTTCTCGATGCCTGCATGTTCAACCAGCCAAGTCTTGGCCAAAGCCCCGAAAATCGCCTGCGGCGAACGTGTGCTCGACACGTGCGGAATCATGTCGGGAGCAATCTTCTCGACATAATTGACCCAGCCCGGACAGCAGGACGTGAAGTAAGTGAAGGGCTTGGAATGGAGTGTTCCGGCCTTTTTGGCACGCTCGAAGTTGGCAAGCATCTCGGTGCCTTCTTCCATGATTGTCACGTCGGCCGACCAATTGGTATCCATCACGTAGTCTGCGCCCATGCGCTTCAAAGCACTGACGATCTTGCCCTGCACATCCATGCCGGAGGGCAAGCCGAACTCTTCGGAAAGCGCCACTCGCAAAGCAGGCGCAAACTGAAAGACCGTGGTGATTGAATCGTCGTCGAGCAGGTCGAAGACATCGCACCCTTGATCACGCACGCTGATAGCCCCCGTCGGGCAAACGAGCGAGCACTGCCCGCATTCAATGCATCGATCGGATGACCCCCAATTGACGGCGCCGGTAAAGCCGATTTCGGCTTTCGTGCCCGTTCCGGTGAGGCAGAGCGCCGAAACACCCTGCACTTGCCGGCAGACTTCAATGCAGCGCAGGCAGCGAATGCACTTTCCGCCGTCAAAACGCATGGCGGGTGCGGACATATCGAGCTTGCGAATCGGCTTATACCGCCCGGAAAGTCCCAGACGGTCCGCGCCGGTCCAAAGTGCGGCATCCTGCAGTCCGCACTTGCCGTGGCGCTTGCATGACGAGCAGTTTTCGTCATGATCCGCCATCAGCAGTTCAACCTGCATTTTCTGGCGGCGGCGGACTTCCGCCGTACGCGTGCGGATGCGCATGCCGGGCTCAATCTTGGTTTCACAGGACGTTACGATCTCACGGCCGCCCTGGGGAAGCTCTACCTCCACCAAACAGACTCGGCAGGTGCCGGGGCGGTGATTGAGCGCGGCTAATTCGCACAGCGTCGGAATGAAAATACCCGCACGGCGCGCAGCTTCCAAAATCGTGTCGTTGGGTTCGAACGCGACCGTCTGGCCGTTGATAAAGGCGCGGCGGCTGAGGTCCGGCATTTCGTTTTTGTCGGGATAAGCCATTATCGGAGTCTCCTCGGAATCCTGTTCAACCGTTAGAAAGTCGCCGCATTGGGGGCGGTAGGTTCGTGTTCAACCACTGGATTGCGGGTTGTAACGGCGATGAGACGCATGCATCGCATACAGCGCTGAGACTCCTGACGAGCCTCCTCAATCGTCATAGCGCCTTCGACTTCTTCCCAATTGGCACTGCGCGCTTCAGGATCCAAAAACTTCGACGTATAGCGCGCTTCAATCGGCAGCGGTCTCGTCGGTCTGCAGGCACCGACCAGTTTGGCCTTGGCAATGATTTGTGAGAGCCGTGTTCTCGGAAAGAACGCAGGTTCTCTGGTTTTAAGATATTGGTCAATCGACTTTGCTGCCGCCTCACCCTGCGCCATCGCAAGAATTAGCGTCTTGGGGCCCGTGGCGGCGTCGCCGCCCGCGAATACGCCTTCACGCGATGTGGTGAAGTTTTCTTTGGTTTCGATGGTGCCCCAGCGAGTCAGTGCAATGCCGTCTTCAGGGGTGAAAACCGTCGGATCCATCTTCTGACCGATGGCCGCGATAACGTACGAACAAGGGATGATGAACTCGCTCCCGGGCAGCGGCTTCACTGCTCGGCGGCCGGAAGCGTCGGGTTCTGTTTGATGCATCCGTACGAGTTCAATGCCGACAACGCGGCCGTTCTCAACCAAAATGCGCTTGGGTGCCGAGAGGAACTCAAATCGAATGCCTTCGGCCCGGGCAGCGTGAATTTCTTCAGGATCGGCCGGCGCAGATGCTTCAATTCGACGATACGCAACCGTAACTTGACAGCCGGGCTTGACGATGCGCCGCGCGGTGCGGCAGCAGTCCATTGCCACATTGCCGCAGCCGATCACGACGACATCTCCCTCTAAGGGCTTCGGACCTTCCGGCGTTCCCTGACTGTGTTCGACCTCGAGCAGAAAATCGAGCCCGCGCAGGTACCCTTGAGCGTTCTGATCCTCATCGGGAAGCCCCAGAAACTGACCGCGTGCGCAGCCGATGCCGAGAAAAACGGCGTCATAGCCCTGAGCGAACAAGTCATTCAAATGGAAATCGCGGCCGAGTTTTTCACCATAGCGATAATGGCCGCCCAGCGTCTTCACAATATCCGTTTCACCGGCCAGCTCTGCCCGCGGGAGGCGGTATGAGGGAATGCCCCAGCGAGCCATGCCGCCCGCTTCCTGCTCCATTTCAAACACATCTACCGGCCGACCCAGACGCAGAAGATGATAAGCACAGACAATGCCGGCAGGCCCCGCACCGATTACGGCAATGCGCTGATGGGGATCAACCCCCGGCGCTGGGTGCTTGAGCATGGCATCGTCAAAAAGTTCCGCGGAGCCCACGCCGAGCTCATCAGCGGCGTGACGCTTCAGATCGCGAATGGCAATCGGCTGCTCATTGAAGCGGCGGGCGCAGGCGGCTTCACAAGGGCGCACACACACGCGGCCGCACGTTCCGACCAAAGGATATCGTTTGAGAAGCACTCCTTCGGCCATCTCCGGCCGACCGTCACGAATGTAATCGATGTAGCGCGGCACATTGACATGCGCCGGACAGGCTTCAATGCAGGGGGCAGTCGCCGTGCTCACATACTGCTTGGCGTCTTTGAGTCCCTGCAGTCCTGCTACCGGTTCCGTCGTTTCAAGCTCTGCTCGGAAGTTTTCGATCGCCCCCAGAATCGGTTCGGCTGACTGCAGCCCAATGCCGCAGAGACTCGACACCTTCATATGGCGGGCCGTTTCAGCGATTTCGTCCCAGTCTACGGTGCTGCCGCGCCCTTCAACGGCATTTTTCAGTGCCTCAGCAATCAGCACTGTTCCCATGCGGCAGGGCGTACAGCGTCCGCAGGAAAAGCTGCGTGCATCTTCGTAATAGGCATAAAGAATAACGGTCAGGTGCGGAGCGTTCTCAAAGACGAGAAAACCCTGCGGACCGATCACGCTGGTTAACGGATTGCCTTGATTAAAGGCGGCGGCCTCCTCAAGCGGGAAACCGACGGGAAGGTCGCAGGAATCTACGGCCGAACGATTGTCGAGCCGGCGTCCTTGCCAGTGCCCGTAGCTGAATGCGGCTTGCATTGTTGTTGCGCTCTCTTTTTTTGTTTCGGGCATGGATAGTCTTGCGGGCGACGTCCTTTGGTCCACGCCGCCCGCCGAGGGGTCCTCCAGCCCACCCCACTCCGGACGGCTTCTTTGGCCATTCCGTTCATGTCATGGGGTTCTCCTTACTGGTTCCTATTGATTCTAGCGTTCCCCCTAAGAGATAGGGTTCTCACCGATCGAATTAGTCCAAAGATAGATCAAAAGCTATAACGACGGTTACATTAATGTATTCAATTATTTTTAAAAGTCCGAGAAAATTTCCGTTTTCGGCTGTCTGCATTCAGCCGATGTAAACCAATTCGGAAATGCTCTTTTTAAACGAAAAACTGCCAAATCGTCTCGGACAATCAATTTACTGCCTATTTCTATCAATTGAAGGAAGAACGCTCGACAGACAGGGAAAATTGCCTGAAACTACTTTATGCAGGCTGCAAAGAAACGTTTTCGGCTGAAAAATAACCTATTTTTCTCGATGCGCTGTACCACCTCCGTCAACACGGATTCAACTGACGACATAGGAAAATTTACAAATGACCACGATTCAAAACATGTTGGCAGACATGCGTCGGGAATTGATGTCGACCAATCCGCCTTTGGGCGTCAGCACGACCCCGGCAGAAGGATTCCGCACACATCGTTTTGAATCCGAAGTGCCGCTTTCCTGTTCCACGGGCGCCATCGCTGTATCGTTCATCCTCTCGGGCGTCAAGGCCGTGACGGTCGGAGGCCGCTTTATTTCTTACGGTGCCGGGGAAGGACTGCTTTCCGGCGCCGCGCTGCCAAGTACTTTTCGAGCGATGCACGCGAGCCCCGAGGAACCTTTCTTATCGGTTTCTTTGGCGCTTGACCGCGCTACGCTGATCGAACTGGCCGAACACCTGCCGCAAACCGACCAGAAAGAGAACGCGGAGCTGCCGCCCGAAGCCATCTTTGTGTTTGAGCCGACTGAAGACTTGCTCTTTGACTTTGAGCGGCTCATCAAGCTGCTCAAAACGCCGGAGCTTGCACCGCTGCGAGCCCCCTGCATTATTCGCGACATTCACAAGCCTTCTGCTGGCCGGCCCTACTGCAGCGCGGCTCCTGCCGCTTCTGCGTGAAAGCGCCCCGGCGAACACCGTCATTCGTGCCATTGGGTGGCTGCGGCGCAATTTCGATAAACCCATATCCATTGAAGCCCTGGCGAAGCTTCACGGCATGTCGACGTCGAATTTTCATCGCCAATTCAAAGCAGTTGCCGGGATGAGCCCGCTGCAGTTCCAAAAGCAGATTCGTTTGTGCGAAGCACAGCATTTGATGCTTGCCGAACGCGCACAAGTCTCTGCCGCAGCTTATGCCGTAGGCTACGAAAGCCCGACTCAGTTCGTGCGAGACTATAAGCGCCTCTTTGGCGATTCACCGCTTCGCGACGTCCGCAAGCGTCGAGACTTTGGCCGCACGGCTGAAAGCATTAAGCTTGTCGGCGTCGAACATGGTACCCGCACCGCGGCATAAGCTTCTCATATGCCCCATCTCACCACTTCCTAACGTTTTAGGCCGCACATGCTTGACTCCGCCGTACGCTTCGATCTTGACCGCGAGCGCCGCATCGGGCTCCCTGAAGCTGTCTTTTGCGCAGGCAAACCCTTTGACACGCTTGCGGGTCTTTTCGCACGGTTTGCCCTCCGAAATGCACCGCCCGTTCTTTTCACGCGTCTGGATGCTGAGGTCTTTGCGAAGATTGATCCGGATACGGCAGGGAAATACAACTTCGACCCGCTTTCACGCACTGCCTGGAACGCCGTGCGCCCTCGCCGGCCCGGCGTCTGCGCTGTGGTCTCTGCGGGGAGCGCCGATGCCCCCGTCGTCATGGAGGCGGCTCGAACGCTTGAATATCTCGGCTACGAAGTCAAGCCTTTCATCGACTGCGGCGTGGCCGGCCTCTGGCGCATTGAAGCCGCACTCCCTGAAATCAACGCCTGCGATGCGGTCATCTGCGCTGCCGGCCTTGACGCTGCGCTCGCCTCTGTGCTGGGCGGCCTCACCATGCGCCCGCTCTTTGCTGTGCCGACTTCTATCGGCTACGGCATCGCTCAGGGCGGCGAAACCGCACTGCGCAGCATGCTTGCATCCTGCGCGCCCGGCGTAGCCGTACTGAACATCGACAACGGCTACGGCGCAGCATGCGCGGCCGCCAGAGTTCTGGCGGCTCTTTATCCGCAGGCGCTGTCCGAAACCGCCGGCTGACCCTTTCTTTTTGTTCCGCTTTGGACACCACTATGCCCGACAGTATTCTCGCCATCCGCATTCATGCGGGCTTTAACGCATCGTCCTTCACGGCAGGACTTCTGGCACTGACCGAACAAACCTCCGGCACTGCCGGCGCCTATCTGCGCAGCCTGTTTCCAGGCCTTGACATCGGACTGGAACTCAAACCCGCCTGGGTGCGCGGCATCAGCGGGTGGACGGTGAAGTTTCTCACGCCTGCCGAAACAACCGGTCACGGTCACCGTCATCCTGAAGATATCGAAGCCATTTACGCCGCGAGCCGACTCTCCGCGGGCGCTCGGCAGCGTGCCCGAGCTGTTTGGCACGAACTTGTGCGCGCCGAAGCTCGAGTGCACGGGACTTCGGAAAATGAAGTTCACTTCCATGAAGTCGGCCGCTTAAGCAATATTCTTGCTGTCGGTCTCTGCGCACAGTTTCTCGAGACGCTCGAGCTCGAGAGAATTGCTGCAAGCCCCATTCCTGTCAGCGACGGTGAGGTGATCTGTGCCCACGGCACCGTGCCTTACCCGGCGCCTGCAATGTTTGCCATGATGCCGGGCGTTGCGGTGCGGCCTTCGTCAGGCATTGGGGAGCTTGTGACGCCCACCGGGCTTGCCATGCTTAAAGGTTTTGGCGCGCATTTCGGTCCTTGGCCTGAAATGCAGATTTCTTCCGCAGTCAATGTATTCGTGCCCGGCTGCACTTTTGACAATGTGTCAAACGGAACCCGATTCCTGTTAGGCCGGCCGCTCCCGCAGCCCGCGGAGTAATTGTTTAGTCACGGATATCACGAAGGCGCAGAAACCCAAACTCCCGGAGTACTAGATCTGTAAAGGGTTGAGGCTCATCAAATCAGCCTTGAATGTTATTTGGCTCACTCTGAAATTCCTGCAATTTCTCTTACGTTGAGATTGCAGGAATTTTTATTTCATGTATAATAGATACATACTTATTCAGGCATATCTATCATGGCTAAATTACTGGATTCCGAAGGCAAACTCTGGGCGCTTATGTCCTCCAAAGACAAGGCTGGCCGCATCTACATCAGGGCTTACCGCAATCGATGGGATTCAGTGAAGAAACGTTCTTTCGTTGAGTCCAAGGTTCAAGTCGGACGGCTGCTCGACGATGGTTCCATCCGGCTTTCAAAGAACTTTGTTGATAAGTTCCCGCAATACGCTCATCAAACCGTGTTTTGGGGCGATCATGAACTGATTTCTGAAGAAAACTTCTCTGAAGCTTTTGTGCAGAAGCCAGAATCGACCGATATCTCCTGGAGCTGTGACACCGTGCGCATCGGTGTGTCGTACGCTGCCTGGCAGTTTGGCCAAAATACCGGCATTTACGAAGATCTTCGAAGTGTGTTTGGCGAACAAACCGCACGAATTCTGTTCGCTCTCAGCGTTTATAAGCTCGACGGCGGCGGGGCAATGATGACTTTCGAGGATTGGCTCCCGCAAGTATGGCTGCCTGAGGTTCAGCCGCTTGACGGCCGACGAATATCCGAAATGCTCTCAAGCATCACGCAGCCGCAGCTTAACCGATAACCTACAAGCCGCAAAGGAATTAAAACCTGAGTGGCATAACTGTAGGGGTCAAGATTTGTCCGCTAGGGGGTCAACCTACCTGACCGTTGACAATGCTGCAGGCACAGAAAGAATCAGTCTTGCAGGAAACCCAGATTGAATGGGCGGAGAAACAACCAAAGAAGGGAGCAGTTACAACAAGGGATTAGTTTAAAGGACGCAATCAGGGCAGCTCACAGCCATCCGCCCGCTGGACTCCTCGCTGTGAGCCGAAAAAACGTAAAAAACGAACATCAACAGGTAGGTCAATTTGTCGTTCGTTTAGATAGGTCAATTTATCGTTCGCTTGACAATGAAGTTGGCGGTTCACGATTCGAAGCGACGGAAGCCGCGTACCGAGGGAAACTGTTTGTTTATACTGTATCGCTCGCGTTTAGGGAGTTCAGAGAACCATTAGATCAATATCAAATTAATTGATTTTATGGCAAAAATGGAGTGACAATCTCATTCCATTTTTGTTAAATTAGCGTACCTAATAGGGTTCTCGTACTTTGCAAAGAAATGACTGAAAAACCCGACTTCATCCTTACGTTCGATCGTCCCAAAAACACCGAAATTAAGAAAATCGGCAACAACTGGTATCTATATGAACGATTCA
>OLGI01000128.1_pt1 | contig 79088 bp, 60 predicted proteins | sample 1605221 | NCBI WGS metagenome assembly OLGI01 (sample SAMEA3888915, study PRJEB22519) | human gut metagenome | biome: human gut; feature: human-associated habitat; material: faeces | place: Denmark | collected 2010 | reverse complement strand
CGCCAAGGATTTTTCTTGCCGTGCCATAGTCGGAGGAAGTTAGTCTGAGGTACGAGGACTGTCTTTCTGCGACGACGGCTGAGTCTTATAGTGGATATTCATAAGGAGAGAAAAGCAAACGAATAAAAATACGTATTTTTCTGAATTTAATTCAATAATGTTGCTTATGTAGCAATTATTTTCAGACATAACCAATGCTATCGAGAAAGAAGTTCAATCATACGACCTTCTACTCTCTTTTTGGTAAAGTCTTGTGGACTTTATTTCCTATGAACACATGCGGAAAGTCAATGCCCGTTTCTATGTCTGTAAAACTTGCCGTTAAATAGGTTTGCGGTAGCATGTTTATGCTTGACATGTTTGACAGAAGGTATGCAACATTATCGTTTTTTAACTTAAAGGTATGTTCGAAGGTACTATTTTCTCCTTTTAAGTCGAAAGATAACATGGTTCCATTTTGAGATATATGGTATGTTCCTTTCATAATTGGTATGTCATTATATTTAAACTGCATGTCATTATAGCTAAAAGCGTAACATATGCTATCCTCACTTGCAACCAATACGAATAAGCTATTTGACCTTATATTGAGGTGGTTTCCTTCCTCCTCTTCAAAGTTCAACGTAAGAAATGGGAGAATCACATTTACCTCAATGCTACATGACTCGTTCGTGATTTTATCTCGTACGAAGATGTGAGTAGTACCTATTTCCTTGCCGATAAGAGTGATTTTCTGTTTGGCATTCTGAGCTGTAGAAATGTCCACTTTGTCGTTACCTTCAACAACAAAGTTTCCGCTTCCGCCAGTTATTATGAGGTTTGTCGTATCACCCAAGGATACCTCTGCATAATTTTCTATAGTCAGAGGCTGATACTCATTTTCTTTATTGCTCTTACATGCAAAGAAGCATAACGCAACTAAGATAACACCTAATATACTATATATTTTCATAATTTTATAATGTATGATAAAGAGGGAGCGTCTTGTATAACGCACCCTCTTAGCTGGTTATTTTATTTCTTTCTTACATTAGGATAGAGTTTCAAATCCTGGTTGTAATGTCCGTTGTTCGAAGTTTCAAAATCCAGATTGGTGGTGTTTCTATCCACCATATAGTACCCATCCTCTCTGCCGCTCCATCCAAAATTCGCATGGATGTATGTGTCGTTTTGCCTTACAATGGTACGGGTGGTCGTTGTTCTTCTGCGGATTTGATAACCGTCAAGAATCCAGCAATGTCTTCCTCCGACACTAGAACTTCTTGTGCCCGCTTCATATGCTCCTGTAATAATTACGGGATACAATTTGTCAAGCGATTCTATAATTCGTCCCGCATCCATAGAATATCCAGCCCACTTTCTTCCGGAATCAAAAGTGATGCCAAGTCCGCTAAGGTAGCTTGAGGCATTGCTTATTTTTGCACCACCCTCTCCATTATTCCATGTTGTTTGAATTCCGTGAGCAACATGGTAAAATAAATTTGAAATCTGTGTTTTTAAAGATTCACTTCCATAATTACTAATTTCCGAGGATGCCTTCAGTGCACTCCAATTAAGCGAAACACCATTGACAGTAGATAAACATTCGTAAAATGCAACTATCTGAGCAATAGCAACAGCGGTACATCCTACAGCGTTTTTCCCATAATATGGCCAATTTTGCATTTCGGATGCTGTTGTCTCGTCCATAAGATTGTTGTATGGCGCACACTGATTCCACTTTGTGGTGATAAGTGGTGTCACTTGCTTTAACAATGTGCCCTGAGGATTGGACGTAGCAACCGATCGAGTAATACCCTTTTGAACTTCGATACGGTCTTTTACCCCCTCAAAAGTAAAACTACTGGTTCCAATCTTTGCAGATATTTTAGCTTTAGCACTTGCTCGCAAAGAATCTATAACAACGTCTACAGCCTTCACTTTACTTATCAGCGAACGCTGAGCTTCTTTGAGCATCATAGCTGCACCTTTGTTGGTGAGGGTGTCATTGAGAGATCCATGCTCAACATATGCTATGACTCCAGGGACTCTTTCGTCTCCAGAAACGATAGCATAACCAGCATCGTCACCTTCGTTTAGACTTACCTCATAGAGAGGAATCTGTTTTCCGTTACTATAAGAGGAGAGGGAAAACTTCTTCACAATTGTCGGATTGGCAGCGATAGCTCTAGTGGAATTGCCTGTTGTAGAGAATTTGCTTACCATATCAACAATCTCATCTTGCGTCATCTCTAGTTGAGAATCTGGTACAATACTTGCATACTCTTGTTGTGTGAGGAGAATGGAACTTTTGGCATCGTTGGCGATGTTGTCGTCAATATCAGAGCAAGAACTCATCATTCCAGCCACACAAAGAGCAACGATAAAAATTTTTTTCATTGTCATTGTTGTTTTAAAATTAATATTCAAAATAGTATATAGCTATATAACTCCTTATCAATGCGTAATATGGAATTTACCTTTATAAACCAAATTGCCCAAAACAATCATGATAGTATAATTGCCTGTGGGCAAATCTTCTGTTTCAAGAATACTATATGTGCGTCCTTCTACAATACCATTTGTATTTGATAAAGGAACTCCATACTCATCAGAGATGTAAATTGCGTACTCTCCAGAATAACGACTTATTTCTACAGTAACATATGCAGACTCTTGGTCAACCATTACTGAAGGAATAGCACTGCGTGCACCACCATGTTGCCGCATCCCATCCATATGGGTCTTTATGCCCTTTGCTGTAGAGGGCAATGTTGTTAGTAACAACAATAATGTAAAAATGATAATTTTCTTCATACTGATTTCGTTTGTTGTTAATTTCGGTGCAAAGTTACGTCAATTCCAAACACTCAGCAAAGAAGTTGGGTCTAATTCTTTAATTTTGCAACATTTTTATTATGTACTGATAATCAATGTATTACATACCCCCCCAGAATAATGGAGGTCTAAATTTGAAGTTTCGCTACTGATTTTAGTAGTTTTCCATGAATTCTCGTAGAGATTTTTGTTCTTTTTCTATGCCTACTTTTGCCTTGTAGAGAAATAGTTTCTGCTTAATTGCTTTCTCGCTGATACCATAGATTAGTGCAAGTGCCTTCTGTGGCATTTTAAGACGGAGCAGCATCATCAGTCGTAGGTCTTTCTTCGTCAATCCCGAGAACTGCGCTCTTAATCTTGACACAAAGAGATTCTCGACACTATCTAAAAACACTTCTATTTCATTCCAATCATCTTCTGATATGAGTATATGTTTCTCTGTCTCGTTTCTCATGGACTCGATCTTTTCCATTATATCAATTTTCTTTAGAAGAAAATTCCTCATAGTGCAAATTTGAATATCTCGGTGAGAGAGTTCTTGCGCATGGAGCTGTTCTGCCATTGTAGCCTTTTGTTTTGCTTGCTTCTTATTGGTATTATATATGTAGAGTACAAAAATGATAACAATTAGTGCCAGTACAACCGTCAATACTGTTGCAGCTTTTTGCGATGTAATCTCACCTTGCAATCTTGCTTCTTCCTTTTCTTTTTGCAGAACAGAGACATAATAGTCATTTTTGACTTGCATGGTTGTACAGTACATTTTGTCTAAATAGTAGTTTGACGAGTCAAGGCAAACAATAGCCGGTTGTATTTGTCCTTCTCTTATTGCCGCCTTACATCTGATATAATAAATAAGGTGTCGGCTAGCATGAGAATCTTTACTGACCTTTGCAAGAATATCTTTTGCCTGTAGCGTTGAATCAACATCACAATATGCATCTGCTAGGGCAAGGGCGTTCGAAGTATCAAACATCGATTTCCTATATAAATAGGCTTCCTTTGCACAAGTAAGTGCCTTTCGGTACATTCCTACATCATGAAATAACCGCGACATATCTTGATAGACATCAGCTAAAACCAGGGAGTCTCCCAATTCTTTAGCCAAATTCAAAGCTATTTTACATTCTTTCAGGGCTATAGCAGAGCTATCAGCAAACTCAAGTGCCTCACATAAGTTCAACCTGAAGTAAATCTTATTGGCAAGTGATGCCGTCGTATCTCTTTCATATTTGTCAATAGCCATTCTTGCATGAAGCAAAGCTTGTTTGGCATCCGTCATCTTCTCTACTTTAGAAAGTTTTTCCAAAGCAAGGCATTCCGTAAGGATGTCGTCTATCTTTTCTGACGCTTTATATGAGCGATCTAGACAACGGATGGCAAACTCCGTGCTATCATTTAGCATATAGTATTTGCCCATATAGTATTGGCATTTTGCATAAAGGGAATCTTCGGGATGCTTTTCATACCAGTTGTATCCAATGCGAATTAGCGAATCTTCGTCCACATCCAACCCCGACTTATCTTGTGCCATTGTGTACACAACAGCGTACTTTGCCTGTTCAGACTTGCCCAGTTCACTGAACTGCATGTTGTTCAGGAGTGCGAGGGCACTATCCGGGTGTTCTCCTGCCAGTAGCAATGCTTGTGCTATCGTGGTATTAGGCTTGTGTTGGCAAGACGACATAAACACCAAAACCACAATAATCAATGAACTGATGTGAATATAAAAATTTTTCATGACTTAATTCTTTTATGTTTTTTGCCTGCAAAAATACAAATTTTCCGAGAAATACGACCAGAAATAAGGTCTAAATTGCTAATCTATAATCATAGCGATTATCTTGTTGATACACAGCAGATTATTTGTATTTAACTGCTTTTTACAAGTCTAAATTTTAGTTTCGGTAAACACAAAAGTGACTTTTATGCCTGCGATTAGTGAAAAATATGCGGTTAAGGTCGCCTCTTACCAACAAAAGATATTTTTGTCATCTCAAAAGAAATTTTCAGTGCAAAAAACTACCTTAGTACTGAGCGCTCCGGTTTTCAGATTGATGAACAGCATTCGCCCATGAGCAGGTTGATGTGACTGATGTTGCGTTTCAGCGAAAGCAGCGATTGCTTGTCCCAGTTTACATACCATGCAGCTCTGATTCCCATGCGCGGATCGTTCCACTCTCTGAGATATTTCTCGGTAAGCAGGCTACCATTTCCTGTAAAGCGGGTCTTTCTGGCCGATGCCTCGGCATAGGCGTTGTGCATATTCTTCTCGTGAAAGAAGCGGCGAAAGGATGAGAACATGCAAACCAAACAGAACATTCAAAAAACAGGAACCCTTGCCACATAAGTTTGAATGGATTGAAATGGAAATAGCAAAGAATAGAGAAGAATATGGTTTAATAAAAACAGATTTATCCAAAAAATCGAGGATAAAAAATCTTAAAACATTCTTTATCCCCGATTAAATATCGTACCTTTGCAACCGAAAGAGTTCTTTGGATGGTTATGCAAATCACAGCAGGATGCTACATTCTGTTTATTTCTAATTCGTAACCTCTTCTTTTTATGAGATAAAAACTTATCTCATTCTCAATCACTTATAAAAAATACGTACTTTCGGAATGTAAAAGGAGTCATTTTTTTAGTGGCAGTTTTTTGTTTCAAAATCTGGAGTAATACTATTGTATTAATGAAGGACAAACAATAGGAGGTTATGGCGTCCTCGCCATAGCCTGAGCAAGCAGCGGTGCAAACAATTACAATAATAATGTATCAGCCAACTGCTAAGGCTACGGCGGGGACGCAATAGCCTCCTGTCATTTGTTTTGTCAATAATCCCGCTGCCCTTACTTCCTTATATATTTCCTGCCGTTGCTTATCACGATTCCTTTGGCATCTTCGCCTATTTTCTGACCGCTTATATTATATATGGTGTTGTTGTCTGGCGACGTGCCGTTGTTGGCTGTAATATGGTTGACGGCAGTAGCGACGGCGCCCGACGCTACGTTCATTTCGTATATGCGCAGGAACGGTCCGTCGGTGGCTGTGGTCTGGCGCACTACAATTTTGAAGTATCTTATGTCGGCAGCCTTGTCGAGAATCACACGGAACGAAGACTTCGACGGAGCGTTGTCGTCGCTGCACAGCAGTGTCCAATTGGCATTGTCTGTGGAGCCGTAGATGTCGTAAGCCTTGATGTGGCGGTTGGCATTGTCGCCCATCTTTATCTCAAAACCACCCACATTCTTCACATCCTTCATATCTACTACGATATAGTGTGGCAACTGAGCTGTGCTTCCATACCACTGCGGATGCCAGTAGGTGTCGTCGTCGCTGTCTACTGTCTGCTGCGCTCTTCCGTTAGTGCCTTCGCCTGCAGTCTCTTCCGATGAGTATTCTATAGCTTCCCATCCCGTCTTGTCCATCAGGTTGTCGACGAACAGTTGTTCCTTCTCAATGCGTGCCTTTTCGTTGGCTATGGCTGTCAGCACACGGTCGTTGAGTGGAGTGATGTTGATAGTGTCTACGGGAGTGTAGTCGGTGGCTAATGCAACTGTTGTCTTGGTCTTGTTTGTTGATGTGTATCCTCCCGTCTGCATGAAGAAGGTGCGGTCGGCAGGGTTGTCGGTAGTGCCCTGTCCGTAGTCGGTGCGTGCTCCGGTGTTGTCGCCTCCGTCGGTATGACCAAACCCAACGCTGTTGCGGTAGTACCATTTGCCGTTGCTGCGTGCTCGCATATATCCGTTGCGGTAGTAGGCTATACGGTTGGCCTGACCCGTCGAGGCGTTGTAGTTTTCGAGGAATGAGTACCATGCATCGAAGTATGTAGTCGAGTTTCGCTTGCGCACGGTAGCCATATACTGCCATCCCTTGCCGTCGAGCGCATTGAACCATGCTGACACGAGCATGTTGTGCTGTGTGTGCACGGTGGGTTTGCCGTTCACTTCGGTAGTGTATGACGTAGTTTCGGGGCGACAGTTGGTTATGAACTGTACGTATTTTCCTGGTGTCCAGTACGGACCTTTGCGGTAAGTCTGCACACCGGTGCCTTCATTTCCGAATCGGTTGGTAGTGGTCAGTGGGTCCCAGTCTACAGCACCGGCACGCAGGTATTCGGGCAGGTTGGGGTCTTCGTCGGTCGAACCGTCGTCCCACATCGAGAATAGCACGTCGTGTCGTGGCGAGCCGTCGGCTGTATATCCGTTCATCTGTATGCCCATATATCCGTTGAGCACGCCGAGTGCCATGGCATAAGTGCCGATGATGTCCGACTCCTGGGGTAGCATTATCTCCATGAAGCACCAGTCGTAGGTGTCGCCTTTGGGTGCGTTAGGGTCGGTAGAACCCCATGTGGTGAGGTGTACTGATGGTGATGACAGGTAGTTGGCCAAATAAGGAGCCTCCTCTGTAGTCGACTTGAATTTGAAGCTGCGTATTCGGGTGATGTTCTGATTGCCCGACAGGCATTCCAGGCGGTAACGGTAATAAGCCGGACGTTTGAAATTGATGTCGCCAATGGTAGTCTCGGCATCGCTGCCCGTACCATTCACTTGAAACTCCTTACTGAAAATCTGTGTGCTTGGCGAGTTCGGGTTGACTACAGTGAGTCGGAATTTAGCTGTAGTGCCCTGCTTGACATTCATCTTGATAGCGCTCGTCACCGTTCCAATGGGATGATGAAAGTAATAGACTGCGCAAGCGTTGGCATCGGTCCACGCCGTCAAGCTGTTTTGATTCATTGGGATTCCGTTGGAGTCGCGCCATTCGCCGGGAATACTGATGCCCGAGGCTCCCGGCTTGCCATCGAGTGTTTCTACATAGCCATGAGCTGCCGACAGTTCGGTTTCGTACACCGTGGCATACGAGTTCATGGCGCACAGCGTGAGAGCTGCGCCAAATACCATTTTCCTAAAGTCAATCATAATAGTATAGTTTGTTTAAAATAGTAGGGTTTGTTTATAATAGTCCACAAAGGTACACTTTTGTCGGAAAATGGAGCGGAAAACTATCAATTATTTTCTGAAAAAACCTATTCTGTGACTCACGCCCTTTCGGTTGAGTGTGCGCAGAACGTACACTCCGTGTGGCAGTGAGCTGACGTTTACGGTGCGTGTGCGACGATAGGGCAGGGTGGTTATAGCCATTTGCTGCATCGACTCTGCTATGAGGAAGTTGGCATCGGTCAGTGCTGTACATTTAGGCAACGTTACGTTGAGGCCGTCGCATGGCAGCATGGCTTTGCGGCTTATGCTTTTGTTGCAGCTGTTTGAACCGACTGGTGCTGTGTAGTCGTCGCAGGGCTGCTGTAGTGCAGCGCTTTCGTTGCCATAGCGGTCGGTGGCGCATACGGCGTAATACATGAAGCTGTTGTCGGGTATGGTCAGTTGGCGACTTTGGCGGCGGGTGGCAATAAGATTGCGTGCGTCGTTGATGTCTACAGGATATTCGGTCGAACCGTACACGTTGAACAGCATCATTGTAGTGTCTGCCACGGTGTGTTGCCATGACATTGTAGCTGTGCCGTTGCCGTTGGCTGTGATGTTCAGGTTCTGGGGTGTGGCAGGGCGTGCGTTGCTCTGCCATGTCATAGGAGGAACGAGCGACGCATACTGCGAGTATTCGTTGCGGGCATACTGATATATACCCTTGGTGTTGTCGGTGAAGAATTTTGAGCGGAAATAGGCGTGTCCCAATCCCTCGGTACGCAGAAACTCCAGTTCGCGCGTTATGTCGCTCAGGGGCCAGTCGCGCTCGCGTGGCGACATGAAGTATATGCCCAGTCCCGGCACTATGATGCGTCCGTGGCTTCGCTCTTTCCAGTCGAGGGCGAAGGGGAAGAAGTCGTTGTCGCGAAAGTACATCATCGGGAACAGCTCGTCCATCAGTCCGTCGCGCAACCATAGTTCGGCATCCTGGCAGACCTTGGTGTTGGCGTTCCATCCGCGGCTCCAGTATCGCTGCGTGTCGTCATACTTGCCTATGGGCGAGCAGCTCATCTTCACCCACGGCTTTATGCCCTTCACACGACGGGATATAGTACGTACGATGCGTGTAATGTTGTCGCGTCCCTTGTCGCGTGACAGGGTCTTCAGTTTGGGTAGTTCTTCGGGATAGCGTATGTAGTCGAGATGGATGCCGTCCACGTCGTAAGCGCGAGTCACTTCGGCGCAGATGCCTGCCAGATAGTCGGCAGTCTGCTGCGTCTCGGGATTCATGTATCCGTCGGCCTTGATGCGTATGATGTTGCGTGGCATCTTCTTGCGCAGCTGCTTGCATCCCAGTGCGTCCCATTTTCCTACAGGCATGGTCACAATCCATGCGTGCAGTTCCATGCCACGTCGGTGGCATTCGTTGATGGCAAACTGCAGAGCGTCGTAGCCCGGACTCTTGCCAGGGTGTCCCGACAGACATCCGTCCCACGGCTCGTAAGCCGAAGGATATATCACGGTGCCGCGCACACGGGTCTGCAGCAGTACGGTGTTGATGCCGGCAGCCTGCAGCTGGTCCAGAATCTTGCGCAATTCGTTCTGCTGTTTTTCTATCGAGCGTGCCGATTGGGCGTAGGTGTGGGGCCAGTCGATGCCGCCAATGGTGGTGAGCCATACGGCGCGCACCTCATGCTTGGGTGGTCGTGCAGTGCAGGCTACGGTCTGAGCCATGCTGGTAGGGATACATGTTGTCAGTGCCAGCAAGGCAATGATAAGTGAAAATATGTATGGGCGGTTTTTTCTCATTTTGTGTTCGCTTTTTTGCAATTGAGCCACAAAGGTAGCCATATTTTTCTGTTTCGGACGGCATATTGTCTTGTTTATGAAATATATTATGTAAATTTGCAACTATTCAAATCAAAAACAATCAGATTATGAGAAAGAAATTAATGGCAATGGTTGTGGCTATGTTTGCAGCCGTTACAGCAAATGCTCAGTTTGAGGAGGACAAGGTATATGTAGGTGGCTCGCTTACTGGCTTTAATATGAAATATACAGGATCGGAGAAGTTCTCAATCGGCACACAGGCTCAGGCTGGTTATTTCGTTGCCGACGACCTTTTGCTTCTCGGACAGTTCAACTATGATCACTCTGGCAAAAAGGAAATTGCAGATAAGTTCTCGGTTGGTGTCGGTGGTCGCTACTACATTGAGCAGAACGGCATATATCTTGGCGTAAACTGTAAGTATGTACATGCCGGCAAGAAGTTCAACGACATCATGCCGGGGGTAGAGGTTGGCTATGCCTACTTCCTCAACAATTCGGTTACGGTAGAGCCTGCCATTTACTACGACCAGTCGTTCAAGAATCACAAGGACTTTTCCACTATAGGTCTGAAGATAGGTGTTGGCATTTATCTGTTCAATCAATAATCCACGCTCTTAGGTCAGACTATATCTATATTTCATACTGATGGATAATGCATATCCCTCCAAACTGCTTGAGAAAGCGGTGGGAGAATTTTCTAAATTACCGGGCATAGGTCGCAAGACAGCCTTGCGGCTTGTGCTCAACATGCTGCGCCGCTCGGAAGAAGAAGTAGAGGAGTTTGCCGGTGCTGTGTCGCGACTGCGCAAGGACGTCAAGTACTGCCGCGTGTGCCACAACATCAGCGACACCGACGTGTGCCCGATATGCTCCGACACACATCGCGATGCGTCGACAATATGCGTCGTCGAGAACATACGCGACGTCATGGCGGTGGAGAACACTCAGCAATATGGCGGACTGTATCACGTTCTGGGAGGAATCATTTCGCCTATGGACGGCATCGGTCCGTCAGACATTGAGATTGACTCGCTCGTGAAGCGTGTGGCTGACGGTGGCGTGCGCGAGGTGATACTTGCCCTCAGCTCCACCATGGAGGGCGACACCACCAACTTCTACATATCGCGCAAGCTGGCTCCATACGATGTTGAGCTGAGCGTCATAGCGCGTGGCATTTCTGTAGGCGACGAACTGGAGTATACCGACGAGGTTACTTTGGGACGCGCCATTATTAACCGTACTAAAATGACTGGTAAATGATAAGACATACTCGCAACGTTCTTATGCTTGTGTTGGGCATTGCGGTGGCTGTATCGCTTATAGCTGTGCTGCTGTGCGAGACCGACACGTTGCCCGTAGGCATGCTGTCGGGTCGTGGAGGTAGCGATGAGTTTGTCCTCACTATGCTTATGGAGTTGCTCACGCTGTGCGCCATTCCGCTGGCACTGCGCCTGTTCCGCTTCAAGGCCATAGCCGCCCGCCTCACCTCGGCTGCCGAATTGCTGCGCTGGGGTATGGTTCGAATGCTTATGCTGTGTCTGCCAATGGTGGCAAACACATTTTTATATTATATATACATGAATGTGGCCTTCGGCTATATGGCCATAATCTTGTTGCTGAGCCTGTATTTCGTGCTGCCTACCATGGCACGCTGCGAGGTAGAGATAAATGACGGCACCAGTACTGCCGACGACACGCAGGCCGATGCAGAAACTGAAAAACAGTAGAAAATGGTGAAACTGTCGGTAGTAATAGTTAGCTATAAGGTACGCGCCTATGTAGAGCAATGCCTAATGTCGCTCTTACGCTCGCTGCGTGATATAGACGCTGAGGTGTTTGTCGTGGACAACAATTCGCACGACGGCACCGTCCAGCTCATACGTTCTCGTTTTCCGCATGTCAAGGTTATGGACAGCAGCCATAACCTCGGCTTTGCGCGTGCCAACAATGCAGCCATCCGACAGAGCACAGGTGAGTACGTGCTCTTGCTCAATCCCGACACCATAGTGGCGGAGGACACCATAAGCACCGTACTCGATTTTATGGATGCCCATCCCCAAGCGGGCAGTGCAGGTGTGGCAATGCAGTGTGTAGACGGATCGCTCGCTCCCGAGTCGCGTCGCGGCCGCCCAACGCCAATGACGGCTTTCTACAAGATGTGCGGCCTGTGCGCCATGTTCCCACGTAGCCGTTTCGGCCGTTACTATATGGGCGGAATGTCGTGGAGCGAGGCAGGACGCATTGACGTGGTGAGCGGAGCCTTCTGTATGATGAGGCGTTCGGCGCTGGATAGGGTAGGACTGCTCGACGAAGACTTCTTCATGTATGGCGAGGACATCGACCTCTCGTGTCGCATAGCCGATGCCGGCTACGAGAATTGGTACATCCCGGCACACATACTGCACTACAAAGGCGAGAGTTCACACCAGTCGTCGTTCCGCTATGTCCACGTGTTCTACAATGCCATGCTCATCTTCTTCCGCAAGCATTACGGCAGTGTGAGCCATCTTGTGGCGCTGCCCATCAAGGCAGCCATAGTGTTGAAAGCCACAATAGCCCTTGTCTCTATGCAGATGCGTGCCGTGAAGCGTGCTCTCGGCTTTGTCGACTCGCAGCACATGCGCCGTGCCGCCTATGTATTTATATGCACTAAGGACAGCGAAGCCAAGTGTCGTGACATCGCCTTGCGCAACGCCCTTGAGGCTACGTTCGTAGTAGGCGATGCACATAAGCTGCCACAAGGCCATGCCTGCATGCCATTGCCCGACGCCCATAAGGTGTACGTGGTATACGATACCGACGCATTCGCATTCGGACAGGTGCTGCGCCTGTTCCGTGAGAATCAGCATAAGGGAGTGTCTATGGGCACATTCAGCAGCAAGACAGGCAATATAATCACTTATGAGGAGGTCTTGTCATGAGCGAAATGAATCTTACCAAGGTGCGGTTGAGGGCTATGGAGCCTGAAGACCTCGACTTTCTGTACAATATCGAGAACGACCGCGAGCTGTGGAACGTGGGCAACACAAACGTGCCCTACTCGCGCTATGTGCTGCACGACTATATAGCCAACGCCACAAACGACATATACAGCGACGGCCAGGTGCGCATGATAGTTGAGAATGCCGAAGGGTGTACGGTGGGAATGGCCGACCTCTTCGACTTCAATGCCAGCCACAGACGCGCCGAACTGAGCATCGTCATTATGCGAGGCTTTCGCCGTTGTGGGTATGCTGAGGCTGCCGTGCGCCATATGCTGAGCTATGCGCAGCGCATTCTGCACCTCAATCAGGTGTATGCCGTCATCTCCGTAGACAACAAGCCATCGATTGCTTTGTTTGAGAAATGTGGCTTTATAAAGTCGGCAAACCTGCAAAAATGGCTCTTCGATGGCGAAAAATACATAGATGCAGTAATTATGAGTAATTTTTTTGAAAAAATATGACAAAAAGCTTTGTCAATTCAAATAATATTCATACCTTTGCACTCGCTTAAAAAACGGCAGAACAAGGTTTTTTATTAAGCCTTAATCATACTGGTGCGTTAGTTCAGTTGGTTAGAATACATGCCTGTCACGCATGGGGTCACGAGTTCGAGTCTCGTACGCACCGCCACTGATTCCCGTTTTTAAAGCTACAAAGCAAAAGTCTTCAACGCAGACAAAAGTAAGGTGCGTTAGTTCAGTTGGTTAGAATACATGCCTGTCACGCATGGGGTCACGAGTTCGAGTCTCGTACGCACCGCCAACTTGAGTCAACAAAGCGGACAACAGACGAATGCCGAACATATTATTTCAGCACACAAAAGTGTTTGAGGTGCGTTAGTTCAGTTGGTTAGAATACATGCCTGTCACGCATGGGGTCACGAGTTCGAGTCTCGTACGCACCGCTGATTAGATGAGGAGCTTTTAATTAAGCCCCTCATTTTTTTGTATATATACATTTATTTTGTCTAATTATTTGACAATCGCAACCTTGTTTCGATGTTTTTTTGTAGCTTTGTTATCATGATAAAGAAACAAGGAACGATACTTATTGTTGACGACAACCGCAACATTCTCACTACGGTGAGAATGCTGCTCGAACCCATATTCGCCAATATCATCACCATAGCCAATCCTAACTCTATCCCTGCCAAACTGAGAGAGGAACATCCCGACGTGGTGTTGCTCGACATGAACTTTTCGAGTGGCATCAATTCGGGAAACGAGGGACTCTTTTGGCTTAGAGAAATCAAGAGCATTAGTCCGAAGACCGAGGTTGTGCTTTTCACTGCTTATGCTGATATCCAACTCGCCGTAACGGGCATCAAGGAAGGAGCAGCCGACTTCATAGTCAAGCCTTTCGACAACGAGAAGATGATCGGTACATTGTTGGAGGCAAGGGACAAGAACAAGGCTGCTGACAAAGCCACGGGCAAGAATGGTGGGAAAGACTCGAAAAGCACCATGTATTGGGGCGACAGCGATGTGATGAACAATTTAAGAAACATTGTGGAGAAGGTAGCCGCCACCGATGCCAACATCCTTATCACGGGCGAAAACGGAACTGGCAAGGAGGTATTGGCCAACGAGATACACCGCTTATCCACAAGATGTGGAAAAAAGATGCTGCCTGTGGATATGGGAGCCATTACAGAAACTTTGTTCGAAAGCGAACTCTTCGGTCATGTGAAGGGAGCTTTTACGGATGCCAAGGTGGACAAGCCAGGCAAGTTTGAGCTGGCAGATGGCAGCACCATCTTTCTGGACGAAATCGGAAACCTCTCGTATAGCCTTCAGGCAAAGCTCCTCACAGCCCTGCAACGCAGAAGCATCGTGAGAGTGGGCGGTTCCACTCAGATACCCGTGGATGTCCGACTGGTCTGCGCCACCAACCGCAATCTGCAGCAGATGGTTAATGACGGCGAATTCAGAGAGGATTTGCTCTATCGTATCAACACTATCCACCTGGAACTGCCAGCCCTCAGACAGAGAAAGGCTGACATCGTGCCGCTTGCCAACCGATTCCTTCGTCAGTATGGCGACATGTACAACAAGACCAACCTTCGCTTCTCGGATGAGGCAGAGAGGAGACTCATCAGTCTGCCTTGGTATGGCAATATCCGCGAACTGCAACATGCCATCGAGAAAGCTGTGATATTGTCCGACGGTGGAATAATCGCTGCCGAGGACATTGACGGCGGCAACCAGACGAGAAGGGAGAAACCATTGGAAGAGGTGCAGACACTCGACGAGATGGAATGCCGCATGATAGAGAAGACCATAAAGGAATGCGATGGAAACCTGTCGGTGGTGGCAGCAAGGCTGGGCATTTCCCGACAGACACTTTACAATAAGATTAAGAGATACGGGATTTGAAGGGAAGAGTGAAAATGGAAAAGTGAAAAGTGAAGAGTGAAGAACGAAGAGTGAAGAATCCTATAGTTTTTTAGGGTATGGATATTAATAAGGTTATTATAATTGTGCTTTTGCTCGTGGCAGTGGTGGGCTATATTCGCCTCTACCGCCAATATCGCCGCAACATCAAGAAGGTGAGTTTTCTTTTTGATGCCATCGACAATGGTGACTTCTCCTTCTACTTTCCCACAGAAAAGGGGAATAAGGAGGATAAGATTCTGCACCAATCCCTCAACCGCATCAAGCTCTTCCTGCAGCATACACGAGAAGAGCAGATGGAGCGGGAGAAATATTACGAGCAGATTCTTAATGCTGTGGACACTGGCATAATGGTGGTGGACAGCCACGACAATATCATGCAGCACAACCAAGCCGCCCTCCGATTGCTTGACACCGATGTGCTCACACACATTAACCAAGTAAAAGGGAAACTAAAGGATGAACATCTGGCTAAGCATGAGACGCAAGCCATGCTAAAGGACAAGCATGTGCGCATCATCGCCTTGAGCGACGTAAGCCACGAACTTAGCAACCAAGAGGTGGACTCATGGATTAAGTTGATTCGTGTGCTGACACATGAAATAATGAACACTATCACACCCGTCACTTCACTCAGCGAGACCTTACTGAAAGAATTGGGTAGCGAAGAACTGTATGCTGCCAAATCGTCATCTGCAGAGCAAGCAAAATTGAAGCAAGGCTTGGAAACCATACATAAAACCGGAACCGAACTCTTGGCATTCGTCAACAACTATCGCCGTTTCACTCATGTGCCCCAGCCTCAACCCGCCCTCTTCTATGTGGAGCCGTTCCTCGAACGAATGGCAATGCTTTGCAATCATGAAGTAGAGATAGAGGTCACACCTAAGGACCTATTGGCTTATGCCGACGAGAGCCTCATATCACACGTAGTGACAAATCTTTTGAAGAACGCCGTAGAAGCCTTTAATGGCTCACAATCCGAGCCTACAACCAAAGCATCCATCCGTCTTCATGCCTACACCAATGAGCAGGAAGCCATCATCATCGACGTAAGCAACAACGCCGGTCTTATCCCCGATGATGTAGCCTCCCACATCTTCATTCCTTTCTTCACCACCAAGCCCGAAGGAAGCGGCATCGGTCTCTCCCTATCCCGCCAAATCATGCGAGTAAGCGGAGGTAGCCTTTCGCTACATCAGGACAAGGCGCAAGGCATCACCACATTCCGCATCATCATTCCTTAAACACACTTTTTCGATGATAAAAACCAATAAAAACAACACTTTTTCGAGGATAAGCCTCAAAAAAGCGCAAGAATCTCCCAAGTACAGCATGACTTAGGAGATTCATTATGACATAAATTCATGAGGATATTTCTACTCTTCAACTTCCTTTTCTCTTCTAATATAGGCAAACATTTTACGGATTTCGGCATTTTTACCATAAAACATTTTACGGATTTCGGCAAAACGGAATTAAAACATTTTGCGGATTTCGGCAAAAGCCTTATCTTTGCACACGTAAATCATTAATTACAAGTAAAATATGGAACAAACAAATGTATTCAAAAGGAAAATATACCAAGAGATGCTCAAATGGAAAGAAGAGCGACAGGGAGAAACCGCCCTCTTAATAGAAGGAGCGAGACGAATCGGCAAGTCCACCATTGTAGAAGAATTCGCAAAAAACGAATACTCTTCGTATATATTGGTGGATTTCTCGAAAACAGCTACCGAAATCAACAACCTGTTCAATGACCTTTCTGACCTTAACTACACGCAGTAGACACAGTGAAGCGAGACATCATCGCCCTTTACGAAGAAGACCTCAGAAAGATAGACACATCGGGCAAAGCCACCGCTATGTTCGATGCTATACCTTCACAACTGAGCAAGAATGCCTCACGATACACTATCTCAACTGTCATCCCAGGAGAAAAACAAGACAGGGTTAGCGACATTATCCAACTGATGGAAGAATCCAGAGTGACAAACATAGCCTACCATTCCAACGACCCCAATGTTGATTTAGCACTTACAAAAGATTTGCAACGATACAAGATGTACACTTCTGATACGGGGCTCTTTGTCACATTGGCTTATAATTCTAAAAAATTTACAGACAACATCATCTACAACAAATTGCTGAGCGACAAATTAGACACCAATTTAGGGTACATCTATGAGAATGTAGTAGCCCAAATGCTCAGGGCTTCTGGCAAGGACTTGTATTACCATACCATAATCAAGCGTGACGGAAAAGGATATTACGAAATCGATTTCTTGCAAGCTGATGGGAGCAAAATTAGTCCTATAGAAGTAAAGTCTTCTGGCTATAAGTCTCATGCTTCTCTCGACCAGTTTTCCGATAAATACAGTTCTAGGACAGGGCACAAATACTTAGTTTACACCAAGGACTTGAAAAAAGACGGTAATGTGCTCTGCCTACCCATATATATGGTACCATTACTCCCATAAGACAATTTTTGTCCACACAAAAAACTGAAGTTTATGGCATTCGAAAAGGAAATCAAGGAATACGAGGAGTTGAGACAAAAATATCAAACCTCGATTATCAATAAAATGGATAGAGAAGAGTACATCAAATATAATGAAGTACTCTTCTCTACTTTTTCGTGCGCCATTGAAGGCAACTCATTCTCAGTAGATGATACTCGGGAACTGAAGCAGAAAGAGGCTAACACCAAGCGCTTTATGACATTCGTCTTCTGAGAAAGCCGTATTATATTTTATTTTTCGCCGTATCCACTATGCTACCATCAAACAATCTTATGATGCGATTGGCTATCTTGGCATCATGCTCATTATGCGTCACCATGACAATGGTGGTGCCCTCGTGGTTTAGCTCGGTAAGCAGACGCATTACTTCGGCACCATTCTTTGAATCGAGATTACCCGTAGGCTCATCGGCAAGGATAAGCTTAGGTCCGAATACCACGGCACGGGCAATGGCTACTCGCTGCTGCTGACCACCCGAAAGCTGATGAGGGAAATGCTTGGCACGATGACTGATGGCCATGCGTTTCATAATGGCTTCCACCTTTGTCTTGCGCTCAGCCTTCGGAATGTTGAGGTAAGTAAGAGGAAGTTCGATGTTCTCCTCTACAGTCAATTCGTCAATGAGGTTGAAGCTCTGAAACACAAAGCCTATCTCACCCTTGCGCACATCCGTACGCTCATTTTCCTTCAAGTCAGCAACCTCATGATTGCCCAAGAAGTATTTTCCCGATGTAGGATTATCCAATAATCCAAGGATATTGAGCAAAGTGGATTTGCCGCAACCTGACGGTCCCATGATGGCAACAAACTCACCATCTTCTACTGTGAACGACACATTATTTAAAGCTATAGTCTCCACATCCTCTGTGCGGAATGACTTGCAAAGATTTTCTACTTTTATCATTTTATTATTTTTTTAAGTTAAAGAAATTAAGGAGTTAAAGAGATGCTTGTCTTGCTAAAAGTTAGGAATGTAGGAGAAAAGACTATTGTCTTAACTCCTTGACTTCTTAACTCCTTAACTCCCGATTATTTTATTCATCCTTGAGATATTTCACCGGATTACTATTCGCCACCTTGTAGCAGTTGATGATTACTGATAGGGCGATGATGACGAGCAGCAGAATCGTAACACATATAAAGAGTAAAGGTGTGATAGTAATCTTCTCGCTGAACGACATGAGCCATTGTCTGGCTATAAGCCAAGCCACAATGTCGCCCACGATGATGCAAGGCAAAGCTATCTTCATGATATTCTTCAGGAAGATGCGCAGAATGTCTTTCACCTTCGCTCCGTTAACCTTTCTTATCGCAATCTCCTTGCGGCGGCGGTTTACCTCATCACTCGTATAACCCACCAATCCGAAGAGGGCGATAATCATCGTTACGATGCCGGCTACCAGAATTCCGTTGCGGAAATTCAATTGGGAAGAATACTGGTTAGCCAGTTCAGAGGCATAACTCTTCACGATGACCTTATTGTTAGGATACAACGACTGCATCTTCTGCTGTAGCTCCGACAACGATTCTTCCTGCATATCCTTAAACTTTACAAGCATATAATAAGCCGTCTTGGCTGCATAGAAATACAGTACAGGGAACTCCTTCATATCGTCGCCATCGGCAGACATGTCACCCCAGCGGATATTCTTGCACACGCCACAAACCGTCAGCTTGAGTGGATTTACACCGTCATCATGTCCCGAACAAGTAATCTGCTTGCCTACCACACCATCTTGCCAATGCCAGATATTGATGAGTTTTTCAGCACCTCGTTCGTCAATAATCACCTGACGGCAACTGTCATTGCACTCCGTAAAGAACGTACCCTGTACTATCGGGATGTTCATCATCTTGAAGAAATTGTCGTCCACACCTTCCATATCCATGATGTTGAAGGTATTAGTATCATCACCAGGCTTTTGCACCATGTTTCCGCTTCTGCCGTATCCATTGAGTGGAATATGATAAGTGGAACAGCACTCTTTGACATTCGGCATTCGCTTGATTTCGGCAAGACACTGGTTGCGCTGGTCGCGATTGATGCCATCTACCGAGACAATGGCAACATTATCATAATCGTAACCAGGATTGGTGCCAAGCATCAGCTGATACTGACTGTTGATGATGTAGAGCAGACAGAACAGCAGTCCAGAGATAGCAAACTGTATGCCCAGCAACGTTAGTTTCCAGCGGTTGCGATTCTCGTTATAACCACGGAAGGCACTTGCCACCGGTATCTTGTTGTATAGCCAGCCCGGAACCAGACCGCCTACCAGCAACACCAGCAGGCAGATCATCATCAATATCCAACTGCCCCTGTTCAGAATCAGCGCGCTAATCGGAGCAGAAAGGAAATTCTCGATAGTTCCCTTGCAAAGGAATACGAGTATGACAGCAAAAATCACCGCCAAGCCTACATGCACCAATGCCTCAGAGAATATGATGGCATGAATGTTCTTGGGTTTAGCTCCATAACACTTGCGCACCGCCATCTCGCGAGAACGCCCCACAAGATTGCCCACGATGATAAGCAGATAGTTCATTACCGACGTGAAGAGCAGCACGAAGGCCACGATGCTCAATATCCAGCTCATCATCTTTATGTATGGGTCATGGGTATAGACATCGCTCAACACCGTGAAATCAAAGGTAAGGTCTGCTCCCATCTTCTTCAGTTCCTTCAATGGGAAATGGTCTTGGCGCATCTTGTCGACGTAAGGCTTGAGTTCGTCGGCACGATGTCCCCTTGCCAACCGAATGTAGGAAATATAGTTATCATTTCCTATCCAATTATCTCTGCCATCGTAAGAATATACGTATGGCAAACTGGACATAGACAGAATAATCTGCGTGTTATGCAAGGACGCCCCCCAAGGAAAAGCCTCGAAAACGCCATTAATGGTAAAGGTAGTACCAGGATAATTGGGAAGCGTGAAATGCTTGCCCACCACATTGCCGCCTATCGTGGCTGCCGTCTTCGAGTCGATGATGCAAGACAAGGGCTGTGATAATATCTGGCGAGCCTTGCCTACCAACATCTTCTGCGGAAAGACATCAAAGAAACAACTGTCTGCCATTATGATATTGGCAGACACGACGTTCTGGTCTTCCAACTTGCATTGGGCATCGTTATAAAAAAAGTTAGTACTTGTAGCAACTTCCACCATAGGCGCATATTGCTTTACACCTTGGGCGATGGCTCCTGAAGTTTGATTGAACGTCATGGTCTTGCCCTGATTGCTGCTCACTTCAAATATCTGATACGTCCTATCCCATCCAGGGAAATACGTATCGTAAGTCTGCTCGAAATAAATCTCGGCGATAATCACCGAACTGATTGCCAGCCCGAGCGCCAGACACAATATCTTCACGAAATTGTGCTGGCCCCTTCGAGGCAGATTCTTGAATGCGTTAATAATATTATTCATATCAATATTCTGTTTCAAGGGCGTTAGCCCAATTAATCACTAATCACTACTAATTAATCACTAAGACATCATTATCCTTATAGGCTTCGTAGCCGCTAACGATAACCTGCTCGCCTGGCTCCAAACCTTCTATCACCTCATAATACTGAGGATTCTGGCGACCGATGGTTATCTTCCGGCGATAAGCCTTCTTGCCGTCACGGTCTAACACGTAAATCCATTGACCGCCCGTTACACTATAAAACGTGCCTTTAGGGATGATTATTGCCTGCTTCGACTGTCCAAGCTGCAAATCCACGTAATAAGTCTGACCCGTTCGGATGTTGCCAGGGCGAACGCCTTTGAAGACGAAGTCGATGCGGAACCTGCCGTCTCTCACTTCGGGATAAACCTTGCGAACCTGCAAGAGATAATGCTTGCCGTTCTGAACGAAAGAGGCATTAAGCCCCGGCTTCACACGGTCGATGTAATGCTCATCCACCTGCGCCTGCACTTTGTAATCGCTGAGATCGTTTATCACTCCTATCTTCTGTCCAGCCTGGATGCTCTGTCCCAGTTCCACATCGAGCAAACCAATCTCACCCGAAATGGTGCTGCGGATATTCAGCTTCTCCTTGCGCTGGCGAACCAGCTGTACATTCTTCTGCATGGCTTCCAGATTGTCACCCATCTGATCCATCTGCGAACGTCGTAGCTGTGCGTCCTTCTTCAACCGCTTGCTGATGAGCGCATGCTTCTTTACGGCAAGTTCGTAAGCTTCCTTTGCCTTGAGATACTCTTCGCGCGAATTGAGTTCTTCTTTGTGCAAGGTCTCCTGATGCTCGTAAGCACGGCGTTTGGTGATGACATCCTGCGAAAGCGTAAGCTCCTCGTTGCTATTGTTCAGTCGGTCCTGCTCCATAGAAATCTGGGTGTTGCGAAGCATGTCCTGCTTTTCGGCAAGTTCGCTCTCGGCATTCAGTATCTCAAGGTCGAGATTAGAATTGCTCAGTCGCACAAGTACATCGCCCTTATTCACATGAGCACCTTCATCTACTACTTTATCCAAAACAATACCACCTTCTTCCGAACTGATTTGCACAACGGAGATAGGCACCACCTGTCCGTCAACAGACACATAATCGTTGAACTGTGCCTTTTCTACATTTCCTATGCTCAAGCCTTTTCTGTCCACCTTCAGGGTGGAAGAGAAATTGCCCAAGCCCAACCATACGAGGAATGCTATCAGAACAGCTCCTCCTGCTATCCATGCCCAATACTTGCGGGGCACGAGATATTTTTTCTTTTCTATTTTAATGTCCATAGTTGTTTATCTTATTAAATTTTCTCCTTGGTAATAAGCAACCAGTCTCTGTTTGATGATGAGCAGCATTTGCATCTGGAGCTCTTTTATTCTACTCTCAAGAAGCGTTTGTGCTGCTGTATGAAGGTCGAAGGTGGAAAGCATTCCTTCCTCAAACTTACGGCTCGACATGTGATAGGCGAGCGAATCGGAGGCTACCTTCTTCTGCATCTGATGCAATTCCTTGGCGTAGCCTTCAGCATCCATTATTGCCTGGGCTATTTGGTCGTGAAGCTTGCGACGGGTTTCTTCAAGATTCACCTGAGCCAGTTGCCAGTTGTTGCGTGCCTTCTTCATACTGTGCCAACGGTCGCTATTATAAATAGGTATCGAAAGGGTCAATGCGAGATATTCGCCTCGATTGTTGCGAAACTGCGAGGCAAACCCATCGTATTGCCCTTTCAGAGAGAGATTCTTGTAATAGTTGGTAGTGATGCCACCACTGAGCGAGAGCGAGGGCAACAATCTGCCTTTTGCTATCTTATAGTCATAATGCGCCAGCTCCACTTCATACTTTGCCGACTTCATATCGGGAGAGATATTCAGGAAACTCTGATAGATAGTTTCAGAGTTCGGCTTGTCGCCTATAGTCAGCTGACATGATGCAAGACTTTTCTCATTATCATTTGATTGAATATCCAACTTCAGTTCATCACCTACGGGATAATTCATAGCCGATTTCAAAGCGAGCAAAGTCTGCCGTGCCACATTCTGCTGATGCGTAAGACAGTATTCGTCTTCAGCCACCTGCGATTCCATCTGCACAACATCCGGCCGTCCTTTCTCGCCCAATTCATACAGGCGTTGCATCTTAGCCAGCATACGTCGGCTCTCGCTCAACTTCTCACTTGCTATCTGTATGCTTGCCTCAGCGTATGCAGCATCCACATATTTCTGCATCACATCGATAGCTATATTGTCTTGCATCTTCTGCATCGCCGTAGCAGAAAAGTCACGGCTCAGTCGGGCCTGCTTGAAAGCATTGATTGTGGCGAAACCATCAAACACATTCAGTTCGGCATAAAGCTGATAATAGTTGTTGAATGTTGTCACATTATTATATGTATTGGTCTCAGGGTCGATGTTTCGTCCCCAAGCATATTGGCCCTGCACTCCACCGGCTACGGTAGGCAAGAAAGCAGCCACAGCATGTTGGTAGTCTTGCTTGCGTTGGCGTGCGTTGATAGTCTCACGCTTCACATCCGTAGCATGCTCTACTGCATACCTCATGCAGTCGTCAAGACCCCAACTCTGTGCCGAGACTACTGACACAACCATCAACCATCCTATCAGTAATACTTTTCTTTTCATAATCCTCATTATTTTGACATTATAAGGACAAGGGCTGTGCCAAAACAATAACTCTACTGATAATCAGAAGATTAGCATAAAAGGCTCATAAAACATAATGTCCAATAATTAGACACAGCCGTCAAATTATTGGACAAAGAAATACACCCACGTTTTTTACTTTTCATCAATATCAAGGTCAAATAGATGTAACAGATAGAAGTTGATGCTATGACGATAAATGATAATGATATAATAGAAACACTGAACGAAAGCCGGGAGACGGGCTTCAGGATGCTTCTGAACAAGTATCAGGAGCCTGTCTACTGGCACATCCGCCGACTGGTGGTCTCGCACGATGATGCTCAGGATGCCACACAAGAGACGTTTGTGAGGATGTTCCGCTCGCTCGGACAGTTTCGGGGTGACAGCTCATTGCGCACTTGGCTGTATCGCATTGCTACCAACGAGGCACTGCGACTAATAAGCAAGCGTCGGCAGGAGACGGTTTCGCTCGATTCGCTTACGACAGGCGTGGACATCATTGCTGCTGACAACTACATTGATTATGCCGACAAGCTGGCGGTGAAACTGCAAAAGGCAATTCTGACATTACCACCCAAACAGCAGTTGGCTTTCAACCTGCGCTACTATGACGAACTCGGTTTTGACGAGATAGCCAAGATAGCCGACTCTACTGCTACAAGCATCAAGTCAAGCTATCATGTTGCCAAAGAGAAAATAATAAAGTATATGAACTCAAACGATTAAGGATATGGACAAGAATTTCGATTTCAATCAAGTGGGCAAACGCATGCCGTACGCTACTCCTGACGATTTCTTCGCCAAGATGCAGAGCAACATCCTTGATGCCGTACAAGATAGCACCACGAAGAATACAGACTCTAAAGCGAAGAAACGTCAAGTCCGTAAGTGGCTTTGGCCCGTATCGCTGTCGGCAGCTGCTGCTGTAGCCGCAATGTTTGTCATCAACATGCACTTCTTTGCTCCCAAGCCGTCAGCGGCTTCAAATGATATGCTGGAGGTAGAACAGGCGTTCGCCCAACTCTCGGATGGCGACCAGGCTTTTATTCTGGATGTATATCAGGATGATGTGTTCATCAACAATTAAGTCAATAAATGTATAACATAAATAAAAATCACAGATTATGAAAAAGATTTTCAACGTAATGATGCTTGTCATCGCAATGACGATGTTCACCGTTAACTCTTTCGCTCAGGCTCACAACAATAAGCAGCGCCTCACTCGCGAACAGCTTGCAGAGAAGCAGGCTCAACACATAGCCAAAGACCTTGCTCTTGACGATGAGACTACAACCAAGTTCATCAACACCTACACACAATGCCAGAAGGAGATTTGGGCTCTTGGTCCGCGTCCTCGTCGCAATGGCAATAACAATGGTCGCAATGGCAATAACAATGAGGAGCAAATTGGGCAGAACATCAAGAAGCGCTTCGAAATGAGCGAGAAGATTCTCGACATCCGACAGAAGTATTACAAGGAATACTCAAAGTTTATGACACAGAAGCAGATTCAGCGTGTATATGAAATTGAGAAGAACATGATGAAGCGATTCGCTCAGCATAGAGGAAAGAAAGGACAACGCCCCATGCGCGGTCAATTCGGACCACGACCAATGGATAAGAACTCTACAAAATAAAAAGTAATAGGTTGGTCGTTGAATTGAAACTAATTTTGTACCTTTGCATTCGCTTACTCACGAGTAAGCAGGTGCAAAGGTCCCGTAGCTTAGCTGAATAGAGCGTCAGATTCCGGTTCTGAAGGTCTTGGGTTTGAATCCCAACGGGATCACTGGAAAAAAGGAGAGTCATGTGTTGGCTCTCCTTTTTGCTTATATGAGCAGAAAGATCTGGTTGAGAAAAAGTTCTGAAGGTCTTGGGTTTGAATCCCAACGGGATCACATAATATTAAGGAGAGTCATGTGTTGGCTCTCCTTTTTGCTTATCGAATGGTATGGGGGAGTGCAGACCTTTATGTGGATGTGTGAAGACAACATCGTGGAAGTACCATTCGACAAGGAATTCTAAAAAGGGCGATAGATAACAATAAACTACGCTCCGCAGGGTATGCTACTTTAATGGAGACGTATCTCGAATGGTATCCAAAAAGTCAACAATACAAGCTACTATATTGCCCGCGTTACTGGGCAATATAAAGACAACTACTCCTCCATGAACATACGGCATGGACTGTATTTGTTTGGATTGATGAGAAACTCCTCTTCATCGATACCCATCTTTGACATTGCGTCAGAAGAAGAACTGGATGACTTCTGAGGAGCAAGTCCGGTGAGGATGATGCGTATCTGCTCATCGAGATCCTTGTAATGAGCACGTGTGTCGGCATCAGATGTCTTGGCATTCTGCACCATAGAGCGGATGCTCTTGAGGGCAGCATAGGCATACGGACGCTGGTCTTCCACCATAGTCACACGCCATGCTCTTGCGAAATTGCTGACAGCACGACGCTGTATGTGCTTGGTATAGTTGGACACCTTGGCTCCAGTCTTTGTGGAACGGAAGAGATAACTGAGGAGTTCGTTGACATAATCCATTGGCTTGTAGCTGTCCTGGAGATAGCAATGCTTGCTGATGAGATTGAGAGTCATAGCCGATGTGAGCGCATCGAGAGTGCGGTCCACGATAGGATATACGGCATTCTCAGGCACGCGGTTGAGTCTGCGGGCGAAAGGTTGGTTCCAGAGCCATGTAGGTTCTACGATCATATTCTCATTGAGCCATGCCAAAGCGCGGCGCTGCACGTCCTTTCCAACCGGAGTATAAACCGGTCCTTCCTGGTCAGCGCTCTTGTAATCATGATATACACCGCTGATGTTCTTCTGCACATGACCGTAGAAACGTCCCATCTGATTGATTACATTCTTGTATGCAAACTTGAGATTGGCATCCATATCAGCCTCTTCATAGTTCCATTTCTGGATGTTTGCCATGACGCGCTTGAGGTTCTTCACGCCGTAGGTGCTTGCCTTCATGGCATCATCGCCGAGGTCTTCTGTCTGTGCCTGAGGGTCATTGTCAGTGCCTTCACCACCAAACCAGTAGCGTGGACTCTCCTTGAGCTTGTTGATTATCATGTTGTTGAGAGTCAGACGCTCGTCGCGTTCGCCCTTGGAATCAGGGAAATAGCGGTAGCCCCATTCTATTGCCCACTTGTCATAGTCATTGATACGAGGGAAGAGTCCGGCGTATGTCACACTGTCTTCAGGCTGTGCCACATAGTTGAATCGGGCATAGTCCATGATGGAAGCCGTGTGTCCATGCTCTTCGAGCCATTCCTTGTCACGGAGTTTCTCCACAGGAGTGGCATGGCTTGCACCCATATTATGACGCAATCCGAGGGTATGACCTATCTCATGTGAAGATACGAAGCGGATGAGCTGGCCCATCAGTTCTTCATCGAAGACAGGCTTCTGTGCGCGCTTATCCACAGCACCGACCTGTGTCTGATACCATGCGTGGAGCAACTGCATCACATTGTGATACCAACCCACGTGGCTCTCGATGATTTCACCGGAACGAGGGTCGCTGACATGCGGTCCGTAGGCATTGCTGATGTCGCTTGCGAGATAGCGTATCACGGAGTAGCGGGCATCCTCCAGGCTCATGGTGGAGTCGTTAGGCCATTCCTTTGCGCAGATGGCATTCTTGAAACCAGCCTTCTCAAATGCCGCATTCCAGTCGTTGACGCCGGCAATGAGGTAAGGCACCCATTTCTTTGGCGTGGCAGGGTCGATGTAATATACTATCTGCTTGACAGGTTCCACGAGTTCGCCACGGCGATAAGCCTCAATATCCTTAGGCTCCAGTCTCCATCTGGAGATGACCTGACGGCGCTTCACCTGCTGCTGATCGTCACCGAAGTCGGTGAATTCCTCGGTGAAATAGCCTACACGGGAGTCGTAGGAACGGAATGCCATAGGCTCTTTAGGCAGAAGGACGAAGGAGGTGTTGACCTTCAGCGTGATGTTACCCGTAATCTTTCCGGCAGGGATGCGTGTGCTTGCCTTCGAACCGTATGTCTTTACGGTGACAATCTCGGTGTTGATAGGGAATGTGCTGATGCGCTCGATGTAGGAGAGGTCCTTCTTGAAAGCAGTCACTCCGAGTGCCGACTTGCTGCTTTCCGCAAGGGAGAGGACGGCATTGTCGGAATTAAACATATTTGTGACGTTGATACTGTAGAACTTCACTCCGGTGGAGTCTGTCAGCGTAGAGTCGATTTTCGTGGCATAGACGATAGGATCCTGGGTACAGTTGGTTACGGCAGTGGCAATCTTGTCATCACTCTTGACGCGTATGTCATAGAGATGAGCACGCAGGAGCATCTGCTTGTTGTTCTTTTCCCAGTAGAGCACCTGCTCATTGGCGAGCTCACCGCCATATACTCCGGCATCCACAGGTGTGGAAACATAGCGTGTGGTGGTGAGAAAGAGTCTGCCGAGAAGTGAGTCTGGTATCTGGAAGTAATAGTCGTCCTTATGCTTCTGCACATTGAAGAGACCTTTTACTGCCGGTTGTCTTACTTCTTTCTTTACGGGCTTGGTGACCTTTGACTTCTTTTTTGCCTGTGCTCCTGGACTTATCATTGCTGCCATGCACACAAGTAACAATAGTTTTTTCATTTGTTTGGTTTTAGAGTTGTTAATATTTTCTTCAGCCAGTGACGTGGCTGACACGGTGGCTTAATGCTATTTGCTGTACTTCTTGCCTCCGATGATGCGGATGCCAGTGCCGTTATAAGGCTGGCCTGTGATGCTGTATGCCTTGCCATTAGCGGAAGAAGAGACGATGGACTTGATGCCAGTAGCATCAAATTCCTCCACGTCTGTGAAGCCTGCATTTTCATAGTCAGCCTTGTTACCAGAAAGAACGTAGCACTTCTTCTTGTAGAGAGACTTCAGAGCACTGCTTCCAAGCTCAGGAAGCTTGCAGAAATAGCGGGAATACTGCGCATTGGTGCAGAGGTTGAAGGCATTCTTTTGCAGTTGCTTTACAGAAGCTGGGAAGATGAATGCCACTGCTTTTGCAGACTGGCAACCGCTCTCCTGGATAGTCTCAAGCGATGTGCAGGGACTGAAATCGAGCACAAGATTGTAGCCTTTAGTCTTTGCGCTGTTCTTTGAGAGATTGAGGAAGGCACGATTGCCTATGGTCTTGAGAGCAGTGCAGCCTTTGAGATTGAGGGCAGTGCATTCATAACTCTGGTAGAAAGCACGCTCACCGATGGATTCCAAAGCCGAGCATCCTTCGAGATTGATGGTCTTTGCGCCCGTCTGTCCGAAGCCATATTCCTCAATAGACTTGAGATTAGCATGACCTGAAAGGTCTATTTCTGTGATTTTATCGCAAAATTCGAAAGCATAATCCTTGATAGTCTCAAGATTAGAGCAATTAGAGAAATCGACAGTCTCCAATTGTGACTGGCTTGAACTGTTGAAAGCGTATGAACCCACAGAAGTCATGGAAGCTGGGAAGATAATCTTCTTCAGCGGAATGATGGCATCATCATTCTCCTTCTTCTGGAAGACATTGGCAGGAAACTCATTAGCAGGGTACTCTATAGTGGTTTCGCCTACTGTCTCGGAGTAAGCGACGATGTTGGCATCCTTGAGGTCGAGCGTCTCTACCTTCATGCTTTGTCGGATGAAGGCGATGTCAGCCTTGTTGATATTGTCAGTCAAGGTGAGGTCGGTGACGTTGAGGTCATTGCCTTTGATGAGAGTGGAGAGGGTGCCGGCAGTTTCCACATTGACGGTCTTTGTCTCGGCTTTGGCTGTAAATGCCATGAGCGCGAATGCGATGATGAGTAGATGTTTACGAAACATAAGCATTTCTTGTGTTTATTATTTATATTATTTGGATTATCAATATCTGCCGATTACGCAGTGGATATGATGGCTGGATACCTACATACACCTCGTGAAATAGGTGGCATAGCCGGGGATGATGTCCTGATATGCCTTGAGGAGCTTGCCGGTCACGCTGTCATAGACGCGGATGGAGGAGCAGCCAGTGGCTTGACGATAGGTCAGCATGACGGTGCAATCATCCTCATCACGCAGTCCTAAGCCAGTAATGAGAGGGAATACATCCACCAGTTGCTCGCCTTCATCAAGGCTAATCAGCAGTTTGGACTTCACAGGATTAAACTCTTTCATGTTGTAATAGTCGAAGCGATATACCTTATTGCCAACAGAATAGAAGGCATAGCTCTCGCCAAACGAGCCCCACCAATATCTTACAGTCCTTGCTAAAGAGGCATCAATCGGCATGATGCGCTTGAGAGAAATGGGCTGAACAGTGGTCTTGACATAGTTGACACAGAACTCATATATGGCATACTCTCCGTCACGCTTGCCTATCAGATATACCTCATACGGCTGATTGGAGCCCAATCCCGTGGCTTCGGTGAAGCATCCGCAGAGACTGTCGAGACGGAAAGGTTCGCCATCAATGGTGATATGCTCCATCTGGTCATTATAGACGTGGTAACAACCCACCGTATTGTCGTCATGCAGCACGAAAGTCACTTTCTTAAACCTCTGAAATTGCTTGCTCGACATAGCCTGACGCACATTGTGGCTCTTGACGAAAGTGTTCTCATTGAATACAGGAAGCTTGCGGTCCAGACCATTGAAGACATGGAGATTACCATTGCAGATGAAGTATTTTGATGCGCCATAGCCGAAGGTGACATTGCTGATGTCCAGTTTGGAGGCGCTGCCCATATACACCTTATTATATATATTGCCGGTATATTCACCAACATTATGATAGAAACCATTGTCTGGATCAGCATTGCGCATGCTGATACATCTGCCCCAAGAAGGGCTTTGATCTGTGAAAACGGCTATCTCATTAAGGGCATACAGCGTGCCGTAGTACTTGCCTTTGATGGGTTCATCGGGATTTATCCGCTCTATCATGTCGGGATAATACTTAGTGAAGGCACGCACATCACCCTGCAATGACATCCATTCGGTGCGTCCGTCAGACTTCTGATAGACCACGATGGAGGAGGGAGTGTATGTGCTCAGCACCTGGAAGGAGAATGTCTTGCGAAACTCCAGTCCGTTTTCCCTGTCTTTTGCTATGAATACGCCAGGAATATCAGTCGCCATATTATATCCAGAAGGCAATGAAACCTCCCATACTAACTGCTTGCCGGTGGCTATTTCCTGCTGTTTACCCACCACCCAACGGTAGTCATAGCGCAAGGAATCAGCCCCTTCAGAGAATGTCAGCGAAGGGTTTATCCTCAGAATGTCACCCTGATAGAGCGTATATGATCCGTCAGTGGCAATGCCATTGATGGCAGTCACCTGCTGAATGTCGTCTGTAGCGTCGCTGTCCTTGCCTCCATAGCATGACAGAAGGGAGGACATCACTGCGCCGAGGATGAGCAACTGATAGTATATTCTTGTCTTTTTACGCATTATTCAAAATATATTCTGTTACCGTTGGAGTCATATTCCTCATGTTGTTCAAACCATTGCTTGCAGAGCGAAATCCAATAATCGAGGATAACGCTGCTGCCGTCATCCACCCATTCAGGATCGGTGATGCCGCTGATTTCCAGAAAGACGGCACACTTACGGGCTGAATAGGTGATTTTGCTCAGTTTGCTATTGTTTTCCCAGAAGGCAGGAGCGATGGTAAGGTTTTTTGTAAACTGCACATCCACATACTGATACTCCGGCACTCCCGCCGAGAAATCGTCGCCCGGGATGAGTTTCAGGCGCATCTTGTATGTCGTTTCGCTGTCCATCTTATCTACGTGGATGGTGGCGCGGAGCGTGTCTTGATACATTCCGCTGCGAAACACTTGCTTGCTGTCGAAACTTACCACCGCAGAACTGGCGGTGACACCTTTGCTTTCTGCCTCCGAAATCATCACTCCGAAGTGACGGTCACGACCATAATCTATCACCCCCTGCAGGCGAACAGGTATCTGGAGCGTGTAGTCCGTCACCTTTCCACCAAGGAAATAGGCATTGAAACTATAGCTCTCTGGATAGTCTGCAGCAGAACCAAAGACAGTGCCGCGTGCTATATTGAGCGCACTGGTTGATGTGTCGTAGGCTTCCAGCGTATCTTCCGAGCAGGCTGCTACGGACAATATGGCTGTGGCTGTAAGCATTATGTATAGAATTTTTCGCATTGCTGTAAGAGGTGAAAGTGTCAATATCCAAACTGTTTCTCGTAATCCGGCAACGGTAGCACATAAGCTGAGGCTGGAACGCTGACAGTATTGCCGTTGTAGTTTCCGTCATCAATGGACGAAAGGTTGCGGCGCTTGTAATAATAGAACAGTTGTCCCTCGCCGCGGAAGTCGCATATATACTCATGTGTCAGTTCATTCCACAAGGTCTGTGTGGTAGCTGTAGCCGGAAGAGCAGCCTCTCCGCGTTTCTGCTTTATAGTATTCAGAAGGCTCAAGGCATTCTCTCTGGTCTCAATACCATTGAGATTGCACTCAGCCAGGATGAGATACATCTCGCTGATTTTCAGCATAGGAACGACTGGGTCGCCGTATTTGCCGGCATCTTCCGACTTTACTGACCGCTGATAGCGTATCATATTGATTTTTCCATTTGCGCTCGGGTTTTGGTATAGCCATGCTCTGCGCACATCATTGTCCTCGTATGCGTTGGCACTCTTGGCAAAATCGCCAGTCAGACCTTCGTAATATGAGCGTGAAACGGTAAGTATGTTCTCACAATAGAGGGCAAAAATCATCTCTGGCATGAAGATGCGGTCGGCTTTCTGTTCCACTCCGTAGATGTCGGTCTCCAGAATTTCCTCTGGAAGGATAAACCTATACTTTTCCGAATCGATTACCTCTTCGGCATATTGTGCAGCCTCAGCATAATGTCCGCGGTAGATTTCCATCCTGGCGAGCAGCGCTGTGGCGGCGTAATAGTTCATCCTCTGTGTGCGGTCATAAGCCAGATAGCGGTTGCTGTATGCCTTATTACAATATAGAGGGTCCTTTTTCAAGTAGTCGCGAGCCTGTATAAGGTCAGAGATAATGGTATCAATAAGCTGCTCATTACTCATTTTCTTACCGAGGACAAAGCCGAAGTCTGTCTTGAAGCGTACATTTCCCGACTCTGGATTTACCTCATAACTCTCATTGAATAATCTCATAAGGTCGAAATACATCAATGATCTGAGAGCGAGCGCTTCGCCATGAATGATGTCAATCACGTCGCTGTCAATCTTACCTTCCGCCTCCGGCAGTTTGGCAAGTAGCATATTGGCATTGACTATAGTGTTATACATCTTGAGCCAGATGGCAGAAACGAGTTCCTGTCCTCCGTCAGTGGTGTATCTGAACTGTGACCAAGCGACGCGATCGGGGTCATCTTCCTTGACGTTATATTGCTGTGTAAGCGGTTCGAGGGCTGTCAGAGTAAGGTTGCCACCATATAGTTCGGTGCTGCCCATGCTGATATATATGCCAGTCAGAGCGGTGTAGTAACCGTCTGCATTGACAAACATATCCTTCTCGTCAATCTCCGACTCGGCTCCTACATCAAACCATGAGCAGCTCTGCAGCAGTATAATGGATAATATGTATAATAATGTTTTGCGCATAATCAATAGGGGGGGAATGCGGTTTTTTGGATTTGCTGTTTCGTTGTTTCTACATTTGTTATCCAACGGTAGAAGCCGTTGGCACAGTGGGCGCTTTGCTGTTTGTCAGAAATTCACCTGAGCATTGAATGTTACCGAACGTGTGAAAGGATAACTGAGACCTCGCTCCTGCCTTATTGTGCTGGCATAGAAGAGGTCATTCGCTGTGATGGAGAGCCTTAGCATGGATATCCAGCTGTCACGGAGTCTGTCAGAGTCCATATTGTAAGCCAATCTCAGCGATGTCATGCTCAGTCTCTTTTCGTGCTGGACAAACCTTGACGTCGCTTTCGTGGCGCTGTTGTCGGTGATGGCCTTGTAGAGAGCCACATCGCCTGGCTTCTGCCATCGTTCGGTAAGGGCGCGGCGGTCGTTGTTTGTCATATAGTTGACGTTCTCTATCTTCTGGTGCAGGGTGTAGTTGTACTTGTCTGCGCCGAAGGAGTAATTGAGATGGGTGCCTATTTCCCATGACTTGTAGCGGATATTCAGTCCGGCATAGCCATTGAGAGTTGGCTCATTGACGCCTACCGGCACCTGATCCTGGGCATTCCATGTATAGGTGGTGTTGCCGTTACGGTCGATATAGAGTTCCTTTCCCGTGCCCGGATCGATGCCAAGCGAGCGCACGGCGTAGATGGTATTCATGGATTCACCCTCCTTGAAGAGGAATACAGGAGTGGTGGAACCCGAACCGTTGGCATTTACCATATCGTTATAGCGCTGTAGAGCGTCGGAAATCTTGAGTATGGTGTTATGGTTTCGCGTGCCGTTGAGCGTGACATTGACCAGGAGGTCCCTTGTGCGCACCGGGGAATAACTGATGTTGAAGTCAAAGCCCTCATTGCGAAGGTCGCCCATATTTGCCTTATAGGTGTCGAATCCCAATGATGGAGCGACGGTGATGCTGGTCAGGTTGCCCTTGGTCTTGTTGTTGTAATAGTTGAACTCCAGGTTGAGGCGGTTCTTCCAGAGCGAAGCCTCCAGTCCGATGGTGCGGTTATAGGTGGTCTGTCCTTTAAGGTCTGGATTGCCGAGCGTGGTGATTACTGCTCCGAAATATCCTCCATAGACCTTAGTCAGATAGTTATACTGGTTGCTTGCCTGGTTTCGGTTGTAGTTCTGGTTGCCCGTAGTGCCGACATTTGCACGCAAAGCGAGCTGTGAGACCACTCCGCTTCCGGCGAAGAAACGCTCATTATGCACGTTCCATCTCAGTCCGGCACTCCAGTAAGGCGTCGTCTGCTGATGGTCACCATAGAGCGAACTGCCGTCCATACGGATAGTAAGGTCACAGAGATAGCGGTTGGCGTAACTGTAGTTCTGGTTGCAGAAGATGCCGGCAGTGCGGACTTTGGACTTGCCTCCCGTGATTCTGCCGTACTTCTCATATTGCACTGCGTAGGAGATATAGTCCTGCGAATTGCCGAGAAATCCCGTCATGGTGTAGCTGTCGCTCTCATTTGATGTCTGCTTGGCTTCGGCTCCGAGTATCGCCTGCACGTCGAAACGGCCGAAACTGTGGGTATATGACGTCAGCATACTGCCATAGACGGTGGTCGAAGAACTGTGTCCGAGCGTGTATTTGCCACGCTGATAGAGCGCATCTGGAGTGATGGATGAATTGTTGTTGATATATTCGAAGCTACCAGGCGATACGTATGCGTCGTCACGGTCGCTGTCATGGCTGAGTGAGAACGACCCTTTCAGACGTATATCATCGGTGATGGTCCAGTTTATTCCGAAATTATTAGTCACGTCCATCCCTCTCGAAGTGGAGTAACTGTTGAGGTATCGCGCTTCATAGACAGGCGACTGCATGGATGCCAGCACACCGAGAGCGATGCCATCTGGCGCCATATTTCTTAGAGAAAGCATGCGATAGTAGTTTCCCTCTGCGTCTTTCTCCTGATAATAAGGCAGTGCCGAGGTGTAGGAAGAGAAACTTCCGTAAGGCGATTCCTTGCTATCTACCATGGAAAACTGCAAGTCATTGGTCACTCTGATACGGCGGTTGGATATAATTATCTTGGTGCCAGCCTCGTAAGTGTCTCGTCCGCTGCCCTTCATTGCGCCGTTGAGATTGCTGTAACTCAGGTTTGCCGCGAAGCGAACTTTCGTTCCGCCAGGCAGTGATGTCTTTGGTGAAGCCTCGATGATGAGGGAATGCTTGTGCTGGAAACCCATCTGCAAAGGCTTTGAAAGCCAATAGGTATCAACGCCACTGAGCACGGCACGGCGTGCCACATTATAGGAATTGGCATTCAGTCCTGCATCTTCTCCGTCACGATAAGCATCAAATACGCCCGCTTTCTTCTGGAATTCCAGCACCTCTGCCGCATTCATCAGATTGTAGGACGACAGGTCCGGAATCTCAAACTTGCCGTTCATCGTATAGCTGATCTGCAGTTTTCCTGCCATCGGGGTGATGGTTTCGATGACCACTACACCGTTTGCGGCACGCGAACCGTATATCGCTGCTGCGGCAGCGTCCTTCAGTATAGTGATGCTCTTCACGCGATTGATGTCGAGGTCATATACTTTCTGCACGTTTACCTCAAAGCCATCGATTATGAACACGGGTAAAGTTGTCACTGTCTGCAGGTTGCTCTGCGAGATGTCCGGCATTGTATTCTGTCCTCTTATCTCTATCTGGTCAGGTATATGGTTAGGGTCAGAACCGTAAATGCCACGGGTATCTACCACCTGAAACGAGGGGTCGAACACCTTCAGACCTTCAAGCAGATTGGTGCTGTTGACCTTCATCAGTTCCTTGCCGGACACCTGCACCGCTGTTCCAGTGAAGCTGTTCTTCGTCTTGGAGTAATATCCCGTGACGACAGTCTCGCCTATCTTGCCAAACAGCATTATGTCATTCTTCTGTACGGTGCTGTCATTCTTTGCCATAGCGGTTTTTTCCTTGGCTGTCTTCTGTGTTTTGCTTTGCGCAAACACCACGGAGTCTGCCGCCATCAGCGTCAGTATGATCAATATTCTCGTTTTCATCGACTGATACGTTTATTGAGATAGTACAACTGTCCGTCGCCAAAGAGGTCACGACGGTATTCATCATATATCATCGGAAGGAGGTCAGCATCCTCCGATGCGTCGGCTGCGTAGGTCACATCCTTGCTTGATTGCATCGCTATAAGGCGTTGGCGTGCCTCCTGTTTGCGGTCCAGTCGCCACAAAGCTTCTGCCGCTATGAGCTGCACTTCGCCCAGTCTGATGTAAGGGATTGCAGCCGGAAGGTCGGTGCTTCCGCCGCTTTCTGTGCTCACATAGCCTGTAAGCAGGGTGTTCGGTCCGTATTTGTTTGACATTATCTGCGTGCCGTCTTCCTGCTCGCGGAACCATGCCCTGCGGCGGATGTCGGTCTGCTGGGCGTAAATGCGGTCGATGTCAGTACGGCATCTGACTTTCTTCTGGTCGAAAAGCGTTGCGCTCAGACGGGTGAAACCTGTCGGCAATGATGACAAAGCAAAGATATTCTCACGGGAGAAGCAGTAATCAGAACCATACTTGCCCGGTGTGACGAAGTAAAAGAGCTGGTATCGCGTCGCCACCCGTGCCGGATCTGTATGCAGCATCACTGAGTCTGCATTGTCCAATGCCTTCTGATAGTCGCCTTTCCATAGTGCCACTCTGGCTTTCAGCGCCTTTACTGCATAGGCATTGAGCTGGAAAGTGCGCAGCCTTCGGTCTATTTCTCCCACTTTTACCGATGAAGGATTTGTGGCATTCATTATGGGATCATTTGCAGAAAGCAACCTGTCTGCCTTGTCAAGCCATTCCTCTACACCGTCCATTGGAAGGTCCAGAAGGCGGTGGAGGTCAAATGTCATGGCGGCTTTGATGGCATAACACTCGCCCAGGACTATCTCCTTGAGTCCTGAAGTGAAGAATACCACCTTCGTATGCTCTGCTTCATCTATTATTCTATCGCATGATTCGATGACGTGGTCAGCGCAAATCCGCATGGTGTCCATACGCTGACGCAATACTGGCGCATCGAAATCGAGCTTAGATGCCGCCGTGGTCTCTTCGTCATAAGGCTCTAATGTCTGTGAGGCGAACTCCATCATGCCGAGCGAAAGGGTGTTGCCGTAAAGCTCAGGAGCACGCATCTGCATGTAGATGCCGGTCAATGCCTGCATGAATGCCGTCTCGTCATTGAAGAATTTCCCCGCAGTGACGTCGCTGTCGTCGCCCGTCTTGTCGAAGAAATCATCGCAGCTCTGCAGCATTGTGCAAGCTATCATCATTATATATATTATTCTTATTCTCATTGTCGAATGGATTTCGTTTTCCCTTTTAGAATTTAGCTTCCACTGTAAGGCAAGCCCTATGGCAATTTTCCTCACCACTGAGGCGCACCATACCACCTTTGACAAAGCGCCAGAGCGATGGAAACGCGTAGCCTATCTGGATGCTCTGCAACCTATTGGTCTCCCAATTATCGGTGAAGAAGGATGCTGAAGCTGTCCAGCGGTGCCATTGTCCGTAGATAACCATGCCTGCAAGCATCTCCCTTACATCATCATAAGCGGCAGAAAGCGATGCACTTGCCGTCCAGTTCTTACCCTTCAGCGTCTTGCCCACATCGCCATAGAGCATATTTGTGGACTCTGCACGCATGCCTGAAGCATTAAGATGCCATCCTTTGGCTTCAAAGTCGAGCGACAACAGACCGCGTGTCACTGCGTCAGGACGGATATTCTCATCGTAATAGCCCTGCAGTTGTGCCCCCGTCTGATAGTAATTATATATGTATGTCTCGTTGGTGATGTTGGAATACATCGGAGTAAAAGCCTTGTAACTGTAAGGCACCGTGGCACTTCTTCCCAAACCGAGAGAAAGTCTGAGGCAATCTATCCCGCTTTCAGCCATCCATGCCTCCCTGCTGATGTTCCATCCCAGGTCGGCAGCCCAATATACCTCGTTGCGATGCTTCGGTGAAAGGAGGGAAGAGCGGTTCATTGTCACGTTCATCGTGGCGCTGTAGCGTCCCTGATAGTCGTAGCCCACGTTTGCCATGCACTGCAATGTGCGCTCGAAGTCCCTCACTGCCGTAGGTTTACGCAGCGTGTCATAGGTCTGGGTAAATGATACATAGTTGAGTATGTCATTCAGTATTCCTCGTCCGGCGTATGATTCTCCTCCCCTTTCTCCACTGTAAAGGCTTACTCCTGCAGAGGCAAGGAGAGTGTGTCCGCCAGTCATTGCCTTCTGATAAGCGAGCTTCAGTCCGCCGTCGTAGGTCATCGTCGTCTCGCGCATTATGTCATAAGTGCCTTTGTTGCGCAGGTTGTCTTCGTCCTTGAACACAGGGGAATAGGGTGAAAGGAACACATCGCGCCTCACTTCCTGACGCAGGAAAGAGAAATAGCCCACCATTTCCAGTCCCGGCATGAGATTAAGCGTGGCTCTCACCCTGTCGGTAAGCGTGGAAAAGCGGGTTTTGTCCGTGTCATCATCATTGAATGTCTCGTGGATTCCATAGTTTCCATATTGCAGGTCATTGCTGATGGACAGCGCATTGCGCCTGTAACCTATATATGAACGCATCTGAATGCGGTCCGTTCCCTTGGCTTTCGTTTCCGTACCAGGGTCATAGATGGCAGTAAAGCGATAGCCTACATTGTCATCGCCCCCGTCGGCAGTGAGCCAATGCTCTGCCCCTTTCATGGTGCCGTCGCTGCCGTCGTAGGGCTTTCCTGCCTGTATGTCAGCCTTATAGCTAAGGCCTAGCGGTCCTTTTCCATACTTCTTAGTGACTATTTCCACAGCGCCTTTCCCGCCATGGATTCCTAATTGCGCCAGTCTGATAGCGTTTCTGATGATTCTCACCTCAGAGACCTCGCCGACAGTGATGCCTACGAGGGCTGATTTCGGCATACGGACACCGTCTATAAGTAATTCGGGATTATCGTAAGTGGAGGCATCCAGCGTGCGGATGGCAGTCCAGACATCGCGTGCACTGACGCGTTCCATCATCTCTGATGTCAGTATTCTGTCTGTTACGCCAAGGCGCAACGAGTCTTTTACGCTGGCTTTCACGCCAAGCGTAGCACCCCAAAATATCAAGAGTAATGATAATCGAAAATGTGAAAGCACTCTGTTGTGTTATTAAAGTTACGCTTGCAAAGTTACAAAAAATCATATAGCTGATGCAAAAAAAATAAAGAAAATGATAATTATACCTAAAAGTGAGTATCTGAATACCATTTTGTCTGGTAATTTATGTTGTTCTTTCACAATTTGTTATCAAAGTCCCATAGCTATTCGGAATGGTTGGTGGAGTTTCCTTGAGCTTGCGAAAAAATAAAGTAGGTATTAGGTGGAAAGATAATGCCCTTATCCGATGAGGTCTCATGAACGCATGGTGAAGATGAGGTATTCTCTATTCACACGATAGGACGGAATCCGACAATAGAATAGAAGTGACGTATCTCGAAGGGATAGCTGAAAACAACTTGCCATACACCGTAAGGTGTAAAAGCACGAAACCACCGTATGCCGAACGGCACGTACGGTGGTGTGGGAGGTCGGTAAATGTGAAAGTAGGAGGTAAATGCCTTTTATGAATAACATTTACCTCCTACCCAATTGATATGTATTCAACCTTGAAGGGTGAAGATTTGTATTAGTACCACTGCACAGCGTTGCTGTATCCCGAGCGCTTGTCGTATTTGAGCGCATCTGTAAGAGTTGCGGCGTTGCAGCGGAACGAGAAGTTGTAGCTTGTGTACGGAGCCAGAACCACCGAGCATGACATATTGAAGCAGTGCAGGTCGCGTTGCAGCGACGCTGTAGTCATTGACATCTTGTGCTGGTCGAAGTCGTAGCCAGAAGAGAACGAGATGTTCCATCCATCGCTCAGACGCAGGTTGCCGCTGAAGTTCAGGTTCTGTGAGAACTTGTATGGATAGCGCATCGACTTGGTGTTGAACTTGCCGCTGGTATTCTCGCGCATTGTGATACCGTAGCCGAATGTGAGCGACCATGGCATGTTGAATCGCATATATCCGTCGGCATCGGTCTCAGCCTTGCCTCCACCGCTATTCTTTGCGCTACGTTGGCCTTCTACCATAGTGTCGTCGACGTTCGACTCGATGTCGGTATCGATGCCGTCCTCGTCGTCATTGTTGCGCTTTTTCTTCTTGTCTTCCTCGTCATCGCCTCCGCCAAACCATTTCTTTATCTTTTCAGGTGTCAGCGTGAATGAGAAGTTCTGCGATGTACCCTGGAAGCGTCCGAACTTGCCCATTCCCCAAAGGGTGCGGTTGCCTACGTAAGGCTTGCCGTCCTTGTCCAGCTCGTAGGCATACGATGCGAATACGGCATTCATGTTGAACGTGTAGTTCTTCCACCACTTCAGTCGTATGCGCATTGTTAGGTCGGACAGTGGATGATAGTCAGTGGCAAGATTGTAGCTCATAGCCAGACCGAGTTCGTCGATGAGCGATATCTTCTTGATACCGGTACTGTCCTTGTCGCTCTTTATCTTCATCTCGACATTGTTAGCGATATCAAACGAGATGTTGCCTGTCTTGCCCTTGCCCGGCACGCCGTAGAGCTGTCCTTCGTATGGCGAATACTCAACGAGGTCGACCGAACCGTCGGCATTGGTCTTCTGATAGGTCTTATAATAGCCGTAGCGTCCCTGTCCGAAGTCAGGTGCATAGCTGAAGCTTACGCTCGGGGTGATGACGTGGCGTATGGTCTGAATCTTGTCGCCGAATATTTTGCGGTTCGGAGTGAAGAAACCGTAGAGCTTTGTCGACGCACTGATAGACATGTTATAGTTGTATACGTTGTTGAATCCGTATATGGTGTCGCACGCCTCTTTTTGTGCGGTCTCGTCCCACGAGCGCATAATCTTGTGCGTGTACATGCGGTCCTGGAAGTTGAACGATGGCGACACGTTGATATAGTTGAACAGTGTGAAGTTACCGCTGATTGGGATAGAGTGGTTCCATCCGTTGCGCCAGTCCTTTATCAGGTTCGACTTGAGGAAGCGGTCTTCCTTGGTGTCGATGCGGTTGGATATCTGTCCGGTGTACGACATCGAAATCTTCTCATACCAACGTTCATCGCCAGCTGCGTGCTTGCGCTTGAACGGATAGAATCGCGAGAGCGAGATATTGAGGTCGGGCAGCGTTACAGACAATGTAGAGTCGCGCATGTTCTGCGAGAGGTTGGCAGTAGAGCTGAGCGAGAGTCCGATGCTTGAGAATGTTGTGCTCCACGATACAGATGATGTACGTGTCGACTGCGACAGTGTCTGTGGGTTATACAGTGAGTTGAGATTGTTGCGCTCGTAGCTCGATGTGGCGAAGTTGACACTTGCCGAGAGCGAGCTGTACGGGTTGGCTTTGGCATCCTGGCGATGACTCCACTGCACCTTGAACGATTTCTGCTCCGAATAGTCGGGCATGTTCTTGTCGCCGGTCTTAGTATTCTGATAGCTCAGGAAGAAGCTGCCCGAATAGCGGTAGCGTTTGTTGTAGTTGCTTGCTGCCGACAGTCCCCACGAGCCCTTTGTGTATATTTCGCCGAGGAGCTTGAGGTCCCACTTGTCGTTGATGGCAAAGTAGTAGCCACCGTCGCGCAGGTAGAATCCGCGGTCGCTCTCGTCGCCGTATGTTGGCATGATGAATCCCGACGAATAGCTCTTGGTGAACGGGAAGAATCCGTAAGGAATAGCCAATGGCAGCGGCACATCAGCCACAACGAGATATGCCGGACCGAAGGTTACGTCCTTGCCCGGGCGCACCTTACCACGCGATAGAGCAATGTAGAAGTCGGGATGCTTCTTGTCGCAGGTAGTGTAGCGGCCGTGCTGCAGGTATACGTCGCCGTTGGCACTACGCTTAGATATTTCGCTTTGCAGAAAACCGTCTTCCTGCTGTGTATATACTTTCGAAATAAGACCCTTCTTTGTCTTGAAGTTGAAAGCCATGGTGTCGCTCTCGTATTTGTCCTGTCCCATGCTGAACACGGGAGTACCCACCAGCGTGTGTCCGGTAGAGTCGGTAGTGTCGCGTGTTCCCGTGGCATGTACGAGCGACGAGTCGAGGCTCATGTGTATCTTCTCGGCTTCGAGGTCCATGTTCTCATATTTCACCTTCGACTGTCCGTATAGCAGTGCTGTCTTCGACTTGGCGTTGTATACGAGTGAGTCGGAAGCTTCATACTGTACTGGCGAGTTGATGCCGTTGGCACGCTGGCGGTTGATAGAGTCGAGACGAATGGAATCGTCGATAGCGCGGTTGTGGTGATATATTGCAAGTTGCAGTGAGTCCATCTTAGTGGTGTCGACAATCTCGCGTCCTAACGAGTCGCGCATGATTGTGGCTATACTGTCCTTAATGGAGTCGGATGCCACGGCTGTGGTGTCGCTTGAGGTAGCCTTGCGCACTTTCTTGCGTTGTGAGTAAGGCATGTCGGCAGCAGCCATCACGAATATGACGGCACACAAAAGAAGGGCTATGACGGTCTTGGTTCTCAATTTTGCTGTATATTATAATGTGTTATTACAAATCCGGCTCAAACATACGTTTCATCTCGCGAAAGCGTGCAAGTGTTTCGCCGCCGAATTTGCTTAGACTTTTCTCTGCCTGTTCTATTGTCTTCTCGCGGTCGAGACGTGTCTTCGAGAAGAACTTGTCGGCATAGCAGATGAGTTTCTCCTCAATGGTCTCTGGTTGGAGATCGTGGTGGGGCAGAGGCAGGTTTTGCGACACGATGTCGTCGAGCGTAAGTCCGGCTCCGGTGTGTCGTTCGCACACTCGTGCGTAGCTTTCGGGCAGACCCTCGGCGCGCAGCATTTCGGCTCCGCACACGCCGTGTCGTATGTATGGCTCGGTGCCATGGCACTCGATGCTGGGTGCGTCGACACGTACGATTCCTATGTCGTGCAGCATGGCTGCATTGCGTACAAAGTCGGTGTCGATGTTTAGTTCGGGGTGCATAGCAGCAATCCGTAGCGCACGTTGCGCCACCGATTCGCTATGAGTAAGGAGGATGTGGCGCAGTGCACCGCATCCTCCATAGTATTTGTCAATAATCTGTTGGTACATATTTCATGTTTACTCGTGCTCACGCTCGATGTAGGCGATAACGTCGCCCTTCGATACCTTTGAGCCGCGCTTTGCGTTGATTTCAACAATCTTGCCGCCCAAAGCTGCGGGCACTTCAACGAACTCACCCCAAGGAGCCTGGATGTAGCAAAGTACGTCGCCCTCCTTGTATTCCTTGCCGATGAACGGCTCGACAGTAGGAGCGCACTCGCCCTCGCCTGAGAACTCCCAGTAGATGTCGCCCTTAACCGGAGCAACAATGGCATCCGCCTTGGCGTGCTTGTAAGCGCTGAGCTGCTCGGGTGAAAGGTTGGCGCCGAGCTTGGCATCCTTCAGTTTCTGGAGGTCAGCAAGGAAGTTCTTCTTAGCCTGTCCGCTCTTATAGTTGCGATACTGCTCCGGATGCATGGCAAGCTCGAAGAGCTCTTCGTCGTCCTGACCATACTCCCATCCGTTCTCGTCCATCTCCTTGCGGAAGTCGTCGAGAGCGTCGGTGAGCAATGTGTGAGCGTCTACGTCGGTGAATTCGCGACCCTGCTTCTGTGCAAGCTCAACGAGCTCTGGGTCAATAGTGCCAGGTATCTTACCCGACTTGCCGAGAATCATACCCCACATCGACTCGTCCATCATCACGAAGCGGCCCTTGCCCTGCTCGATGGTGAGGAGGTTCATCAGTGCGATGTTCTTGACATACTGCGAGAACGGTGTCACCAGTGGAGGATAGCCTACGCGCGGCCATACATACTCTACCTCGTCAAAGAGCTTGATGAGGAGGTCGTCCATAGAGAGCTCGTCCTCGCCCTTCTTCTTGCGTACGTTGTTGATAGTGGTGCGCATACCGCCGAGGTCGGCCATCATAGAGCCCATCATACCGCCAGGCAGACCGCAACCGAGCAGAAGCGATGACATGATCTTGTTGCCGGGGTTGATGAAGTATCCGAGCCACTCGTCGATGAACTCCTGAGTGAGAGCACGGGCCTTCATATATGCCGACATGTTGATTTCGGGAACCTCGAAGCCCTCGTTCTTCAACATGCTGATTACAGAGATTACGTCCGGATGAACCTTACCCCATGACAACGGCTCGATAGCTGTATCGATGATGTCGGCACCGTTGTTGCACACCTCAAGGATAGAAGCCATTGAGAGGCCAGGACCTGAGTGACCGTGATACTGGATGATGATTTCAGGATACTTGTCCTTGATCATCTTTGTCAGCTTGCCGAGGAATGCGGGCTGGCCGATACCTGCCATATCCTTCAAGCAGATTTCCTCTGCACCGGCTGCTATCACCTGGTCGGCGATGTTCATGTAGTATTCCAGTGTGTGAACAGGAGAGTTGGTGATGCACAGTGCACACTGCGGAGTCATGCCGCCTTCCTTAGCCCACTTGATGCTGGGGATGATATTGCGAACGTCGTTCAGTCCGTCGAAGATACGTGTGATGTTGGTACCCTGCTTTGCCTTTACCTTATACATAAGGGCGCGAACGTCGTCGGGCACGGGATACATACGCAAAGCGTTGAGACCACGGTCGAGCATGTGGGTCTTGATGCCTACCTCGTTGAAAGGCTTGCAGAAGGCGCGCACAGCATCGTTTGGATTCTCGCCGGCGAGAAGGTTTACCTGCTCAAAGGCACCGCCGTTGGTTTCAACACGGGCGAAACAACCCATCTCGATGATAACGGGAGCGATGCGCTCCAACTGGTCTTTGCGTGGCTGGAACTTGCCAGAAGACTGCCACATATCTCGATAAACGAGACTGAACTGGATTTTCTTTTTCATCTCTATTATTTTATTATTATAGATTTTTCGTTGATTACCTTATTCTATATACGAAAGAATGCACCCTGATATGCGCAACATAAACGTCTGTGATACATAGGCATAGTCTTTCAAATGTGCAAAATTAGGGAAAAAAATCCAAATCATAGGTATTACGGAACGATTTTTAGTAATGTTAAGTGTTAAATGTTAAGTGTTAATGTCAAAGCAACTGTGCTATTTGTCAGGGCAAAATGAATGATAGATAACAATCTGAAACTTGCCGGATGATAGTGGTTGTTGTATTTTAAACTTTTTGTTTAAAGTAGGTTTACTTATGTATAAAAAATAAGTAATAATGTTTCATTATGTTAGTATAACATCGAAAAACATACGTTATTGATACTTTTGTTGTTCGATTTGTAAGGTGTGTTGGTAGAAAATACGTGAATTTTTATCTTTTGTTAAACATTTACTTGCTTCGTATTTACATTATCGCTATATTTGCGAAATAAAATCGAAATATTTGTAAATCAATCCTAAATACTTACGAATACTAACCGAATCCTCATTATTAATACTAATTTATAGAGAGAGCTTATGGAAAAAAGATTAGCATTTTTAATCCTTTGCTTCGCCAGCTTATTGTTTGGGGGGGGTAAAGCGATGGCTCAATCCGTTATTACGGGTACAGTACTTTCAATTGAAGACGAGACTCCTGTTGTAGGTGCGTCTGTTAAAGTTCAAGGCACCAATGATGGGGCTGTTACCGACATGTATGGTCGGTTCAGTCTTAAGAATGTTAAGTCAGGTACAAAACTTGTAATTTCATACATCGGTATGAAGACAAGAACTGTTATGGCTCGTCAGAACATGCGTGTAATACTTGAAAATGACTCTAAGGCTCTTGATGAAGTGTTGGTGCAGGTGGCGTATGGTGCTGCCAAGAAGTCGACACTTACCGGTGCCGTTTCGCAGGTAGACAGCAAGCAGATTGAGGTTCGACCAGTGTCGAGCGTTACTTCTGCTCTTGAGGGTTCTACTTCGGGTGTGCAGATTAACAGTACATACGGTCAGCCAGGTTCAGAGGCTACAATCCGTATTCGTGGATTTGGCACCGTCAATGGTTCTTCAAGTCCTCTCTATGTGCTCGACGGTGTACCTTTCGGTGGTAACATTTCCGATCTTAACTCAAGTGATATTGAGAGTATCACAGTGTTGAAGGACGCTGCTTCGTGCGCCCTCTACGGCAACCGTGCTTCTAACGGTGTTATTCTTATCACATCTAAGCGTGGTAAGGGCGACCGTATGAGCTTCAACCTGAAGATTAATCAGGGTACATACTCACGTGGTATCAAGGAGTATGACTTGCTCAATGCCAACGAATTTATGGAGACCAACTGGCTGAATATGCGTAATGCTCGTATTACTGCTGGTGACGATATGGCTACAGCTAATGCTTATGCTACTAACAACCTTATCAAGGAAAGACTTTATCTCAACATCTACAACAAGGCAAACGACCAGTTGTTCGATGCCAATGGTAAGCTTGTTTCTGATGCACGCATACTCGACGGCTATGCCGAAGACCTTGATTGGTATGACGAGGCTGTGCGCAGTGGCTATCGTCAGGAGTACAGCTTCAGTGGAAGCCATGCCTCTTCTAAGAGCGACTATTACTTCTCTGTTGGCTATCTTGACGAGAAGGGTTATGTAACCAATTCTGACTTCAACCGTCTTACAGGTCGTGCTGCTTTGAATTTCCGTCCGAGAAATTGGTTCAATACAGGCTTTACAATTGCGGGTAGCCACCAGAAGACAAATTCTACAAGCGGTGATGATGCAAATTCTTTCACCAACGTATTTATGTATTGCCGCAATATTTCGCCTATCTATCCTGTACACTTGCACAATGCTGACGGTACTTATCGTCTGGACGCATCGGGCAACCGACAGTTTGACCCCGGACAGTACACAGCTGACGACGGCTCTGTAATACAGACACGTAACCAGTATGCCGACCGCCATGTGATTTGGGAGAACCTCTTGAACAAGAGCCGTACATTCCGCAACACTCTTCAGAGTTCAGCATACATGGACTTCAAGTTCCTCAACGACTTCACATTTACTGTTAAGGGCGAGATGAACGTGCGCAATCAGGAGTATCGCTCATACGACAATGCCATTATCGGTAACGGTAAGGGTAACAATGGTCGTTCGTCACGAAGCATTTATCGCTACAAGAACTGGACTTTCCAGCAGCAGCTCAACTGGAACCACAAGTTTGGCGACCACAACGTAAGCGTATTGCTCGGTCATGAGAACTACAGCTACTTCTATGACTATACATATATTTATAAGACCAATCAGACATTTGAGGGTAAGGACAACCTGAGCAACTTCAACAACCTGACTTCGGGCGACGGCTACAGCGACCGTTATCGCACAGAGAGCTATCTGGGTCGTGTACGCTATGACTATAAGGAGAAGTACAATCTTGAGGCTTCGTTCCGTCGCGACGGTTCGTCACGCTTCCATAAGGACAGCCGCTGGGGTAACTTCGGCAGTATCGGTGCCAACTGGGTTATCTCTAAGGAGGAATTCATGAAGCCAATAGAATGGGTCGACAACTTGAAGATACGTGCCGACTACGGTTTGGTAGGTAATGACGCAGGTGCTGGCTACTACTCTTATTTGGCACTCTATGCAGCCGATCAGAACCACAACAGCGGTGCATATTATCTTACACAGCTTGCTAATTCCGAACTTAAGTGGGAGACTGGACAGTCGTTCGGTTTTGGTGTTGATGCTCGTCTTTTCAACCGTTGGAACATCAGTGTTGAATACTTCGACAAGCGCAACAAGGACCTTCTCTTCGACGTATATCTGCCTCTGTCAGCAGGTGCTACATCTTCAAGCTCGGCAGAAGCTACTATCACCAAGAACTTGGGCGTGATTTCTAACCGAGGAATCGAGATCAATACCGATGTCGATATTTACAAGAGTCGTGATTGGACTGTTAACTTCGCAACCAATGCTTCGTTCATCAAGAATAAGATTATCGAGTTGCCAGAGCAGAACAAGGATGGTATCATCTCTGGAGCACAGAAGATTATTGAGGGCAAGAGCCGTTACGAGTTCTATACTTACACATACGTAGGTGTCGACCAGATGACAGGTAACTCTCTGTACAAGGCAAACCTTGAGGACTACTGCGTTAAGGCAGCCGACGGAACAGTAATCGGCAACCCCAAAGGCAGTGACATCACCTCGAAGACCGTTCATATCGGCGATAAATACTATGTGAACAACACTACATATGCCATTAAGGAATTCCAAGGCTCAGCCATTCCTAAGGTATACGGCAGTTTCACACCGTCTGTGAGATTCCGCGACCTTACCCTGTCGGCTATGTTCACTTATTCATTGGGTGGCAAGATATATGATGGTGTATATGCAGGACTTATGGCTACAGGTACTTCAGCCTATAACAACCACAAGGATATCCTTAACTCTTGGAATGGTGTTCCTGAAGGCATGACTGAAGATTCGCCCAACCGTATATGGTATGGTGGCATTCCGCAGGTCAACAGTACTACAAGCTCTGACAACAACGGAACATCTTCAAGATGGATTACCAGTGCCAACTATATTGTTTTGAAGAACATCAATATGAGCTACTCATTGCCAAAGGCATGGGTTAAAGCTCTTACCCTTGAGTCGGTACGCTTCAACTTCGCTTGCGAGAATGCTTTCACCAGCACCAAGCGTAGAGGTCTCAACCCGCAGCAGGGATTCAGCGGTTTCCAGTACAACTATCTTGTGACACCACGCGTGTTCACAGTTGGTCTGGATGTTAAGTTCTAATTTTTTTCACTGACATTAAAATCTTGCAACAATGAAAAAAGCATTATATATATTATCGGCTTGTGCATTGATGCTCACAGCTTCATGTAGTAGCGATTATCTTGAACTACAGCCGAACTCATCAGCCAGTACGGGTACTATCTTCGAAACTACCGACAATGTAAAGTTGGCTGTCAATGGTCTGTCAAGGCTTATGACCAAACAGTATCTGGGTCAGCAGGGATGTAATGGTGAGGGTACAATACGTACATGGTATGGCAACTATCCTGGCAACGACTACCAGAAGAGCAATCTTACAGGATGGTCGTCTATCATCAACAGCCTGTTCCTGGAGCGTTCAACTTCTTTGTACGACTATTATCCTTGGTTCTATTATTACAAGGTGATTGGCAATGCCAATTCTGTAATCTGTCGTACTGACGATGCTGCTGGCACTGACAATGAGAAAGCATTCTTGAAGGCCCAGGCACTTACTTTCCGTGCCTATTGTTATTCGCAGTTGCTGCAGCTGTACTCTAAGCGATGGATGGACAGCAACAATGGCAGTTCGCGTGGCGTGGTATTGCGCATTGACGAGTCGAAGGACGAGTTGCCTACATCTACTCAGGCTCAGTGCTATGAGCAGATATATAAGGATCTTGACGAAGCGATAAAGTACTACACTGAGTGCGGTATTGACCGTGGCAAGGACGAGAAGCATCTGCCCAATATTAATGCTGCCTATGCTGTATACGCCTATGCAGCCCTTCATCGTGAGGATTGGGCTACTGCAGCCAAGTATGCCAGAATGGCGCGCGAGGGTCATCCGCTCTTATCTGGTAAAGATTATCCTGAAAGCGGATTCAGTGCTGACAACGACGAGTGGATATGGAATGTGTTTAGCACTGAGGAGGAGACTCTTTATTTCTACCAGTTCTTTGCTTTTGAGTCGTCTAACTCAAGTGCCAATATTTGCCGTAACTATCCGGTAGCAATCAGCAAGGAATTGTACGATCAGATTCCTGAAACTGATGTTCGTCGCGGTATGTTCCTCGCTCCTATGGAGGGTGAAAGCTACGATCCTGCTACAGGATTGGCAGGTAAAGCTATGACTAAACGTGCAAGAAAGGATTTTGCAGGCAAGTTGTTTGGTACTACTAAGGTATTTGCCTACATGTCGTTCAAGCATCTTGTACAGGCACAGCCTGGTGTAGGCGAGTTTGCTCTTTTCCGCGCTTCCGAAATGTATCTTATCGAGGCTGAGGCTTACTGTCATATGCCTGGTAAGGAAAGCGAAGCACAGGGATTGTTGTGTAATCTCAACCACGATTCGGGTCGTGATCCAAATTATGTTTGTACAAAGACAGGTCAGGACTTGCTCGACGAGGTACGTCTCTATTACCGTATAGAGATGTTCGGCGAGGGTCGCGACTGGTTCAACTACAAGCGTTGGGGATTGCCTATCGTGCGCCACGATGCGTCTCATGGTGGTAGCTTCCATAAACAGTTTGCTGTTACTATCAATCCTCAGGACAGCAATGGTTGGACATGGGTGATTCCTAACAAGGAGATTGACTATAATACAGCTATCTCAAGCCCGTTGGAGTAATGGGCAATTGGTGAATTTATAATTTAATTAGAACCCGTGGGGGCGTGTCGTGGTGGCACTCCCCCTTTTCTCGTTAATAATAACTAATGATAACATGAAAAGAAAATTGTTGACTCTGGGCCTGTGTCTGGCTACTTGCTTAATGGCATACGCCCAAAAGAAACCGTTGGACCATACGGTGTACGACGGATGGAAAGGTATTGCCAACACACAGATGACTTCCGACGGACGATACCTTCTGTACGAAGTGAATCCGCAGGAGGGCAACGGTCAGCTGGTGGTGCGACGACTGAGCGACGGAAGCGAGCTCCTGTTGCCACGTGGCTATAAGGCCAACATCGCTACAAACAACCGCACTGCGTGCGTACTGATAAAGGCTCCATACGCTGAGATACGCAATGCCCGAAAACGCAAGGTGAAGAAGGACAAGATGCCGAAGGATTCGCTTGCCATAATCAATTTCGACGAGTGGACCATCAGCAAGTACGAGCGCATCAAGTCGTACAAGACGGGCATTGACAACAACGATGTGGTGGCTTACATCCATTCGCGCAAGCCCAATAAGAACAAGAAGAAGGCTGCGCGCGAACGCCTCGACGGCGATGTGCTTGTTGTGGTGAATACACTCACTGGCAAGCAGACCGAGGTGAAGAATGTGTCGGAATATGCTATCAATGCCGACGCAAGTAGCATGACGGTACTGGTGAATCCCGACAAGAAGAACAAGAAACTTAAGTCGTCGGCAACTATCTACGACTTGCCTACAATGACTATGTCGGTGCTCTCGCAGGGAAAGAAGTACTACGGCGGTGCTCGATACAGCGTTGACGGCAGTAAGATAGTGTTCCTTGCTTCTACCGACACCATTACGACAGGCAACAAGCACTGTTCGCTCTTTTATGTGAGCAACGGGCTGTCGAGCGAGATTATACCGCAAGGCTATAGCCGCAATCTGCCAAGCGGATGGGGACTCAATGAGAACAGTGCTCCTGAGTTCTCGCAAGACGGACGTCGTGTGTTTATAGGTGTGGCACCGTATATCGCACCTAATGATTCGAGCATCATTGATGTTGAGACAGCGCAGGTGGATATCTGGAACTATAAGGACTATCAGATACAGCCGCAGCAGAAGGTGAATGTAGCCAATGCCAAGCGCAAGACTTATCTTAGCGTAATCAATCTGTCGGATCCCAATCAGATTGTTCCGCTCACAACTGCCATGTGGGACAGAGTGACTGTGATGAATCAGGGCAATTCGGAGTGGGCACTGTCGCAAGACAAGACCAGATACTACATACAGTCGCAGTGGGACGACGATGAGTTCAAGGACATCTCGTTGGTGAATGTCAACACAGGCAAGCGCGTCAGCATTGCCGAGAAGATAAATGCAATGGCTATGTCGTCGCCCGATGGCAAGTATGTCCTTTGGTACAATCTGAGCGATTCGGCTTATTTCTGCTATAATGTGGCAAGTGGAAAGACGGTGAATCTGACTCGTCAGACAGGCGTAAACTTCTACGACGAGACCGACGACCATCCTAACTTCCCGCCACCGTATGATACCGACCCCTTATGGACCAATGCCGACCAGAGCGTGCTTATCAGCGACCGCTACGATGTGTGGAAATTCAATCCCGACGGCAATGGATTCCAGAACCTTACCAATGGCAACGGACGCAAGTCGAACATCCAGCTACGTCATCGTGTGTACGACCGCCACGCTCCACGCCTCTCAAAGCTGTGGACCAATAAGGACGCAGTCGACGAGAATGCACTGCTCTATATGACTGCTTTCGACGAGACTACGAAGAAGAACGGATTTGCCACGGTACGTGTCAACGACAACAACTCATACCGTCTGAATGTGCTTGATACCTTCAGTTACGTAAACGTTTATAAGGCAGGGGCTGCCGACGTGATGGCTTATCAGAAAGGCAACTTCAGCAATGCCTATAACATGCACTTGAGCGACGCCGCTTTTGCACAGGAGAAGTGTGTGAGCGATATCAATCCGCAGATGAAGCAATACTCATGGGGCCATGCCCAGCTGGTACACTGGAAGGCTTACGACGGAACTCCGCTCGACGGACTGCTGTATGTGCCCGAAGGCATTGAGCCAGGAGCCAAGTTGCCAATGATGATTTACTTCTACGAGAAACGTTCGGAGACACTCTACAATCATATCGATCCGCGTCCGAGTCGTTCAACTGTCAACCTTGCCTTCTATTGCAGTCGCGGGTACGTAGTGTTCGTTCCGGACATAGTATATAAGGTGGGCCATCCGGGCGAGAGTGCATACAACTGTATCGTGTCAGGTGCCAAGGCTATGTGCAGCCAGTTCAACTTCATCGACAGCACACGAATGGCTATTCAGGGACAAAGCTGGGGAGGCTATCAGACAGCCTATCTCGTTACACGCACCAATATGTTCTGCGCTGCCGGAGCCGGAGCGCCCGTGAGCAACATGACATCGGCTTATGGCGGTATACGTTGGGGGTCGGGTGTGTGCCGACAGATGCAGTACGAACACGGACAGAGCCGAATCGGTGCAACCCTTTGGGACAAGGGCGGACTCGACCTGTATCTTGAAAACTCTCCGCTGTTCGGTGCTAACCGTGTGGAGACACCGTTGCTCATCATGCACAACGATAACGACGGTGCCGTGCCATGGTATCAAGGCATTGAGTACTTCATGGCGTTGCGTCGATTGGGCAAGCCTGTGTGGATGCTGCAGTACAACCGCGAGGAGCACAACCTTGTGGAGCGTCGCAACTGCAAGGACTTGAGCATACGTCTGCAACAGTTCTTCGACCACTATATGAAGGGTGCGCCCGAGCCAGCATGGATGAAATATGGAGTGCCGGCTACACGCAAGGGACAGTATCTTGGCACCGAACTCACCGAATAAAACGGCAAGTTGGCGTTTGAAATAATTTTTTTTGTGTACCTTTGCCTATACATATACACATAAAACAGAATACATATGAAGACAATAAACACACGTCGTAGCATACGCAAGTATGCCGACAAACCCGTAGACGACCAGTTATTGCGCCGATTGCTGGCTGAGGCTGAGCGCACGCAGACCATGGGCAACCTGCAGTTCTATAGTGTTGTGGTGACACGCAGCGACGAGATGAAGCGCCGTCTGGCTCCTGCTCATTTCAATCAGCCTATGGTCACCGAGGCACCTGTATTGCTGACGTTCTGCGCCGACACTCGCCGCACCTCCGTATGGTGCAACAACCGTCAGGCTGTGCCGGGTTATGACAATATGCTTTCGTATCAGAATGCAGCCACCGATGCTCTGCTCTTCTGCCAGACATTCTGCAATCTGGCTGAGGAGGAGGGATTGGGATGCTGCTTCCTTGGCACTACGGTCTACATGCCGCAGATGATTATCGACACATTGCAGCTGCCCGAGCTTGTGGTTCCGGTTGCAACGATTACGTTGGGATGGCCCGACGAGCAGCCCGAACTTACCGACCGACTTCCGCTTGACGCTATCATGCACAGCGAGACCTATCACGACTATACGCCCGAAAGCATCAATCGGTTCTATGCCGAGAAGGAAGCGCTTGAGGAGAGCAAGGAGTTCTGCCGCATCAACAACAAGCAGACGCTCGCCCAGGTGTTCACCGATTGTCGCTACACCAAGAAGGACAATGAGGCTATGTCTGCCGGATTGATGGATGTGTTGCGCCGTCAGGGATTTCTGAAGTAATGATAACAACTATCGAATGACTAAGACATTATCCCTATACGAACTCAACTCTATCGTGACTTCGGTCATTGACATCGACATGTCGGGCGATTATTGGGTGGTGGCAGAGATTTCCGAACTGCGGGAGGTGCGTGGCCATTGCTACATGGAGCTTGTCGAGAAGGACGAACTCTCAAACACGCCCATTGCCAAGGCCTCTGCCAAGTGTTGGGCATCACGATGGAGTATGCTCCGACCTATGTTCGAGCGCATCACCGGACAGCGGTTGCACGCCGGAATGAAAGTGATGTTGAGCGTGCATGCTCAGTTTCATGCTGCCTATGGGTTCTCATGGATAGTGTCCGACATCAATCCCGAATATACGATGGGCGACCTTGCTCGCCGACGTCAGGAAATAGTGGCTCAGCTGAAGGCCGAAGGAGTGTTCGACCTTCAGCGTGAGCTTGCTCTTCCTATGTTTGCCCAGCGCATTGCTGTGGTGTCGAGCGACGGGGCTGCAGGCTATGGCGACTTCTGTCGTCAGCTTGCCGACAACAGTGTGCATTATATATATAATGTGGAATTGTTTGCTGCTACGATGCAGGGCGAGGCTGTGGAGCGTAGCGTCATTGCCGCTCTCAATCGCATATACAGTCGACACGACAGTTTCGACGTGGTGGTGATAATACGTGGTGGTGGCGCTACGAGCGACCTTTCGGGTTTCGATACGCTTGCGTTGGCTGAGAATGTTGCCAACTTCCCGCTTCCCGTCATAACGGGTATTGGTCACGACCGCGACGAGAGTGTTCTCGATATGGTGGCTCATACACGTGTCAAGACGCCTACAGCGGCTGCACAGTTGCTCATTGACAACCTCGCTCGCACCGAATCTATGATTGATGCGGCACGCCAAAGTATTGTCGACTGCATGCAGCGACGCATGCAGCACGAACGGGTCAGGGTGGAGTCGCTCTCGGCTCGCATCCCCGTGATGTTCTCATTGGTGAAGACCAAGGAGGAGGCTCGTGTTGATATGCTGTCGCGACGCATCGAGGCTGCCACTCAGCGACGCATAGCTACGGCACTGATGCAGATAGACAGCTTGCAGGCTAAGCTGCAGTCGGCTGTCAACAGGCAACTTGTGGATGCTCGTCATCGTCTGCAACTCATAGAACAGCGTGTTGAGGCTGTCAATCCTGAGCGACTTCTGCAGCGCGGCTACAGCATCACTACATACAACGGACGTGCTGTGCGCAATGCCACGGAACTGCCCGAAGGGGCTGTTGTGGAAACGCGTGTAGAGAAAGGAAAATTCACTTCGGTAGTAACCAAAAACAAATGATTATGGCAAGAGAAATGAAATATGAAACGGCAATGAACCAGTTGCAGTCCATTGCCGATAAGATGGAGAATGGGGAGCTTGACATTGACTCGCTCTGCGAGCAGTTGAAGACAGCGCAGAAGCTTATAAAGTTGTGCAAGGACAAGCTCACCAAGACCGACGCCGAGATAAAGGCAGTGCTGGATGAGAAGTGTTGAATGTTGAATGTTGAGTGTTGAATGTTAGGTGTTGAGTGTTGGGCGTTAAGTGTTTAATTCAAAATTGAATAATTCACAATCGCAGGCGTAGCCGAGAACAATTCAAAACTCAAAACTCAAAATTCAAAACTCCTATAAACGCCAAAGCTTCTCGCCACGTATAGTGAGGGGCATTTCGATGTTGTCGGTGAATAGCATACCGGTGCCCAGACCTTGTGGCATACTGATGTTGGGACCATATACGTCGGCGGCCAATTGTGCCACGGCGTTGAGTCCGACATTACTCTCAAGCGCACTCGTTATCCACGAACCTATGCTACGTTGGTGTGCCATGTCTATCCATTCGCGTGTGCCGCGTATTCCGCCGTGCAGCGATGGTTTCAGTATTATGTATTGCGGACGTATGGTGTCGAGCAGTTCCTGCTTCATTCCTGGCATGTTAACGCCTATCAGTTCTTCGTCGAGAGCAATAGGTATAGGCGATATTGCGCACAGTTGCGCCATACGTGCCCATTGATGCTGGCGTATGGGTTGCTCTATTGAGTGGATGTCGTAGCGTGCCAGCTGGTCGAGTCGGCTTGGCGCATCTTCGAATGTGAATCCGCCGTTGGCATCGACACGCAATTCTATCTGTTCTTTTGTGAAAGCCTGGCGTATATGACGTATCAGGTCAAGCTCGCTATCGAATTCGATAGCACCAATTTTCAGTTTTACGCAGTGGAATCCTGCTTTCATCTTCGATTCCAGTCGGGCAAGCATCTCGTCGTGACTGCCCATCCATACCAGTCCGTTTATTGTTATACCTTCCTCGCCACGTGCAAAAGGAGTGTCGAAGAGCAGACCGTTTCCGCCGTTCTGCAGGTCGGTCATGGCTGTCTCTATGCCGAAGAGAATGGAAGGGTAGGGGCGCAGCATTTCGTAGTTGACGTTGCCCGTCAGTTCTATCATACGGCAGACCGACTCCAGGGTCTTCTCGTATTCGGGACGTGCGTCGCAACTAAGGTCGGGCAGAGGAGCACATTCGCCCACGCCCTTGCATCCCGGACGCTCGCTGTCCTCAATCTCTACAAACCACGACTTGCGTGTGTTGTATACTCCGCGCGATGTTCCGGCAGGCTGCTTGAAGTGCAGCGTGCGCGGCGTGATGCTTATCTTGTATCTCATTATTCTTATTGTTGGTTGATGTGTGGGGTATATCAGTCTTCGGTACGTCCTATAGTCATAATGCTTATCTTCACATCCTCGAGTTTCGCTATTTCCGTTGCGCAAGTGCTTAGGGTAGCTCCAGTGGTTATGATGTCGTCGATGAGCAGAATGTGCAAGCCGCTCGGATGCTTGCCTTGTTTCAGTGCGAAGGCACCGCTTACGTTTGTTGAGCGTGATGTAGCTTTGGTCAGCGTCTGACTTTGGGTGTAACGCACGCGCTCAACAATGTCCTCACGCACCGGTATATGAGTCAGTTCGCTTATGCCGCGTGCCACCTCATAGCTTTGATTGTATCCACGTTCGCGTCGGCGCTTTTTGTGTAGTGGCATAGGCACAATTGCATCAATGCCGTCGAAGAATCCCGACGGCATATAGTCGGCTGCCATCATTCGTCCTAAATCCTCACCAATGTCGTCGCGTCCGCCATACTTCAGTCGGTAGATGATGTTGGCGAACGGTGTGTGTGGATGATATTTCACGAACGAAGCACACCGCTCCACCGGCACCAGTCCCCACAACCGTCGTGCTGTGTGGTTGTCGTAGGGCGACGAGGCGTCGTCGGTGCGTGGCAGCAGAGCGTTGCATGTGGTGCACACGAGTCGTTCGTTGATAGCAAGCCGGGTGCCGCATATTTCGCAGGCACGCGGTGCTATCATGTCGATTATGCTGCGCCAGAGAGTGAGCAGACGATTCGTTATGGCTGTCTGACTTTTCATTAAGGCAGCTTAGGATACTTGCTGAAGTCGGGCTTGCGTTTTTCGAGGAAAGCCTTGCCACCCTCCTGAGCCTCGTCGAGCATGTAGTAGAGCATGGTGGCATCGCCTGCCAGTTCCTGTATACCAGCCTGACCGTCTAGTTCGGCGTTAAGTCCAGCCTTAATCATGCGCAATGCCAGTGGCGAACGTTCCATCATGATTTGTGCCCATTCTACGCAAGTGTCTTCAAGCTGGTCGAACGGCACAACCTTGTTTACCATTCCCATGCGCTCTGCCTCAATGGCTGAGTACTGACGGCACAAGAACCATATCTCGCGAGCCTTCTTCTGACCTACGATGCGAGCCAGATAGCTGGCACCGAAACCAGCGTCGAACGAGCCAACCTTAGGTCCGGTCTGTCCGAAGATGGCGTTGTCGCTGGCGATAGTGAGGTCGCACATGAGGTGAAGCACGTGTCCACCACCAATGGCGTAGCCGTTGACCATAGCGATGACGGGCTTTGGTAGCGAGCGTATCTGCTTCTGCACATCGAGCACGTTGAGGCGTGGCACACCGTCGTCGCCTACATATCCGCCACGACCCTTCACGTGCATGTCGCCACCCGAGCAGAATGCCTTGTCGCCGGCACCGGTAAGGATTACCACACTGATGCGCTGAGCTTCGCGACACCATGCAAAAGCCTGCGACATCTCCCATGTAGTGCGAGGTGTGAAGGCGTTGCGATAGCGCGGACGGTTGATGGTTATCTTGGCAATGCCGTTGTATTCGTCAAACAATATTTCTTTGAAATCGAAACCTTCGATCTTCTTCCATTCTCTATTTTCCATTATTTTGAATTATGATAGTTTATAATTTGAAGTATTTTTCAAGTGCTTTCACGTCGTCGTTGCTGTCGGTGAACACTTCGAGCAGCATAGGTCGTTCGCTCTCGCGTGTAAGCAATGTCACGATGCCAATCTGCATTTCGTCCATGTTTTTTGCCGAAAGGTAGCCTATATCGTTTTGGGTGCAGATGCCTTGAGCCGTGTTTTCGTGGCTTGCCATTACCAAATCGTCGGCAGCCGGACTGTCGCTGAGTCCTGGCAGTTGTCGGAATATGCCGCCACCGCGATTGTTGAGCAGTATGATACGAAGATTGCCGCGCAGGTTGGAGTTCCAAAGGGCGTTCTGGTCGTAGAAGAAACTCAGGTCGCCTATCACGCAAATCGTCATGTCGGGCGTTGCGAGTGAGAATCCTGCAGCCGTCGACAGCGAGCCTTCTATGCCGTTGACGCCACGGTTGCACCATACATAATGCTGTGCGTAGATGCACGCCAAGCGTACGGCTGAGCTGTTGGCGTAATGTACGCATATATCTATGTCGAGGTCGGCAAGCTGCTCTTCAAAATATTTCACAGTCGCCATCTGCGAGTATTCGGGTGTATAGGCATCTGCATGAGCTGCACATGCGTCGAGGAACGACTGCCAGCGGTCGTGGAATCGGCATTGCTCGTCATTGTCAGTTGCCTCGCACAGACTTGCAAGCAATGCGTTAATACTATCGGTATCGCATTCTACGATGTCGGTCAGCGTCATAAGTGGGTCGTGAATGTCTGCCGCATCGGGCGTGATGAGGCACGACGGAGCCTTGGCATTGCGCAGAAAGCGGCGTGCGGGTTTGCTTACGAGCGTGTCACCTACGTAGACGACGTAGTCGGGATAGTATGCCGTCTTGTCGTCTTCGTCGTCGTTGATGCTGCTGTTGTCGCTGACTATATATCTGATTGCCTCGTCGAAGTGTATGGTCATGTACGAAGGGTTTGACAGCGGTTCGCTCATTACCACATACTTCTCGCTCAGCGAGCGTATTGTCTCGTGCGAAACGGTGCCGTGAGCCAGTTGTCCAATCACAATCATGGGGCGTTTTGCCTCATGGAAAGCGTCGGGCATATCCATCGAAGCGTCCTTGAAAACAGCACGCTTGATGTTGTTGAAGCGGCTGAGTTGGGGCAGTTGCTCGATGTTGAATTCAAAGAGCGGTTCGCTGATGGGCACGTTGATGTGTACGGGTGCGCCCTGTCGGCACGTGGCGAGATGCATGGCTTCGTTGACAAGTCGACGACACAGCCATCGTTCTTCGTCGTTGTGAGGTTCGGGCAGTTGCACAGCCTTGCGCACAAAGCGCCCGAGAGCGTCTGGCTGGGGGATGGTCTGACCGTCGAGTTGGTCAATCCATTGCTGCGGACGGTCGGCAGAAATGACTACAAGCGGAACATGCTGATAGGCTGCTTCAGCCACAGCTGGCATAACGTTGAGCAATGCCGAGCCTGACGTTACGCACACTACTGTAGGCCGTTTAGTGGCTATTGCCAGTCCGAGAGCGTAGAAAGCAGCTGAACGTTCGTCGGTTACGGGTCGGCAGCGTATTGCCTCACACACGCTAAGGTTGTGTACGATGGGTGCGTTGCGGCTGCCTGGGCACACCACAGCGTCGCTGACACCGTATTCCAGGAGCAGCGAAGTCAGTATGTTGACGTTTTCCTTATTGCTGTACATAGTCGAATAGTTTTCTTATAGTATTCATCTTGGCTTCGGTCTCGTTCCATTCGTCCTGCTCGGTGCTGTCTGCCAGCAGTCCGCCTCCGGCAAAGAGCCGGTACACGGCAGAGTCTTCCGCCTCGCTCTCGATGTGCATACATCTTAGTGTTACGAACAGGTGAGTGTCGCCATTCGGATTGAATGGTCCGGCAAAACCGCTGTAGTAGCCACGCGGTTGCGACTCGTTGTCGATGATGAAGCGTCGGGTCTCGTCCTTCGGGATGCCGCATACGGCAGGTGTAGGATGCAGAGCGTCCACCACATTGCCTATGAGCGCAGTGTCGTTCATGCTGAAACGTATGTCGGAGCGCAGGTGTTGCAGGTCGGCAGCATACGTAGTGTATGGTCCTTCGACGTTGATGTCGTCCGAGAATTGCCTTACACATTCGGTGATATACGTTTCTACATATTTCTGTTCACGCTTGTTCTTGTCGCTCCATTCGCCCGTTCCAGGTCGCATAGTGCCCGCCAGAGCCATGGTGTGCATCTGTCCGCAATGTCCGCCAATCAGAGTTTCGGGCGTAGCGACAAGCCATGTGCCGCTGCGCTTGGTAGAATAGAGTGCTATGAACATGCGCGGATAGCGTTGGCAGGCTCGTGCGAACAGCGTCAGTGCGCTTATGCGTGCTGTAGCTGTGAGCCGGGTACTGCGTGCCAATACGATTTTGGCAAATCGTCCCGCCTTCAGTTCAGCGTGGAACCTATTGAAGTCGGCGTTGTATTGCGTGCGTTCGGCAGTGCAGTCGCAGCTGTTCAGCGTGGTCGACAGTTGTGTGTTGTCGGTGGCTGAGACAAGAGTGTGCAGCTGCGAGGGTTCAATCGTTTCCCATTGGGTTGGTACAAGCAGTATGGGCATGTCGGTCGACGGAGCGAAAGGTGCAATGACAAATCCGCTTCGTCCGTTCAGTTCGGCTGCCGTTGACAGTTCTTCAGGCTCGTCGTTCAGTTTGTTGTGAACGACGAGTGTGGTGTTGGGCAGTCGGAAATATACAAAACTCATATTGTCTTATTGTGGGTGCTATTCTTTTTGGGGCTTGCCCACATCCTTGCCTTTCATTACAAAGTTGGTAATCTCTACCGACGAGATGAGTTCGCCGGCTCCGTTACATATTTCGATGTGCCACTGGTGCAGTGTCTTTCCCTTGTGCAGTATGCGTGCAGTGGCAGTCACGGTGTCGCCTTCGCGCACCGCCTTCACATGGCTTCCGCTTACGTTGATGCCCACGCAGATGTTGTTGGGGCACAAAGTCATTGAGCCTACACCGGCAAGGTTCTCAGCCAGTGCCAGTGTGGCGCCTCCGCTGAGAAAACCGAATACCTGACGGTTGCGGCTGTCTACCTTCATTCGTGCCTGACAGGTGTCAGGGTCGGGTGTCGACAGAAATTCCATGCCGAGCGTGTTAGACAGTCCGTCTTGTTTCAGTCGTATCTCTTTAATTCTTTCTATGTCCATATCTTGTTTTTTTATAATTGATGCTCTATCCTTCGCGGAAGAAGTCGAGAGCCTCCTTTATTTCTTCTTCGTTAGCAGTCTGGTTGATGCGTATGTCGCCGACATTGCCCAACAGTGTGAAGTTGATGATGCCCGACGTGTTCTTCTTGTCGTGGTGCATCAGTTCGATGAGTGTCGGGTAGTCGTCGCAGGTGATGTTGAGTGTGCCGTAGTTTTCGCGTATGAAGCGTACGGTCTGGTGCATGCGGTCGGTGGGGAAAGCCGTCTTGCGTGTGCTCATATACAGTTCGCTGATGAGTCCGTATGCTACTGCGTATCCGTGCAGTATCGGTGTGCCGCGTCGCATGGCAAACGATTCGAAGGCGTGGCCCATTGTATGGCCCAGGTTCAGAGCCTTGCGTATGCCATGCTCGTGTGGGTCGGTTTCGACGATGCGCTCTTTCACCTTTATGGATTCTGCCACCATGCGTTGCAGCTGGTTGAGGTCGGGGTTGTCAAGATCGAATGTCACCAGTTCAGCCCATGTACGTTCGTCGGAGATGAGTCCGTGCTTGAGCATCTCGGCATAGCCCGAGCAGATGTTGTCGTGGTCGAGTGTGTCGAGGAATTGTGTGTTGATGATGACGAAGCGGCTGTCGGAGAACACGCCGATTTCGTTCTTCAGTCCGCCGAAGTTGATGCCTGTCTTGCCTCCCACTGAAGCGTCGACCATTGCCAGGAGCGTAGTGGGTATATTGATAAAGTCGATGCCGCGCTTGAATGTGCTTGCCGCAAAGCCTCCGAGGTCGGTCACCATTCCGCCGCCGAGATTTATCATCAGCGAGTGGCGTGTGGCTCCGCCGTTGCTCAGCGCCTGCCATACCTGCGAGAGTGTGTCGAGGTTCTTGTGTGTGTCGGTGGCTTTGATGATTATTGGGGTGCTGTCTTTCAGTGCTTTAAAGTTCTTTATCTTTGGCCAGCACAGTTGTTGTGTCGTTTCATCGGTGAGTACGAATATACGGTCGTGCTCACATTCAGATATGGCGCTCACAAGGTCGCGCTCGAGGTTTCCCGAAATTACTACTTTCTGTTTCATAAGGCTCAACGTGTTTTTTCGTATACTGTTTATTCAAGTACAAATTTAAGTAAAAAACTTGAATAAAGAGTCTTATAAATAAAAAAAGTAGCCCTTCGTAAAAAGGGCTACTTTATAAATGGTTTTTTATTACATCATTGGTCTTCCCATTCGCATCATTGGCATACGTCCGCCTCCTCCGTGCGGATTGCCGCCACCCATTGGTGGGCGTCCATATCCAGGGCGGCGGTTGCCTGGTCCGTCAGGTCCGCCACGTCGTGCCTGCTTGCCTCCGAAGAGGTTGAGACGATAGATGACGTGCAGCATTGCGTAGCTGTTGATAGAGTTATACTCCACGTCGCTGCGGCTCATTGCCGACACGGTGCGCGAGAAGTTGCTCTGATTCTTGAGTATGTCGTAGAACTGGAGTGAGATGGTCAGTGCACGTCCGCGCATAAAACCTTGCGACAGCTGGGCGTTCCATATCAGCTCGTTGGTGTTCATCGACTTGTCTGAATAGCCTCGGCGTGAATTCTGGTGAATGTCGGTCGATAGGCTTGTACCCCACGGAGCGGTCAGGTTGATGGTTCCGCCGTATGCAAACTGCCATGTGTCGAGATTGCTCTGTGGCTGCAGGTTGTTGCGGGCGTGCATATAGTCCATCGAGCCGTCAAGCTCCACCTCAAGCCATGAGTTGCGGAAGCTCATGGCAAGACGTTCGCTTACGCTTGTCGACTTTGTCACGTTGCGCTGCGAGTCGGCGTTGCGGTTGAGCGACAGATAGCCAACACGGTTCTGGTAGTCGACGTTGGTGAATGTGTTGATGTTCCAGTAGCCCGTGGTGTCGATAGCCATATTGAATATGAACATGCCCGAAGCGTTCCAGTTGCCGTTGATGTTCTCTGGTCGGCTTATGCGTCCGCCGGTCTTCTCGTCGTACGTCACCTTGTAGCCGATGGAGTTGCGCGTGTTGGAGTAGTTGACGCTTGTCATTATCGACATCTGGTGTTTCTCGATGTAGTTGTTGTATTCGGCGCGCAGATTGTTGGTGAACGAAGGCTTCAGTCCGGGATTACCCTTGCTGATGTTGAGCGGATCGCTGTCGTCGGTGATGTCGAGCAGGTCGGTCATTGAGGGTTGCGACGTTGAGCCTCGATAGTTGATGCGCAGTCGGCTCACCTTCGAGAATCGGTAGCGGAAGTCGAGTGTCGGCGTGATGTTGGTCACGGTGCGCACTGTGTCTACGTATTTGCCTTGATAGTCCTGTATGAACTTGGATGTCTGCGGCTGCACCTTTACGCCAAAGTTGAGCTGATACTTCTGTCGTAGCATGCGGAACATCAGGTCGATGTCGTGCGTGTAGTTCTTGTACTCTGAGTAGCGGCTCAGTGATTTGTCCTCATATTCGGTATAGGGCTTGTCGAGCAGATTCAAGTAGCTGTCCCACTGGCGGTATTGCGGAGTGAGAGAGCCGAAGAAGTTCTCGCCCAGATTGGAGAAGTCGTATGTAGCACGGTCGCTCTTGCTGTACGAGTACTTGAACTGATAGCTCATCTGCAGGAACGTAGCCTTCCACAGCGGTTCGCTGTATGTAGTCTGTACGCTGTAGCTGTACGTCTTGGTCGGCGTCACGTTGTAGCGGTTGGTCTGATATGTAGAGTCGGCGAGAGGGTTGTCCTTCATCTTTATCTGATATAGATGGACGTTGTTGGTAGATAGCGACTTGCTGTCGCCGTCCTTATAGCTGAAGTCACCGCGCAGCGTCACGTTGCGTCCGCGGTTGCCCAGTTTGCGGTTTAATTGCAGCATTCCGCCAAACTGCTTGTTGTCGCTGTAGCTTATCGAGTTTGACTTTGATGTGTTCACCATCTTGCTGGCTTCTGCCATTGTGCTGATGCCCTTGTCCGACAGTGGGTCGTCGGTGTACGAGTATGGGTCGTCGTTGAACTGTGCTGAGGTGGAAGCCGAGCATCCGTCGCTTGACGACAGACTCATCGACGGGCGGAACATGATGTTGGTCATCGTGTCAGGTTTCCACTCGAATCGCATCTGTGCATTCCATGAGTTGCTGCGCGAGAACTGCTGGTTGAGCGAATTGGCAAACGACTTCGACGAACTCACGAAGTTCTCTGATGACGACTTCGATTGTGTGTTGCCGTTACGATGGTTCCATCTCACCGAACCGTCCCACGAGAATGTCTTGCCATTGTCGTAGTTGAAGTTGGTGCCCACCATTTTTGATGTGTTCAGACCGTTGCGTCCGCGTCCGAACGAGCCGCGTCCGAATCCCATGTCGTTGGTGTTGTTGAGCGAGCCGAATCCCATTACGCGTATCTTCGAGTTGAAGTAGGCTCCCATGAGTCGCTCGGCAAATCGGTCGTGCGTACCGTATGCTAAGTCGGCGTTGGAGAACATACCCTTGTTCATGCCCGGTTTCAGTCCGAAGTCGAGCACGGTCTGCTCGTTGCCGTCGTCAATGCCAGTAACGCGTGCCAGATCGCTCTTTTCGTCATAAGCCTTGATACGGTTTACGATGTTGGTAGGCAGATTCTTCATGGCAGTCTTGGTGTCGCCCACCATAAATTCCTTTCCGTCCACCTTAATCTTCTTCACCTCCTTGCCGTTGATGGTAATCTTGCCGTCGTCGCCCACTTGCGCACCCGGCAGACGCTTCACCAGTTCCTCAATGGTAGAGCCTTCTGGAGTGCGGAAAGCCGTGGCATTATATATAAAGGTGTCTTTCTTGAGCGTCACCTTGGCAGCATTGGCTGTTACGGTGGTTCCCTTCAGTGCGATTGCTGACGATGCAAACATAATGTTGCCCACAGATACGTTGTTGTCGTTGCTGATGGTCACGTTGCGGTAGAGGGTCTTGTAGCCCACATTGGAGAACTTCAGTATGTACTTTCCGTTGTTTGGAGCAGTGATGCTGAAGGCTCCGTTGGCGTCGGTCACGCTGCCCTTCACATACGAGCTGTCCTGGCGCAGCAGTTGTACGGCTGCCTGCTCCATACGCTCATGAGTGTCTTTGTCGGTCAGCGTGCCCGTGATCTTGCGGTCTTGGGCTGCTGCTCCCAATGCGGTGAGCATAAGAAGGAGCAAGAAGACAATTTTTTTCATTCTGTTGATATTTTCTTGTTGGTGTATATATTTTTTTGAATTTCAGACTAAACAGAAAAACTATTTACGTGTTCTATGACGTTTTTATTGCTTTGTGGTTTAATTGTATAGAAACAAAAAAAATGTAGAAAGTAAAAAAACGAACTATAAAAAAACAACAAAAACAACATTGTTATACATAAATGATGATGCATATCAATGTTGTTTTTGCTGTTATATCCTTGTTTTATAGGAGTCTTGTTTTATTTGTACAGGTATCGCTTGATACTCTTTTTCGGTGTCTTTTCAAACTCTTCCTTCACAATCTCTATAGCCGACAGACGGCAGTAGGGTGGTTGGTCAGCGTTGAGCTCCTGGCGGTTCTGCTCCATTATCTTCTCAAGGTCGGCTTCGTTGAGGCGCATTGTGTCGGCTTCGTCGAAGTCGGGATATACAAGACCTACGAGTTTCTCGCCGCGCTGCACTACAACCGACTCGTTCACCATAGCCAATGAGTTGAGCTTGTCCTCTATTTCCTCCGGGTAGATGTTCTGACCTGAAGCTCCGAGCAGCATGTTCTTAGAGCGTCCCTTGATGAATACGTTGCCGTCTTCGTCCATCAGTCCGAGGTCGCCGGTGTGATACCATCCGTCTTTGTCGAGAGTTGAGGCTGTAGCCTCCTCGTTCTTGTAGTAGCCCAGCATCACGTTGAGTCCGCGTGCCAATATCTCGCCCGGAACATTTGCCGGATCCGGACTGTCTATCTTCACCTCCATATGTACTACTGGCTTGCCGCATGAACCCGGTACAAAGTCTTTGTGGTCGGCGTAGCAGATGATAGGGGCACACTCAGTAGCGCCGTAGCCTACGGTGTAGGGGAATCCGATGCGCTTGAGGAACTGCTCCACTTCCTGATTGAAGGCGGCACCGCCTACAATGATTTCATAGAAGTTGCCACCGAATGCCTTTACTACCTGCTCCTTTATCTTCTCGTTCACCTTCTTGCTTACGATAGGCATGTTCAGAAGGATACGCATGCGGTTGTTCTGTATCTTGGGGAATACCTTCTTGCGGATGATCTTCTCGATAATGAGAGGCACAGCGATGATTATGGCTGGCTTGACCTCGGCGAATGCTGCAGCGATGATGGCTGGCGATGGTATGCGGGTGAGGTAGAACACGTGGCATCCGAACAAGAATTCAAATAAGAACTCAAATGCCATGCCGTACATGTGTGCCATAGGCAGGATGCTGATGATGTTGTCACCCTTCTTGATAATCTTGCCCAATACCGAGATAGCGAAGTCGTAGTTGCTCCACATGGCTCGGTATGGAATCATAACGCCCTTTGAGAAGCCTGTCGTTCCACTGGTGTAGTTGATGAGAGCCAACTCGTCAGGACTCTGCTCCTTATAGTAGTGTACGTGCTCCTTGCGGAAATACTTGGGGTATTTCTTGCCGAACATCTCGTTGAGGTGTTCGCGTGCGTATGTGAGTTTGTCGGTGCGCGACACTACGAGCGAGTAGTCGGGTATGTAGATGATGCCTTCGAGGTCGGGCATCTTTGTCTGGTCGATGACAGTAGCTACATAGTCGCCCACGAAGAGCAGCTTGGCCTCGCTATGGTTGACGATGTTGTGAATCTGGTCGGCAGTAAATTCGTGCAGGATAGGCACTGCTACGGCTCCGTAGGTCAGAGTGGCGATGAATGCAACTGCCCAGTTCGAACTGTTGCGTCCGCACAGGGCTATCTTGTCGCCTTTAACTACGCCGCTGCTTTCGAACATTATGTGCAGTTTCTCTATCTTGCGTGCCACGTCGTGATATTGCAGAGTGGCCCCCTTAAAGTCGGTCAGGGCATCCTTGTCCCAATTGGTGATGATGCTCTGTTCGATAAGAGCGTTAAAACTCGGTATTTCCATTATATCTTTATTTATCATTGTGAGGTGTTTTAGGCCTTATTTGTAGAGGTATCGCTTGATGCTCTTTTTGGCAGTTTTCTGGAATTCCTCTTTCTGTATTTCTATAGCCGCAATCTTGCAGAAAGGCGGTAGCTGGTTGTTGAGGGTTTTAAGGTTTTCGTCCATTATTCCCTTCACGTCGTCGTCGTCGAAGTCCATAGCCTCCTTGTCCTCTATTTCAGGGTGCACGAGAGCGATGAGCTTGGTGTCGCGCTGTATTATTATGCTTTCGCCGACGAGCGGCATATTGTTGAGTTTGTCTTCTATCTCCTCCGGATATACGTTCTGTCCGTTGGCTCCGAGGAGCATGTTCTTGATTCGTCCTTTTATGTATATGTGTCCGCTTGGCGCCATTGTGGCGAGGTCGCCGGTGTGAAACCATCCGTCTTTGTCGAGTACGGCGTTTGTGGCTTCCTCGTTCTTGTAGTAGCCGAGCATCACGTTCATGCCCTTGGCTATGAGTTCGCCGGGCACGTTGGCAGGGTCGGGGCTTACTACCTTCACCTCCATGTGTTCAACAGCAGGTCCGCACGAAGCAATCTTGTATTTGTCGTAATTGGCGAAGGTGATGAGCGGAGCCGTCTCGGTGGTGCCGTATCCTATAGTGATAGGCACTCCCACGCTGTTGAGGAATTCCTCGATGCCCTGATTGAGCGGTGCTCCACCTACTATTATCTCGTATGCGTTGCCGCCGAATGCCTCCATTATGCGGTCGCGTATGTGCTGCTTTATCTTCTTGTTGATTATCGGCATGTTCAGGAGCAGCTTCATGCGGTTGGTCTGCACCTCAGCCAGCACCTTACGGCGTATTATCTTCTCAACAACGAGCGGTACAGCCACGATGAGTCGGGGCTTCACCTCGGCAAACGCCTCGGCAATGAGCGACGGCGACGGCATACGGTTGAGGAAGTACAGGTGGCATCCGTTGATGAATCCGAAGAGGAATTCCACAGCCAGTCCGTACATGTGAGCCATTGGCAGGATGCTCACCAGATTCGAACCGGGCTTTACGTTGGGTGAAAGACATTTCAGCACGTAGTCGATATTGCCCCACAGTGCGCGGTATGGCAGCATCACGCCTTTTGAGAATCCCGTAGTGCCGCTGGTGTAGTTGATCATTGCCAGCTCTTCGGGGCTTTGCTCCTTATAGTAATGTATGTGTTCCTTGCGGAAGAATTTCGGGTATCGCTTGCCGAATATTTCGTTCAGGTGTTCGCGTGCAAATGTCAGTTGCTCGCTGCGTGATATGACGATGGAGAAATCGGGCAGGTATACGATGCCTTCGAGAGCCGGCATCATGTCTGGGTTGACTTGTGTGCACACCACGTCGCCTACAAACAGGAGTTTCGACTCGCTGTGATTGACTATGTTGTGTATCTGTTCGGGTGTGAACTCGTTTTGCACTGGTACGGCAATAGCGCCGTATGTCAGTGTGGCGAGGAATGCCACAGCCCAGTGGCTGCTGTTGCGTCCGCACAGGGCTATCTTGTCGCCGCACTTCACACCGCTGTTTTCGAACATGATGTGTAGCTTTTCTATTTTCCGTGCTACATCGTGGTATTGCAGTGTTGCGCCTTTGTAGTCGGTGAATGCGTCCTTATCCCAAAACTTTATAACGCTATCCTCTATATATTGGTTAAAACTTGGTATTTGCTCCATTGCACAATCTTCAAAATTTTGTGCAAAGGTACGTCATTATTTGCACATTTCCAAAACTTTTGTGCTGTAAATAGTATTGCGTAGTAATATTTATATATAAAAGAGGGTGTGTCAAAATAGGAGTTAGAGGAAGTTAAGAAGAAGTTAATCCATCTACGATGGATGGAAGTTAACAGACAAATGCTTTATTTTCAGCAATTTATACATATGTCCGCTCGCTCGGCTTTGCCGCTTGCCTTAGCAAGAACTTCCGTTAACTTCGGGCGAAGCCCAAACTTCCTTTTACTCCTATTTTGATACACCCTCATATTTCGCGTTATTCGTAACGCATTGATTTTGCCGGGTGTATGTGCGAAACAAGATAGCTTGGTGCTATCAGTACAAACAGGGCTATGAGCATTGTCGCTACGTTGAGTGCTACGATTAGCATCCAGTCCAGTTCTACCGGAACCACGTCGACGTAGTAGGTCTGCGGGTCGAGTTTGGCAAATCCGGTGAATTTCTGAAGCAGTATGAGTGCCAGTGCCAGCGCGTCGCCTATGAGCAGTCCCTTGCCTATGATGAAGGCTGCAAACCACAGGAACGTGTGCCTTACGGTAGAGTTGCGTGCGCCCAGTGCCTTCAGCACTCCAATCATCGTGGTGCGTTCGAGAATGATGATGAGCAGTCCGCTTATCATTGTCACTACAGCCACGGCAGTCATTATGGCGAGTATTATCCACACGTTGAGGTCGAGAAGGTCGAGCCATGAGAATATCTGCGGGCTCAGCTCGCGTATGGTCTTCGACGAGAACGTGTTGCCATACTTGTCTTGTGTGCGGTTGACGCGGTTGATGATGTCGTTGGCAGTGGTGCTGAGCTGCTTGAAGTCGTTCACGGTCAGCTCGGCTCCCGTCACCATGTCGTCGGTCCAGGCGTTCAGCTTGCGTGCCGTGTATAGGTCGCAGAAGCAAGTGGTTTTGTCATACTGTGCCAGATTGGTCTGGTATATGCCATTTATGGTGAATCGTCGTGTGCGCACTCCGCCGTCGCCTATGAAGTAGGCGAATATTCGGTCGCCTGCCTTCACACGCAGTTTGTTCGCCATATCCTTCGATATGAGTATGCGGTTGGTGCTCTGCTGGTCGGAGAAGTGTGGTATGCTGCCCTCCACCATATTCTTATGTATGAAGGTAGAGTCAAACTCAGGTCCCACACCCTTGAACATCACGCCCAGAAAGTCGTTGTCGGTCTTCAGTATGCCTTGCTTCATGGCAAAGCGTTGCACATGCTTCACGCCCTCTGTCTTCTTCAATACGTTTATCATCGAGTCACCTATGGCTATAGGTTGGTCGATGGCTGACGATTGCAGAGTGTAGAAGTTGGCTACCTGGATATGGCTTCCGAATCCTACCACCTTGTCGCGTATGGTGTGCTTGAATCCAAGCACCACGCACACGCTTATTATCATCACCGCCAGTCCGATAGCCACACCAGCCACTGCAATGCGTATTGCAGGTTTCGACACTTTTTGTTGGTCGCCTATATGGTCGGAGTATATGCGGCGGGCAATAAAAAGAGGAAAGTTCATTGTTTATTACTCTTTAGCGACAACTCTTCCCGGATAAGCCTCCAGAGCCTTGCGCAGCACTATGAGTGCGCGTCCCAGGTCTTCCTTCTTCAGCACGTAGGCTATGCGCACTTCGTCGCGTCCTACGCCCGGGGTGGTGTAGAATCCGGCAGCTGGAGCCATCATGATGGTCTCGCCTTCGTAGTCGAACTCCTCAAGACACCAGCGGCAGAACTTCTCGGAGTCGTCGACGGGCAGCTTTGCCACCGTGTAGAATGCGCCCATAGGTATAGGCGAGTACACGCCAGGTATGCGGTTGAGTCCGTCGATTAGACATTTGCGTCGTTCTACATATTCTTCATATACGTCGCGATAGTAGTCTTCTGGAGCGTCGAGCGATGCTTCAGCTACAATCTGACCCAACAATGGAGGCGAAAGACGTGCCTGGCACAGCTTCATTACGGCAGCGCGTACCTCAGCGTTTTTGGTGATGAGTGCACCTATACGGATGCCGCACTCCGAGTAGCGCTTCGATACAGAGTCGATGAGTATCACGTTCTGCTCGATGCCTTCCAAGTGGCAAGCCGAGATGTAAGGCGAGCCGGTGTAGATGTATTCGCGATAAACCTCGTCGGAGAAGAGATACAGGTCGTACTTCTTCACGAGGTCGCGTATCTGGTTCATCTCGCGACGTGTGTACAGATAGCCCGTAGGGTTGTTGGGGTTGCAGATGAGGATGGCACGGGTGTGCTCGTTGATAAGCTCCTCAAACTTCTCCACCTTAGGCAGCGAGAATCCCTCCTCAATGGTAGTGGCTATGGTGCGAATCTTGGCTCCTGCCGAGATGGCAAACGCCATGTAGTTGGCATAGGCAGGCTCGGGGATGATGATTTCGTCGCCTGGATTAAGACACGACATAAAAGCGAAGAGCACTGCCTCCGATCCGCCAGCCGTAATGATGATGTCATCGGCGGTGACGTTAATCTTAAATCGCTTGTAATATTCGGTGAGTTTCTGGCGATACGAGAGGTATCCTGCCGATGGAGAATACTCCAAAACCTTGCGGTCGATGTGCTTCAGGGCATCAAGTCCTACCTGCGGTGTGGGCAGGTCGGGCTGGCCAATATTGAGGTGGTAGACTTTAACGCCGCGCTCTTTGGCAGCAGCAGCCAACGGAGCCAATTTACGGATTGGCGATTCGGGCATTTCAAGTCCGCGTACTGAGATTTCTGGCATATCTGTACTCTTATTAAATGATTAAGTTTTGAGCGCATTATAGCGCATTATGTTTATTGCAAAGTTACGATAATTTATCCATAAACAAAGGTTTTTCCGAATTATCTTTTAGATAAATATGTAATATCATCCAATAACACAGGTTTGTAGATGTCATATCACACCACCTCAACACTTCACCATCTCAATCGGGAGCGTAGCTCCAAAAGACAATATTTGCATTTCTAAACGCTCAAAACTGCGAGCTGAACGCACGACGAAATCTTTGGCTCGAAATTCTTGAGTTTTGCGCGTGCAGTGGTTATGTTGCTTATACACAAGGGGTTGATAGCGTGGTAGAGTAGGGTGTGCAATAAAATGACGAGTAAAAACCCTCGGTTTTGCTTCAAATGTAGTACTTTTACCTTCCAATAGGGGCACAGTTGCAATGCAATAAGGGCTTCTTTGCACTCCAAAAGTTGTCCTTTTGGTGAGCAAAGAAGCCCTTATTGAATTTAAAACGATGATTGACGCTGCAAAAACCGATAAAAACAGCGTCTGAAATCTCTATAATCGATTTTTTATTTGTAACACTTTTTTACTGTGTGTACGATATTTGTATGCTTTAGAACTCCTCGTCGTCGTCGAAACGCAGACCCTCTGTCTTGTCCTTGATGTGATAGTCGCTGAGCATGCCGAGGAAGGTAGAAATCTCCTTTACGGCGTGTTCGGTGTCGGGACTTATCTTCTTGCCCTGCAGGCGCAGCATCATTGTGCCGTAGAGGGCGTTGAGGCATGTCTCCACCTCGCTCACATCCTTGTCGCCACGGTTGCGCAGTTCGACAATGAAGGGCAGCACCTTGTAGTACTCGGTGTTGTAGAATGGAAAACGAGAGCTTTGCAGCAGCTGGTTGTGCAGGTCGTTCATGTCCTTCACCACAATCTGGTTGATAGTGAGGTGACCCTTCTCGCGCTTGCCCTCCGAGTTCATCATCGTGATGAGGTCGCCATACCAGTCGACCATCTCTTCGCGCTGCTCGTCGGTATAGTCGGCAAATCGGGCTATGTATTCGTTCTTGATGCGTGACAGCTGACAACCATAAGCGCGTATGATGTCCTCAACCTGCCACATATAGAGCACGAATTCGGCAGTGCTCTTCTTGCGTAAATCTTGAGCTATAAACATATTTAATAAGGCAATTTATAAAGGTTGAACACAGTGCCGAGCAGCATGATAATCGAGAAGATTATCACTATGCAGCCCACGACGCGATTGATGAGCAGGATGCCGGTGTTGTCAAACTTGCCGCGCACCTTGTCGATGAGCCACGTCAGTCCGAACCACCACAGCATAGCACCGCCCACGATGCTCACGTATCCCACCGACATCTCGATAGGACGGTTGGGCACAACGAAGGCAAACTGTGCGTAGAGGAATATGAAAAGGAATATAATAAGCGGATTGGACAGGGTGACGAGAAAAGCCGTTATGCCGTTGTGTACGAGCGTACCCTTCTGCGCCTTGTTGCTTTGGTGTATGTTCTTTGTCGGATTGGAGCGGTAGCAATAAATACCGAACAGCAGCAACACCACGCTGCCACTTATCTGTAACAGAAAACGGTTGCGTTCGTTGCCCACTATGTCCATCATGAAACTCATGCCAAGACCAGTGAACAGTGCATATATGATGTCGCTTACGCAAGCGCCAATGCCTGTGACAAATCCATACCAGCGCCCCTTGTTAAGCGTGCGTTGTATGCAAAGCACTCCGACCGGCCCCATTGGCGCCGAAGCCATGATGCCTATGAGTATTCCTTTGAATACAAAGTCTAAAATATCTAATTGAATAGGAAATTGCATAACGCTTGCAAAATTCGTAATTTTATGCGATATAGACAAATTTTATACTTAAAACTTTGTCGTTTTACAACATTTTTAATACCTTTGCCATAATGTAGTGTGCACCATTGAGTTGTGTGCGCTAGCTAACCATAACTATTTTAATTTACCAATTATAACAAAAAATCATTATGACAGAAGATTCTCTGAAACCCTATGTAATCGGTTTGGACCTCGGTGGTACAAACTCTGTTTTCGGTATTGTTGACAGCCGTGGCGACATCAAGGCCACTACTGCTATCAAGACTCAGGGCTATGGCGACAACGTTGAGGCTTATGTTGACGCTTCGGTTGAGGCTTTGAAGATTATCATCGACCAGGTTGGTGGCATTGACAAGATCAAGGCTATGGGTATCGGTGCGCCTAACGGCAACTACTATAACGGCACTATTGAGTTTGCTCCTAACCTTGAGTGGGGACGCAAGGGTGTTGTGCCTTTGGCAAAGCTCTTCTCTGAGAAGCTCGGCATACCAGTAGCTCTTACCAACGACGCCAATGCAGCTGCTATCGGCGAGATGACATATGGCGTAGCACGCGGTATGAAGAACTTCATAGTTATCACTCTCGGTACAGGTGTAGGTTCGGGCATCGTTGTCAACGGTCAGTTGGTATACGGTTGCGACGGATTTGCAGGCGAGCTGGGCCACGTTATCGTTAAGGAGAACGGCCGTCAGTGCGGTTGCGGTCGCAAGGGATGTCTTGAGACATATTGCTCGGCTACAGGTGTTGCACGTTCGGCACGCGAGTTCCTCGCCAACAGCGACGAGCCTTCATTGCTGCGCGAGCTTGATCCTGAGAAGATCACATCATACGATGTAGCAGTGGCAGCTGGCAAGGGCGACAAGATTGCCAACGAAATCTTCGAGTTCACAGGCAAGATTCTCGGTGAGGCTTGCGCCGACTTCGCAGCTTTCTCTTCACCCGAGGCATTCATCTTCTTCGGTGGACTGACAAAGGCTGGCGATCTCATCATGAATCCTATCAAGAAGGCTTACGACGAGACCGTGCTCAACATCTTCAAGGGCAAGGCCAAGTTCCTCGTCAGTGGTCTTGAAGGCTCATCAGCAGCTGTGCTCGGTGCATCGGCTGTAGGTTGGGATATCCAGAAGTAATCAGACAGATTGATTGTCAACATATAAAGCACTAATCATCTGAATATTTATTCGGGTGGTTAGTGCTTTTTAAGTTAAAATCACTATCGTCGGAAAGGAATAACAAGATGAACAATATAATAAAAGATAGCATAACATTGTTGCCTACTGGCTATGCTCAATGGCGTAAAGATATAGAACACCTAATTGACACAGCTAAACTTCGTACTGCTCTCAATGTGAATGTGGGTACTTTGACCTTGTATTGGAACATTGGAAAAAGCATATTGCAGAAACAGGAGCAGGAAGGTTGGGGAAAACAAGTTATTGAGCAACTTTCGAAAGATTTAATCTCTCGCTATCCTGATGACCGTGGCTATTCTAAACGCAACCTTGGATATATGAAGAGTTTTGCAATGCAATATCCAGACTTCCCATTTTTGCAAGTGCCACTTGCAAAATTAAAGGAGCTGCCAATTTTGCAAGCGACACTTGCAAAATTAGAGAACGAAGGCAGGAAGTTTGTGCAAGTACCGCTTGCACAAATATCTTGGTATCATCATATTTCATTGTTGCCCAAAGTGAAAGACGAAGCAGAACGTGCCTACTATATAACAGAAACAGCACAGAATGGGTGGAGCCGTGATGTGATGCTCTTTCAGATTGACAATGGATATATCCATGCAAAGGGACATGCTATCAACAACTTTGAGCAGACCTTGCCACCTCTTCAGTCGGATTTGGCTCGCTATATATTCAAAGACCCTTATAATTTCTCGTTCATAGGCACGGTTGCATTGCAAAACGAATTGGATATAGAAAAGTCATTGACAAGCAAGATTACTGATTTTCTGCTTGAAATGGGGCGTGGCTTTGCATACATAGGTAGACAATACCACATTTCGGTTGATGGTGATGATTACTATATCGACTTGCTGATGTACCACCTCAAACTGCATTGCTATGTTGTGGTGGAGTTGAAAGCCGTGGAGTTCAAGCCTGAGTTTGTGAGCAAACTGAATTTCTATATTTCTGCCGTTGATGACATGGTAAAGTCGCCAGAAGACAAACCTACCATTGGATTGCTTCTCTGTCGAACCAAGAGCAACAAGAAAGCTGAGTTTTCGCTTCGTGGCATTACTCAACCAATGGGTATAGCGCAATATGAAACGGAAAAACTCTTTGCAGATGTAGCATCGGCATTGCCGCAGATAGAAGAAATAGAAAATAAAATTGAAGACTTGGATTTAGACAATGACTAACGAAATACAGTTTCTTCTCTACAACATGCCTGATGCCGACGGCAGAGTGCAGGTTGTTATCAAGATGAAACACTTTGGTGTACGCAAAAGGCTATGGCACAACTCTTTGGAGTTGGGGTTCCTGCTATAAGCAAACATCTAAAGAACATCTTTGATGAGGGAGAATTGGACAAGAAAGTGGTTGTTTCCAAAATGGAAATAACCACTAAGCACGGCGCAATAGAGGAAAAGACGCAAACCCATAACGTAGATTTCTTCTCTCTTGATGCCATTATTGCCGTTGGCTACCGTGTGACTTCTCTGAAAGCCACTCGTTTTCGTCAATGGGCAACAAAGATTCAATAAAACGCGACGCATTGACTCTGATTTTGATAAGGAAATAAGAGTGTTGTTGAATAAAGAATAAGACTATGCGTGAATTCTCCTCCATAGGGCATGGAAGCATAATGCTGAATACCAACATGTATGATCATTTTCGTGACCTCACGAAAATGATTGTGTTAGACAGCGAATCTATGCATTAAGCAAATGCTCGGACAATGTTGTATAAGCCCTGAAAACCTTCCTCTCCTGCTGAAGACGTAAAGAAAGTGGAACGCAGAGTGGCAAGCAACGAGAAAAAATAGAAAAGACTTCAAGTAAATTGCCAAAGAAGGTAGATTAAATCGTCGCACCCTTGAAATCTCTTGCAAAAGACTGTATTTCAATTAATTCAAAGAGCAATTAGGCCACTTTAACGGGACAGTAGTGGATTGAAGAATTAAAAGAACTGAACGAACAAATTCAGTCTGGACATTTTGAACAGGATTTTGCCATTGAAGCTCCATGGATTCAGGCGTTACGCTTTGACCAGCACATATATTATCCATTGCTATGTCTTACAGAGAAGGACAGCACTGGCAAGCGGGTTCTTGTGGATAAAGATACTAATGAACCGCTTATTAAAATATCACCCGTGGCACTCAATGTTGGAGAAAGCACATTTGTAAAGCATGTGCGTAAATACTACAATGAGCATAAAGAGGATACGCTGAAAGGTAAGGATGTCTACTTGCTTCGCAACGAAAGTCGTAAAGGCATAGGCTTCTTTGAAGCCAGCAATTTTTATCCAGATTTCATTCTTTGGGTAAACGACGGAGTGAAACAGCATGTTACCTTCATCGACCCTAAGGGTATTAGAAATTTGCAAGGATTAAAAGATCCTAAGATTCAATTGTTCCGACAATTGCAAGAAGAAGTGCAGCCGTCACTCGGTGACCCGGATATTGTTTTGGATAGTTATATTGTCAGCAATACTGATTATAAAGATGTAAGTTTTTGGGCTTCCCGTCCAGAGTTTACTGATAGCCATGTGATATTCCAACATGATGATAATTATCTTGATGTAATGTTTAAAAAGATTTTGGAGTAGCCTTGTCTTTTACTTCATACTAAGTCGCTCATATCTTTGCCCTAAAAAAGCAAGATATGAGCGATTTTTCTTTCATTCCCCCAACATTCGATATAAGGAGTCCATCATTTGTATTTTCTACTTTGTTGTTACTTTCTTGTATTTCTGGTTGCTTGCCGTAGGATTATCCGGATTAGTCATCTGCAAATATCCGGCTGCAACAAGGGAGGTGATGTAACGTTCACGATTCTTGGAATGCATACTGACACCAATTCTGTCAAGTATCTCTTTGGTTGTACGAGGTACGGAACAGAAGTTTACAATATCCTTTTCCTTGTTCGTCAATGTTACCCTTTTAGTGTCTAAGTCGGTGTCAGAGTGTCTAAGTCCAGTGTCTAAGTCGGTGTCAGAGTGTCTAAGTCTGGTATCTAAGTCGGTGTCAGAGTGTCTAAGTCTGGTATCTAAGTCTTCGACTTGGTTACTTTCTCCTCTCCAAACTGTGATGACAAATTCCTGTGCCTTGTCATTATTCATAAACGTGACATTGATATCTTCGTCCAGTGCACGAGTGATGCCACTACCTACACCAGTGTATGGCAGCAAGTATATAGCATTGTTAAAAAGGAACATATTGCGAGGCATGGAAGTTCCAGCCTTGATGTCATCAATAGTGAGTCCGTTAGGCAATGCACCTGGACTGTGAATCTCAACACGATTGTCGAAAATGAAAATGCGAACAGGTGCCTTCATGTTCAGCGAACGGTGTACAAGGCTGTTTACAGTGAACTCAACCAAGCTGGTGTAAGGTATTTCCAACTTACCCATGCTGTTGAATTCATTTCCTACTTGCACATTATGCAGGTTACGAGTGAAGAAATCCATGATAGTGTCATATTGATGAAGCAGATTTCCCTCCATATCTGCATCATTCACTTTGTCACGGAACACCTTGCTGCCAACACTGTTGCCAGCAAAACAGATACACTTGGCTGTCATCATTGGCATCCAGCGTTGGGTATATTTGCCAAACAGAAGCATGGCAGCAACAGTCAGTGTGCCATCGGGACGGATAAATCGCAGATTGCGAAGTATCTTCTCACAGTCATGTCCCTTAGCTATGGCAGAGCATATCATATCAAGTGATGCTTCATTAAAAGCGTCACCTGTCAAGC